>JACCDX010257873.1_pt1 | contig 13168 bp, 11 predicted proteins | sample 7449681 | NCBI WGS metagenome assembly JACCDX01 (sample SAMN15323450, study PRJNA562643) | freshwater metagenome | isolation source: river surface water | place: USA:Blue River Watershed | collected 2017-08-18
CCTGGCTCTTCGTTGGAGTCTCACCACTCTTGCCTCTGATTGCGGCCGGTATTGCAGTCTGTGTAAGCCAATTAGTTTTTGCATTTGGCGAAATGGTGCAGGCGCCAACAATTCCAACTTTGGCAAATGAACTGTCGCCTGAACATATCCGCGGGCGCACCAATGCTTGGATGAGCCTGCAGTGGAGCGTTTCAGGAGTCCTTGGCCCTGCCATCACAGGTCTCTTATTCGGCGCTCACCTTGAGATAGTCTGGGTAGGAACGATGTTCCTAGGCTGCTTCATCGCAATACCGATGTTTATTGCAATGAAGAAATTAGCGGCGAAGGTTTAATTACCAGATACGAACGCGCTCTGCTGGTGCCAGCCAGAGCTCATCTTTTTCGGTAACTCCAAAGGCGTCGTAGAACTCCTGGACATTGCGCACGATTTGGTTACAGCGGAATTCATCAGGGGAGTGCGGATCAATTGCGATACGACGACGTACTTCTTCAGGGCGGTTTTTATTGCGCCATGAATGTGCGTATGACAAGAAGAAGCGTTGATCACCGGTAAGTCCATCGATCACAGGGCTCTCTGCGCCATTGAGCGCCAATTTATAGGCCTTATAGGCAATTCCTAACCCACCAAGGTCTCCGATGTTCTCGCCTAGTGTGAAGGCGCCATTAACGTGGATATCAGGTGTGCTCTCAGGTGAGAGCGCATCGAATTGATCGACCAGTACCTTGGTCAGTGATTCAAACTTGGCGCGATCTTCATCGCTCCACCAATCGACCATATTTCCATCGCCATCGTATTTGGAACCTTGATCATCGAAGCCGTGGCCGATTTCGTGGCCGATAACGGCCCCGATTCCGCCGTAGTTAGCTGCGATATCTGCCTCGAGATCAAAGAATGGTGGCTGCAGGATTGCCGCAGGAAAGACGATCTCATTGGCGAGCGGGTTGTAATACGCATTCACGGTCTGAGGGGTCATATGCCACTCATCGCGATCGACAGGGGCGCCAATCTTTGCAATCGCGTAGGCATGATCAAACTCTGCAATGCGCCAGAGATTACCGATCAAGTCATCGGCCGAGATCTGCAGCGTTGAATAATCGCGCCACTTATCTGGGTAGCCAATCTTCGGGGTGAACTTCGTAAGCTTTTCGAGGGCCTTCTTCTTAGTGGCTTCCGACATCCATGGAAGATCGATGATGCTGAGGCGATATGCCTCAAGGAGGTAATCAACGAGAACTTTCATCTCGCTCTTGGCTTTTTCCGGGAAGTACTTCTCGACATAGACCTTGCCGATTGCTTCGCCCAGTGCACCTTGCGTGACAGAGACGCCGCGCTTCCAGCGATCGCGAATTTGTGGCGTGCCAGAGAGGGTCTTGGCGTAGAACTCGAAGTTCTGCTGAACGATATCGTCGGTCAAATAGGCAGCACTCGCAGAAACCAAGTTGAGCTTGAGCCAGCCAACCCACGCATCGCGATGGGCATCAAATTTACCGAGCATCGCAGAGACAGATGAGAAGTAGGACGGTTCGCAGACCACAACAGATTCCAGCGCTTTAGCTGGGACCTTGGCATGTTCTGCCCAGAGATCGAATAAGAAGTTAGGGGCAAGGGTTTCTAGCTCTGCACGGCTGTGCTTGTTATAGGTCAGAGTCGCATCGCGATCTTTCACTTGATCCCAGTGATGAGTTGCAATCTCGGTCTCCAACTTGAGTATCTGCTCTGCAACTTTTGCGCCATCTGCAATTCCAACAAGCTGGCACATCTTTGCAATGTGATATAAGAAAGCTGTGCGGATCTGGGCAAATTGCTCTTCACGGTAATAAGACTCATCAGGAAGCGAGAGCCCACCTTGTCCCATGTAGAGAATATTTGTATTGGAATCCATCGCATCGGGATAGATCGCAGCCCCAAAAATTCCACCGATGCCGCGCATCTCAAGGCGGGCCATGACGGTGATGAACTCCTTCAGGTTTGTGATGCCATCGATTGCAGCTAGGTCATCGACTATCGGTGAAATCCCGCGAGCCTTGATGGCATCGGTATCCATAAATGATTTGTAAAGGTCGCCGATCTTCTGCGCCTCACCGGAGCCAGTTGAATTTTCGATGATTTCGCGGACGCGGGCTTCTGCCTCATCATGTAACTTGCGGAAGATTCCATCGCTAGATCGATCTGCCGGCATCTCGTACTCATTAATCCACTTTCCGTTGTAGTGACGGAAGAGGTCATCTTGCGGACGCACTAATGGGTCCAAGGATGGGATATCGATTCCGGATTTCACTGAGCTCATGGGGTCCATTTCTTCGTCGTAATTCAGGGCGTAAAAGTAGTTGAAAGTTCAACGTTCTCTATTTCTACCGTACTATTGCCACTATGGCAGGGCAAAACGCTACAACACCGCGCTGGTTAAACCCTGCCGAAATGAAGGCTTGGCGCCGTTACATCATCGCAAGCCGCCGTTTACTTGAGGCCCTCGATGCAGATCTTGAGGACCACGAACTTTCCATGGCCGATTACGAGGTCTTAGCTCAGCTCAGCGATGCCCCAGACCGCAAGATGCGTATGAGCGAATTGGCAGATGTTGCAATGCTCTCTCGCTCTCGCCTATCTCACCGAATCAAGGTGATGGAGAAAGCTGGATGGGTAAAGCGCGAGGCCTGCCCTATCGATAAGAGAGGCTACTTCGCCGTCATGACCGCCAAGGGTTGGAAGGCGATTGTTGCTGCAGCCCCAGATCATGTGGAAAGTGTGCGCGGACGATTCCTGGATCACTTGAGTAAAGAAGATCAGAGAGTTCTTTCAGAGATATTTGAAAGAGTGACAGATTCATTGAAAGAGAATCCACCAACTGAGTAATGAGCTTTTATAGTTCAAGAGAATTAAGGGAAATAAAAAACCCCGCCAGTTACCTGGCGGGGTTTTTTATAAGAAGTTAAATTACTTAGCCTTCTTAGCAGCCTTCTTGCGGCGCTTCTTTGGAGCAGCTGTTGTAGCTGCTGCCTTCTTCTTGCGACGCTTTGGAGCAGCCTTCTTAGCAGCTGGCTTAGCAGCTGCCTTCTTGCGGCGCTTCTTTGGAGCAGCTGTTGACTTCGCTGCTGCCTTCTTGCGACGCTTTGGAGCAGCCTTCTTAGCTGCTGCCTTCTTGCGGCGCTTTGGAGCTGCCTTCTTAGCAGCTGGCTTAGCTGCTGCCTTCTTGCGGCGCTTTGGAGCTGCCTTCTTAGCAGCTGCCTTCTTACGACGCTTTGGTGCTGCTGCCTTTACGGCAGCCTTCTTACGACGCTTTGGTGCTGCTGACTTAGCAGCTGCCTTCTTGCGACGCTTTGGAGCAGTTTTCTTTGCTGCGGCCACGTACTTCTCCTATCGGAATGGTTCGGATCCGTCACCCAAACCTGTTCGTGGATAAGTGTGACGGAATCTGCAAAAAATTGCCACTACATAATGTGATTTTTAGCGATGCGTGTCGCAATTTATTTTTTATTTATTTTGTGCATTTGGGAAAAAAAATAGCGATATCGGGTAGCAATTTTTGTGAAAAATCCCGCCAAAAAGCTCAACTTGGGATTGAACTTTGGTTTTTTGACTAATTTTCGCCGGATTTTTCTCGAGATTCCCGAATTTTTCGCATCTCAACGGCAAATTTATTGGTTTCGACGTCGTATTTTCTAAATTCGGGGTAAAAACTGGCCAGTATGAGTACCGCAGCGACGCAGAGAACGCCGCCAATTGTTACCGAAAAGGTCAGGCTAGTAGCAGCTGCCATCGAAGCTGCGCGAAGTTGTCCCGCCATTGGACCGATGGAATAGGAAAGCATCTCCAACCCTGCAAGCCGTCCGCGGAAGTTATCGGGGATGCTCTGGTTCCAGATATTGGATCGAAAGAGAACGCTGACCATATCGGCCGCACCTGCCACAGTGAGAAAGAAGAGCACAACCCACAACCAGTTGGTGGCTCCGGCAAGTGAGATGGCAACCCCCCAACCGATGGCTGCATAGAGGATGGCCTTTCCATGGAATCGATAATGAGCTGTCCATCCACTGGTCAAGGTAACGACAAGTGCGCCTACGGTTCCGGCTGCATAGAGCAAACCTAATGACCACGGTGCACCAAGTTGGTCGGCCCAAAATGGAAAGAGAGCGATGGGCATCGCAAAGAACATCGCAGCCAGATCTACGAGGTAGGTTCCAAGTAAATCCTTGCGGGATAGGGCGTAGCGCAGCCCATCTAATAACGCTGCCAGAGATGGCTTTTGGGCATCATGGGTTGGAGGAATCTTCCTAATTCTAGATAACAACAAGATAGAGAGAACAAATGTAAAGAGATCAACTGCGTATCCAGTTGATACAGAAAAAGATGAGATAAGAATCCCGCCAATAGTTGGACCCAGGATTACTCCGACCTGTCTGCGGATACTCATCAACGCTGTTGCCGCTGGAAGATCCTTATGGCTTACCAACCTTGGCAAAGCCGCATCAAGGCTTGGGGTTTGAAGACCACTTACCGCGGCGAAGAGCCCAATCACAATATAGATAATGGGCAGGTTTGGTTTCTCCTGCAATGAGTTTACGAAGAGGGTCAGTACAAGTAGCGCCGATGTGAACTCGCTAATCCAGATCATCTTCTTGCGATCAACGGCATCGGCCAGGGCGCCCCCGTATAGGCCAAAGATAATCAGCGGCACGATCTCGATGACCCCGCTGATCGCCACCGCGACATAGGAGTTGGTGATCTCCTTAACCTGAAAGGGAACCGCAACATAGGTGATCATGTTGCCTAGGTAGGTGATGAAGCCAGAGCTCCATAGGTAGCGAAAGTCGGGGTACTTTTTGAGCGGCTCGATATCTATCGCGAACTTTTTAGGGCTCTTGATCTTTTTGGCGCTCTGCTCACTCACCGCCCTAGTTAAATGTATTTTCGGGGCCGGGAAATACCCCGCCACGAACATCTTCACTAAATTCTTTCGCCGCAGCCAGCATCTCACTGCGCAGATTTCGATAAGCCTTGGCCAGCTTTGGTGGTTTGGCGGTAATTCCCATTAGATCGGTCCATACAAGTACCTGCGCATCGCAGTTAACACCTGCTCCGATTCCGATGACTGGAATGGAAAGGGCCTGAGTGACTCTTTGCGCTAACTCCGCTGGGACTAACTCCAGGACTAAGGAGAAGGCGCCAGCTTTTTCTAACTCAAGGGCCGCCGCCAGAATGAGATCTCCATCTTGGCGACCCTGCACTCGGTAGCCACCTAATTGATGAAGTGATTGCGGGGTAAGGCCTAAGTGGCCCATGACTGGAATCCCGGATGAAACTAATAGCTTGACCGTTTCAAGGTGCGCCCCTTCAAGCTTTACCGCCATCGCACCGGCCTCTTTGAAGAATCGAAGAGAGGTTGCTAGCGCGCTTTCAGGGGATGCTTCATAGGATCCAAAGGGAAGGTCGGCAACGACAAGTGCTCGGCTGGATGCACGAACAACTGCGCGGGTCAATGGAATCAACTCATCGACGGTAACGGGGAGTGTGTTCTCTTGACCGAAGAAGTTATTTCCAGCGCTATCTCCGACAAGGAGAACTGGAATGCCCGCTTCATCAAATATTGAGGCGGTCATCTGTTCATAGGATGTGAGCATCGCCCACTTTTCACCGCGAGCCTTTGCATCCTTGAGATCGAGAATACTTACGCGTCGATGGGACGCGCCGCCATACAGGGTCGTTTGTTCTGACATCTCTAGCCTCCAGCCTCGAAGCTTCTGGCGAAGTCCCCGGGTACAGAAAAAATGGTAGTCCATTACTCTTGAACCATGAAGTTGAGAGTTGCCCTCGCACAGATCAACCCGACTGTGGGCGATCTAGATGGCAACGCTGCGCTCATCCGCGAGAACGTCCTCACCGCGCATAAAGCCGGCGCCGACATAGTTCTCTTTCCCGAAATGGTTATCACCGGATACCCCGTTGAGGACTTGGCGCTGCGCCCCTCATTTCAAAGTGCAAGTCACGCCGCGGTTAATCAACTGGCTAAGGATTTAGCCAGCGATGGCTTTGGAGATATCACCGCGATAGTTGGCTACCTCGACCAGGGCCATAACCATGAAGGATCTAACGCTCCGCAGAACGCTGTTGCAGTAATCACTGGCGGGCACATTAAAGCTCGGTATGTGAAGAGCCACCTACCTAACTACGGTGTCTTTGATGAGTACCGCAACTTCATTCCAGGGGATACACCAGTGGTTGTGCGCATACATGGCGTCGATATCGCACTAGCTATCTGTGAGGATATTTGGCAGGACGGTGGCATCACTACTCAGATTGCCGCGCGAAACCCGGGGCTTCTATTAGTGCCAAACGGATCACCGTATGAACGCAATAAGGATGATGTGCGGTTGGAGTTAGTCCAAAGACGCGCTCGCGAACTCGGTGCACCCGTTGTCTACGTCAACATGACCGGCGGACAGGATGATCTGGTTTTTGATGGCGACAGCATCGTCGTTGATGCGCAGGGAGATCTCATCGCTCGCACACCGCAGTTCCAAGATGGCTTGGCAGTCGTTGACATCGAGGTTGCAACGCATACAGGCAATAGCGACCTCATTCTCTCTGAAACACCTACGAAGGATCGCAAAGAGATTGTTGCCGGAATCGCACCTCGTCTTGGCGATCTAGAAGAGATTTGGCAAGCACTTGTTGTGGGCCTTCGTGATTATGTAAACAAGAATGGGTTTAGAAGTGTTGTCGTGGGGCTTTCAGGTGGAATCGACTCCGCTCTCGTGACCACCATTGCTATCGATGCGGTTGGAGCGCAGTGCGTCAACGGAGTTGCGATGCCAAGTAAGTACTCATCCGACCACTCGGTTGAGGATGCAACCGCATTAGCCAAGGCCACAGGGATTCACTTTCGTACTGTGTCGATTGAGCCGATGGTCGATTCCTATATGGCGAACTTAACTTTAAAAGGCTTAGCTGAAGAGAATCTTCAAGCCCGAGTTCGTGGAACCACTTTGATGGGTATCTCAAATCAAGAGGGCCACTTAGTTCTTGCAACGGGAAATAAGTCTGAGCTTGCATGTGGTTACTCAACTCTTTACGGAGATGCTGTCGGCGGCTTTGCGCCGATTAAGGATATTTACAAGACCGATGTCTGGGCGCTTGCGCGCTGGCGAAATGAACTAGCTTCCAAACTAGGTCAGCCGCAACCAATTCCAGTGAGCTCAATTGAAAAAGAGCCAAGTGCTGAGCTTCGCCCGGATCAAAAGGACTCCGACTCTCTTCCAGATTACTTATTACTAGATCGCGTTCTTACCTCCTATATCGAAGATGATCACGGCTTTGATGAGCTTGTGGCAGAGGGGTTTGAAAAAGAGTTGGTTGCGCGCGTTATAGGAATGGTCGATCGTGCAGAGTACAAGCGCCGCCAGTACCCACCTGGTCCAAAGGTCTCGCGTAGAGCCTTTGGAAAGGATCGGCGCTTACCGATGACCAGTAGATGGCGCGAGCGCCCATAGATATTGCGCGAGCGCCCATAGGTATTGCACGAGCGCTCGTAACATAACCGTAATCTGAAACTGGCACGATGTTTCCATGCAAGAGAGCTCACGCGAGGACATGCCCAAGCAGCAAGAGTTTGCGCTGCGCACAATAGAAGAGCGAAATATTCGCTTTATCCGTCTGTGGTTTACCGATGTTCTTGGTTATTTAAAATCGGTTGCGATCGCACCAGCTGAGTTAGAGAACGCCTTTGAAGAAGGTATCGGCTTTGATGGTTCAGCTATTGAAGGCTTTGCTCGCGAAACCGAGTCAGATATGTTGGCCAAGCCCGATCCTGCAACCTTCTCTATTCTTCCTTGGCGCACAGAGTCACCAGGTGCTGCGCGTATGTTCTGCGACATCACAATGCCAAACGGTGAGCCATCACCTGCAGATCCTCGCAACGTTTTGCGCCGTACCTTAAAGAAGGCGTCGGATATGGGTTACAGCGCATACACCCACCCAGAGATTGAGTTCTTCCTCTTTAAGAACGCACCTGTTGCTGGGCAGCAGCCAGTACCTGTTGATCAAGGTGGGTACTTCGATCACACGCCAGCTGTTGTTGGCCACGACTTTCGCCGTCAAGCAATTACCTTGCTCGAGGCGATGGGAATCTCAGTTGAGTTTAGCCACCATGAGGGAGCACCTGGTCAGCAGGAGATCGATCTTCGATATGCAGACGCGTTGAGCACCGCAGATAACATCATGACATTTCGCCACGTCATTAAAGAGGTCGCGCTCGAGCAAGGTTTCTATGCAAGCTTTATGCCAAAGCCATTTACAAATCATCCTGGTAGTGGAATGCACACGCACTTCTCGCTCTTTGAGGGTGAGAAGAACGCGTTTTATGACTCTAAAGAGGAGTTCAACCTCTCAGCGGTTGGTCGCTCATTTGTTGCAGGTCTCCTAAAGCACGCGCCAGAAATTACAGCGATTACTAATCAATGGGTGAACTCTTATAAGCGACTTCAAGGTGGAGGAGAAGCACCGGCTCTTATTAACTGGGGGCAAAGTGATCGCGGTGCTTTGATTCGAATTCCTATGTACAAGCCAAAGAAAGAGAACTCAACACGTATCGAGTTCCGTTCACTTGATTCTGCAGCAAACCCATACCTTGCCTTTGCAGTTATTTTGGCGGCAGGGTTAAAAGGCGTTGAAGGTAAGTACAAGCTTGAAAAATCTGTAAACCCCCAACCACTTCCTGCAAACCTCAATGAGGCGATCTCTTTTATGGAGAAGAGCGAGTTAGTGCGCGAGACCCTAGGTGAGCACGTATTTGAGTATGTACTCCGAAATAAGCGTGCAGAATGGCAGGACTATCGCCGGCAGGTAAGCGCTTATGAACTCGATAGGTACTTACCGGTCCTTTAAACGCTCTTAATCAGGATGCTGTTGTAACCTTAAAACTATGACTAAGGTAATTAATGCAGCCCGTATTCGCAGATCAAATATTATCGCTGGCATATTTCATCTGCTTCAGATGGTTGTGGTCCTGGCGCTTGCAAATGATTTCTCACTACCCATTGTGGCTCGATATATGGCAGGCCCTCCAGGTAGCACCTTTGCCGATCCCATTACCCTTCTTGATGCGCCTATTGGCCTAACGGTTGCAATCTTTCTAGGTCTATCAGCGCTCTTTCACTTCATCGTTGCATCACCTAAGTTTTTTCCACGCTATGCAGCAGGTTTAGAAAACCAGAGAAACTACTTCCGTTGGGTTGAGTACTCCATTAGCTCGTCTGTGATGATTGTTCTCATCGCAATGATCTGTGGTGTTTCCGATGTTGCTGCACTTGTAGCGATCTTCGGAGTCAACGCGTCGATGATTCTCTTTGGATGGCTGCAGGAAAAGTATGAAAAGCCTGGAAACGGTGGATGGCTTCCATTTATCTTCGGATGCATCGCAGGATTTGTTCCATGGCTATCTCTAGTCTTCTATATCTTTGCAATCGGTGGACCAGGGGATACAAAAGCTCCAGCCTTTGTATATGGAGTGGTTATCTCAATCTTCCTACTCTTTAACATCTTTGCAATTGTTCAGTGGCTTCAATACAAGAAGGTTGGCAAATGGGCTGATTACTTGCGAGGGGAAAATACCTACATAACCCTCTCATTGGTCGCTAAATCAGCTCTTGCGTGGCAGATCTTTGCCTCGACCTTGATTCAATAACATCTGCAAGTTACACTTGCTGCATGCGCAGAGCACTCCTACTTATCTGCCGTGGCGGGGCCAAGTAACCGGTCCCCTCGCCGCGGGGTTTGTTGCACCGGTAAATCCGCAGACAAACCCAACAAATTTAGGAGTTAAGTAGATGAACTTTCCAAAGCAACAGCCTTCAAAGATGCCGGTGCATCGTTATATTCCCTTTCATCCTGTTGATTTAGATGATCGCACCTGGCCAAGCAATCGCATGACTAAAGCGCCGCAGTGGTCATCTGTTGATCTTCGAGATGGCAATCAAGCTCTTATCGATCCAATGGATACGCCACGTAAATTGGCGATGTTCAAACTTCTCGTTGCCATGGGTTACAAAGAGATCGAAGTTGGCTTTCCTAGTGCGAGCCAGACAGATTTTGACTTTGTTCGAAAGATTATTGATGAGGGTTTAATCCCTGATGATGTCATTATTCAAGTTTTAACCCAGGCACGTGATCCGCTGATTCGTCGCACATTCGAAGCGATTGCTGGTTCAAAGCAAGCCATCGTTCACCTTTACAACTCAACCTCTACATTGCAGCGCCGCGTTGTCTTTGGCTTAGATAAAGAGGGAATTAAGAAGATTGCAACAGATGGCGCGCAGCTCTGTCTTGATTTAGTAAAAACAGTTCCAGGGACAAAGGTCTCCTTTGAGTACTCACCTGAGTCATACACAGGCACCGAACTCGAGTTTGCTGTTGAGGTCTGCAACGCGGTGAACGCTGTGTGGAAGCCAACACCACAGTGGAAGACGATCATGAACCTTCCCGCAACGGTTGAGATGGCAACACCTAATGTTTACGCAGACTCAATTGAGTGGATGTGTCGCAACCTTGAAAACCGCGACAGCGTCATCGTCTCACTGCATCCACATAATGATCGCGGTACAGGGGTTGCTGCCGCCGAGCTTGGTTACTTAGCTGGAGCAGATCGCATTGAGGGAACCTTGTTTGGAAATGGTGAGCGAACTGGAAATGTTTGCCTCGTAACTCTCGGTATGAACCTTGTTGCCCATGGCATCGATCCACACATCGACTTCTCAAATATCGACGAAATTCGTCGCACCGTTGAGTATGCAAACCAACTGCGCGTACCTGAGCGCCATCCTTACGGTGGCGACCTTGTCTTTACAGCTTTCTCAGGTTCACACCAGGATGCGATAAAGAAGGGCTTTGAACACTTAGAGCGTGATGCAAAGGCAGCGGGCAAAGATGTTCGCGATCACACATGGGCGGTTCCATACCTTCCAATCGATCCATTAGATATTGGCCGAACTTATGAGGCTGTTATTCGTGTTAACTCACAATCAGGTAAGGGCGGCGTTGCTTATTTGATGAAGAATGAGCACCACCTAGATCTTCCTCGACGACTTCAGATTGAGTTCTCAAAGGTTGTGCAAGCAAAGACCGATGAAGAAGGCGGCGAGATAGGAGCAGATGCGCTCTGGCAGATCTTTGAAGATGAGTACCTTCCAACTCAATCTGCACCTTGGGGACGCTTTCGTCTTAAGGGACTCTCACAGACATCTGTTTTGGGGGAGGATGTACATCTCTCCGTCACGCTCGCAGATCGCGGGGAGTTACAAGAGCTCAAAGGTCAGGGCAACGGACCGATCGCAGCTTTCTGCAATATCTTGACGGAGTATGGAGTAGATGTGCGAGTTCTTGATTACTACGAGCACGCACTCTCTGCCGGTGGAGATGCATCTGCTGCGGCCTATCTTGAGTGCGCAATCGATGGTCAAACTTTCTGGGGCGTAGGAATCGACCCAAACACCACAACTGCCTCACTTAAGGCTGTCGTGTCTGCAATAAATCGCGCAATCCGCTGACTACCTTTACTTCGTGACTTTGTATCGCGATGAGGCTGTTGTTCTGCGTACGCAGAAATTAGGTGAAGCAGATCGCATCATCACCATGCTTACCCGCGAACACGGTCGAATCCGCGGGGTTGCTAAGGGTGTTCGTCGAACGATGTCTAAGTTTGGTGCGCGTTTAGAGCCAGGTAGCCACGTCGATATTCAGCTTCATGTAGGAAAAACCTTTGACACCGTTACTCAAGTTGAGGCGATCATGAACTACGGGGAAGCGCTCACAGAGGATTATCAACGCTGGACAATTGCCTCAGCAATTCTTGAGACCGCTGAGCGCTTTACTATTCAAGAGCATGAACCAGCTCTTCAAGAGTTTCAACTAGTAGTCGGTGGCATGAAAGCGTTAGCTGAAAATCGTTACGATCCATCTCTTATTCTCGATGCATTTCTGCTTCGTTCTTTAGCTATCGGTGGATACGCACCCTCTATGACTAACTGTTCACGTTGTGAAAAACCAGGACCGCACCGTTACTTCTCACTCGTTGGTGGCGGATCCGTTTGTATGGATTGCAGACCTTCAGCCTCTGCCACCCCAGCACCAGAGACCCTTGCACTCATGGGTGCATTAATAAGTGGCGACTGGGAAACGGCGATGGCAAGTGAAGGTAGAAATCGTCGCGAGGCTAGCGGCTTAGTTGCCGCTTATTTACAATGGCACTTAGAGCGTGGACTGCGGAGTCTGCCGATGGTGGAGCGGGCATGAGCAAGGTAAAGATTCCTCATCACGTAGCTGTTGTGATGGATGGCAATGGACGTTGGGCCAAGGAGCGCGGCCTTCCAAGAACTGCAGGACATGAAGCTGGTGAAGCAGCACTCTTTGATGTCGTTCAGGGCGCGATTGAGTTTGGCGTTAAAGAGATCAGCGCTTACGCATTTTCTACCGAGAACTGGAAGCGCTCACCTGAAGAGGTGAAGTTTTTGATGGGCTTTAACCGTGATGTCCTTCGTCGCCGTCGCGATGAGATGAATGAACTTGGAGTCAAAATCCAATGGGTCGGAAGAGCTAAACGTCTATGGTCAAGTGTGATCTCAGAGCTTGAAGAGGCGGAGGAGCTCACTAAGAAAAACAAGGTGCTCACCCTCAATATGTGCGTTAACTACGGTGGCCGCGCAGAGATTGTGGATGCTGCCGCAGAGCTAGCCCGCGATGTTAAGCGTGGAAAGGTTAAGGCTGATGCGATTACCGAAAAGCTTTTTGCAAAGTACTTAGATGCTCCAAAGATGAGCGATGTCGACATGTTCCTTCGCACATCAGGGGAGCAGCGCACTAGCAACTTTCTCCCTTGGCAATCTGCTTATGCAGAGCTAGTTTTTATGGATGTTATGTGGCCTGATGTAAATAGAAAAACCCTATGGAAAGCTATCGAGGAGTACTCGGCAAGGGATAGACGTTTCGGAAAAGCGTAGCGATTCCGAAGTAAAGCATTGCTGAAAAGCGTAGCGATTAGTTAACACTTACTACAGAGGCCAAAAACCTCCGCAGTATGTCCAACATCGCGAAAACCATGCTCTTGCGCCATCACCTTTGCCCATTTTTCAATGGCGCCGCCTTCAATCTCAACGGTGTCTCCGCAACCTTTACAAACTA
>JACCDX010852401.1_pt1 | contig 13166 bp, 8 predicted proteins | sample 7449681 | NCBI WGS metagenome assembly JACCDX01 (sample SAMN15323450, study PRJNA562643) | freshwater metagenome | isolation source: river surface water | place: USA:Blue River Watershed | collected 2017-08-18
AGTAATCACCATAATAAAAGAATGATAAACAAAACTTAGGGATGTATGATGATGGTGTCGGAGTTATTGTTGGGGTTAATGTTTGTGTAGGAGTAGGTGTTACTTGTTCAACAGTACACGTTATTGAAGATGTGAAATCACCATAGTAGTCTGTCACTTCAGCGCTATATGTTCCTGCGGATAAATTTGTAAGTTGTATACCTTGAGCTCCTGTTGACCATCTAATAGTATATGGAGGTGTCCCTCCATTTATACCTAAGGTTATTGACCCATCACTACCTCCATAATATGATGGTGATATTGGGTAACAAGTTAGTGTTAATGGTAATATTGTTAGAATACTAAGAACTTCAGTGTTTCCTGTTACAACAGGATACACAGGAGCGGTTTGTGTTGGGAATGGGGTACTTGTAATACTTGGGGTTGGTGTATAAGTTGGGGTAATACTTGGAGTTGGCGTATTTGTAGGAGTCTCAGTAGGTGTTGCAGTTATGGTTGGTGTATTTGTAGGAGTTTGTGATACAGTAGGTGTTGGGGTATAAGTCGGTGTTGGACTTGGTGTTGCGGTTTTTGTCGGTGTTGGACTACCTCCTGGGGTGTTTGTCATTGTTGGTGTTGGGGTTGGTGTAACCCCTAAACCATATATGTTATTACACGTGGTACAATCTCCGTCAATTAAGATAATATCCTGAATAGTTTCAGTATCAATTAAATAAGTCGGTATTGAATCTAAATTTTGAGCGGTTGTACATATAACCACTAAATCTGTGGTAGTAATTGCATAAACATTACCTTCAACTAACGAACCTTCAAAAGAAGACTGATTACTAAACGAATAATAATAATCTGAGTTACAATCCTTAAAATACCAAGTCATACTATATAAATAATTGGGGAATCATTTTGTAAGAAAATATATTAAAATAAATATATTTCTGAATATTAAATATATTGGTTTAATCTCTCAGATGAGTTATCTAAAACATATATATAATTTCTTGAGTCATCGTAAACAATTCCCCTAGCGGAACTTGGGAATGTTGAGTCGCTACATATTATTGTATTAGTCACGGTATTTACTTGGTATAGGTTTTGTCCTGAGCCGTCTGTTAATAATAATTTATTTTGACCTGTGACATAATATAAATCAACTAAATCATCTAAAGCACCTAGTGTAAATGATATGGTGTCAGTTACCGTATCAGTGTTACAATCTATAACTGAAACGGTGTCATCCGCATCATTTATTATATACATTATATTATCGTCAGAATTAAACGCAGCTCTTGATGGATTAGTTCCAACAGATATTGTATTTGTAACCGCGCTTGTCGTACAATCAAATACCGTAACATCAGAGCCAGCAAAATTACAAACATACATTGTATTATTAATTGAGTTGTAAGCAATATCAAATTCACCTAAACCTCCAGTGTATGTATCAATCAAATTAAATGATGTGTCATAAACATTTATTTGATTAAACTTAGTTATGTGTAAATTATTATCCGCGGTATTAAATGCAAGTCCTTTAGGATTCGTTATTGATATTGTTGTAGCAGTGCTTGTACCACTAATAATATATACAAGATTTGTTGTTTGTTCACTAACGGCAGTAACATTAGTGTTAGGATTATAAGATAATTTAAATGAATCAGTTGTTGCAATTGTACTATCAATTGTTAATGTAGATGCATCCACAATATATGTCAACCCACTACTTTCTTGACTTAATATTAATTTATCGTCAACTGAATTATATACTCCATAATAACAGTCAAACCCACTAGCATATGTATTCAAAGTGAAACAAGTAGGAATTAACGAAGGGGTTGGAGTGGGTGTTTTTGTTGTGGTATTTGTTGGGGTTCTTGTTGCGGTTATTGACGGTGTGGGGGTTATTGTAGGGGTTTGTGTATAAGTCGGGGTAGGTGTATTTGTAGGGGTATTTGAATTTGTGGGTGTCTGAGTGTTAGTTATAGTTTGTGTGGGTGTCTGAGTGTTAGTCGGGGTCTGTGTAGGAGTTTGTGTGGGTGTTTCTGTAGGTGTTGGGGTATTCGTATTGGTAACTGAAGGTGTTGGTGTCCTTGTTAATGTTGGGGTAACATTTGGGGTTTGGGTAACTGAGGGTGTCGGTGTGTGTGTCGGACAAACAAAGACTTGTCTTTCCTCGCAATTATTACCATCAATTATTTTTACAAAAATATTATCAATACCTGAAAACTCATCAGGTATTTGAACCAATATTGGTAAATAAACCGGGTCTTGGTCGTAAGTCGTTAATTGACAATTATTACCATTTATATCACACACATATATTTGATATGGTGGTATCCCTGTTATATTATTTATAGTTAAAATTCCAGCCATTTTTTATATCATTTGCGTCCATCCACCTTTTTTATAAATATATAAACCGTCCCTTCCATCAGTTTGGTATATAATAAGTCCCACTGCGGGTGACGATATTAAGTCTCTTTCAGATTCAGTCATTACAGGAGGTAAAAATCCCATGGTTGTTGATTGTAGTTCTAATATTGCCGAACCATCAGGAACTACCCCCCCAATAACCACATTATTACTATCATCATAAATTTGACTATCCCCTAAATTTGATGAGCTAGTCCATTTTGTAATTTGTCTATTAGTCCCACCTCCTGTAATAGTACTTCCACTACCAGTTCCACTATTAAACTTTCTCCAAACCGCAGTTTCACTTGTATATCCACTAACATCCTCAATAGTACTCGCGGTCCAAGCATTAATTAAATTCTGACCCGCAGCAGTACTACTATTAACTGTCGTTCCAAATTCAGATATATTTACACAATTAGTACTAGCAGTTGCGGCACTCCATAAATTACTATACCCACTTATATGAAATTGATAAACTTGGTCTTCTTCATAAACATAAACTAACATTCCAAGTCTTCTTCTACCTGATGAAATGTTATCAGAACTCAAGTTTAAAACATCTAAAGACCAAGGGTTTCCATTCCCTTTAATAAAGTCAATTGGTATTGAATTTCCTGAATATTCAATTACTCCAAAACTACCTGAAGGTATTGTATATGATAAATCACTTAGGTTATACACCTCCATGTAACCACCAATATTATTTACACTAAAAGAATTACCAAACGTGTCAGTTCTTCTAACACTTTGAGTTCCTTGTGTGGCAATTGATGTTACTGGATTTTTATAATTAAAAGGCATATACTATAATTATAACCCAACCTCACTTCCTTTAAAATAAAGAACTGTATTATTATTTATTCTAAATGTTGGGTCAGGGTATGTAGTATAAACCCGATATGTGTATTGAGCAATGGTACCACCAGAATAATAAAAACTATTATTGTAAAATGTTGGTTCCATATAAACACTCGTAAAAATATTTGGGTTATTATCACTTAACCCTATTTCAAGTTGGTATTGATTGTTTGTGTAAGCTGGAGGTATAATCCAAGTATACCAAGAATTACCAGAAATAGTATTTGGTGGTAATTGCACTGTTTGGAAATTATAAGCAATTATTGGATTACCAAATGAATCAAACCCTGATGTTGTTTGTGGTATTTGAGATTTAACAATTGCGGGTAATTCTCCGTTTGTCCATCCTGAATAACTACAATAAAGATTCATCTCTAACGTAAATGCCGAGGATGAAGAACTTGGTTGAGTTCCATTTGTAAATCCATAAAATCCTGTTGACCCATTATTATACATGTAAGAACCAATACTTGAAGCTGCACTAAATGGCTCTATAAAAAGGTATGCTTGTGGTTGTTCAGGAGCATAACTTGGGGTGGGTGTATTTGTAACAGTTGGTGTAACAGTAGTTGACGGAGTGATTGACGGTGTTAAAGAAATTGTTGGGGTATTTGAAGGGGTGATTGATATTGTTGGAGTCATTGACGGAGTCAACGATGGTGTCGGTGGTATTGTTGGAGTAATTGTCGGAGTCGGAGTTGGGGTTGGGGTAACACAATTGAAATCTTCAATTAAAATACATCCGTCAGTATTATACACTTTTATTCTAACTGATGGGGCAGTTGAGTACTTTGTCGGTATCGGTATTTCAACTGATGGTGGTATTGATTGTTCGGTGTAGTAAACTAAAGTACAATCTGTTTCTGTCGCATCACATGCGAAAAAACGGTATGGTGGTAAACCATTAACACTATTTATAGTAATACTTCTCATTTAATTAACAACTTGTTCCTCCTGAAAATTGACAAGAAGATTCACAATCTATGGTTAAATAATAATATAAAGTTTTATTTGCAAGTACATCAACCCCTCCAACTTGTTCACTTGTTATCACAACACTATTTGTTACAATATCAATGTCAACGGATGCAACACCATAAACAGATGATAATAAAGTTTCAGTAGTAGTTTCCCATAATTCATCACTAGGGTAGTCATCTATTGATGTGCCATTGTAGAATTCACTTGTGTATTCAATACTATCCAAAACCGCCTTAGCAGTAAATGTGGTTGCCGTTAAAATACAATTTTCAGCATCAGATATTGAAGTCGCAAATGTTTGTGACAACATTTTATAAATTGTAAGTCCATTAGTTTTTGTAGTTTTACTAACAATACCTCCAACATTAATACTTTGTGATGATGCAACTCTTTGAGCACATACTATTTCAGTAGATGAATAATCTTGACATCCATTAGCGTCTGTAACAGTAACCTCATAAAAATCAGCAGTTAATCCAGTTATAAAAGTACCTGTTTGTCCACTAATATTACTACCCCATTGTATTGTATAAGGATATTGACCACCATCAATAATTAAAGATATTGTACCACCACTACCTGTCCCACATCCTGTTGATAATAAAGTAATGTTAGGTGCGGTAGTACTTTGAGATATTAAAAAATCATAACTTTCAATACAATTATTTGAGTTTTGAATAACTAAAGTGTAATTACCAACACTTAAACCTGTGAAGTAATAATCGGTTGAGTATGTTGGTCCACTAGAAAATCCATTATTTAAAGTATAGTTGTAGTAAGTTGTTGCAGTAGTTGATGGTGTTGTTTGTATCCTTAAAACTCCATTATCATTGCTACAAGTCACTCCAGTTGTACTTAATACTGATGTAAATTCTGTAACATTATCTATAGTATATCCACTTGAATAAGAACATAATGATAAACTATCAGAAATATTTAAATCATAAGTATCCGATTCAAGACCTTGGAAAGTTATATCACTTTGGTACGATACTAAAGTTTGTGTGTTCCCGTTACTTTTAGTAATTGTCGCAGTATAAGGAGGTATTCCATCTTGCATTAAAATACTTATTTTACCATTTCTATATGAACAATTTGAATTCGTTGTAGTTACCGAATAAACATTAAATGAGTTAGATGAAATTACAGGAATAGTTAAATTTAATTTACATAAAGTCGCATCTGTAATCTCTAATTGGTATGTGTTTGATACAAGGTTATTAAAAGTTATACCGGTGTTTAAAGTTGTAATAACCTCACCATTTGATAATAAACAATAATATGGGGGCGTTCCACCATTTAAATAAACAGTTAATGAACCATCATTACCAACACATGTTGGTGTTTCAATAGTGTAATTACTTAAAGACATTGAACTTAATAATGATATGGTAGCACTTCTAGAAGTTACACACCCTGTAGAATCTTCAATAGTACAAGTGTAAAAACCCTCTGTTAATCCTGTTGCGTAGTCAAAATTTTGGTTAATCGGGGTCGCACCAAGCCATTGATATGTAAACGGTGGGGTACCTGTTAATCCCGTCACATAAAGTTTACCTGAACTCGTACCACAACTATTAGTGTCAACAACAAATAAACCAAAATCAAAATTAGATGAATTTCTAACAATGGCCGTTTGACTGTTACAAACACAACCACCCTCATCAACACCTCTAAAATAATAAGTCCCACTACCTAAATCACTAACAGTATAATTCAATTGACTCAATTGTATTGTCTGTAATCTGTTAGTTATACCGTTTTCATTTGTAAAATATAAATCAGCGTTAGTGTTCCCGTAATTTGAACTAGAATTTAATGTTATAGAACCGTTTGATATTGAGCACGTCGTATCAATAACATTTGAGACATTTAAACTAAATCCAGATGAAATATAGAATAAAATGGGACCCGTAACTATATTAACAGGTAATGAAGAGTCTGTGATTGTTATTGAATAACTCCCAGCACTGAGTCCTGTTTGGACATAGTTTTGAGAAGTAATTTGAGGTGAAAAAATATTATCGGTCCAAGACACTAAATAAGGTCCCGAACCTGGGTCAATATTTAAATTAAATATACCACTATTTGTGTTACTACAATCCCCTGTTACTGATATTGAATATGTTGCCATTTTATATTGTCGTATTTGTTATATTAGGTGAAAAATTCACACTATTTATAGGTGTTGTTGAAACATCTGAAGAATAATAAATGTTCACATCACTAGTTTGTCCTACCAAAGTAGAGTTTGTTGCGGTCCATGCTCCTCCCGAAGGACTTGTGCCAGTTGGTATGGTAGTTGCAATTACTGACCAACCAGTGTTGTCCGGGAAATTATTATTAGACATATCAGTTTTTTGAACATCAAAATATATCTGTGTTCCATTATATGCTCCAGAATTTAGAACACTATACATTTTACTCTTAACCTTCCAAACTGCAAGTCCTGTTGACGTTCTTAGCAGACCTCTATTAGCCGAGTCTAATACATAATTTAAACCCCCACTTGATATGGTACCCTGAATCCAGTTAAATGCTATTGTCCCTTGAGTGACGGCAGCTCCGCTTGCTCTGCTAAAAATTAACTCTACAATTTGAGATGGGCTAGTCGGTAAAGCAAATACTAATTTAATCCATCTGACCGCAGTTGACCCTTGACCTAATGTACTAACACCTAAATTAACTCGTAAAAAAGCAGTATCTAAATTTGCCTGTTGGCAATTATTTGTTGTTAAATAAATTTTATTACTTGTAACGTCAGGAGTTGCCAAATAATTTTCATTACTTAAAGCGGTTTGTACAGATTGTAATGAAAAAAATTGGTTAACTGCATTATCTATTTGGGTTTCATCAGGATATGACACCCCAACCCCCTGATTTGTACCATTACCATTAAAAAATATATTTGGACTAGTAATTGTAACATTATCTAAAATTAATTCTAATTTCCAAGTTGTAGATACCGTATTAGGGTCATCTGTAAATGTGGTTGAATTTATATGATTAGTAACCGCCTGTGTAAGTACTGACGGTGCAGTAATTGAATACTCCAATATAACCGTCTCATCAATACACCCATAGTCGGCTAATGGAGCTACGACAGGACTTCCAGGTACTGATTGTGTTGGTAATTGATATTTCCTATTTCTTCTATATGAAAATTTTTGTCTGTTAAAAATTGAATTCTCAAGTTTTGTTCCTCCATTCCATAATGTGGTAGCCGGTACAAATTGGTCAACAAGATTCAACCAATACCCACCAATACCTGAAATATATTCAATCATTTTTTGATAACTAAAATTATCATTCTGTATTCCCGTATCTTCATACATTGTTAGATAACTATACCATAGATACTGTAAGGTTGGATACCCTCCAGTTTTTCCATCAGTACTTATTTGTCTGTTTCTAACATTAATCATATTTCTCCAAAAACTCTGATAAAATTCAAAGAATGGTTGGGTTCTTGGTTTTGGATTAATCACAGTATTATCAATACCTCCCTCTTGAGGGTATGGGTTACTTAATCCAGAATTAGGTATTGGGTAATCATATTGTTGAGACAAATACCAAACGTCATAAGCAAGTGCCTGTGCAGGATTTAAAAATATCTCAGTATTTTTTGAGTTAATAACTAATCTTTCATCCCCAACTGAATAGAATGCGTAGTAATTAGCATCTTCATTACTTCTATAAGGAACCTCATTATCTCCCCAACTTTTATTATTGTCAGTAACCTTAGTTACACTATAACCTAAATTAGTATATGGGAAATCTCTAAATCTATCAATATATTCTTTACCATAAGTAAACTCAGAAAAACTTGTTTGTATATCCGGATTTGAACCTGTAAACACACTTAAAGTAGTATCCACTTTTAAATTACTTTGGTGTTCAGGTGTTAATTGATACCATCCAGCACCTTTTTGAAAAAAGAACCCGTCAGTGTCCGCAGGAGCTGATGGGTATCCATCTGAGTCAACAGGATAATCTTCTCTAGTTATACTTACTGTAGTACTTCTAGTTTCTGACGTAAATCCTGTTACCGATTCCCCATTAAAAGTGTATATTTGATTGTTATCATATACAGGTATAGTTTCACTAAAAGTTCCACCTCCAATAAGTGAAAACTGTGAATCTAAGTCTGACACATTAATTTTTTGGTCAGCAACATAAACTGATTCATTAAATTCAATTAATGCCTCAGGAGCCCCAATTAGTTTCAATAAAAAGTCTATTGATTTTCTTGTACCTTTTGATTTGAATAGATACGCTGAATTAAGTATTAAATTTCTATAATATTGATAGTTTAATTCATCTTGAGTCATTCCAACAGATATACCTTCAAAATCAGAACTTAAACTTTCATTATATACTGTACTAGTCACCCCTCTTTGGGATATTGGGGACACTGAAGAATTCCATCCAATAGTTTCCGCAAGATTTGTTAAAAGTTGTGATGGTATATCATCTTTAACAATATAATTAACTGAAATAATATGAGATAAAGCATCAATATATTTTTTAGTCTCGTCAAAACTTCTTCCGTATATTTTTAAAACTTTATCAATCTTCCTATCTGTAGTATCAAATTCTATAAATGAATTTGAAGTTAGAAATCTTGATATTAAATTTGTTTTAAAACTATCAAAATTTTCAGCAACTTCGTTTAATTTTGTGACGTATCCATCAAATAATGGTGTTCTTATATCTAAATTCCACTCACCATCTAATGGCCAAGTAATATTTTCATTACTGTTATAATAAACCCCATCATCTGAAACTCTAGGTACTTTAAATATTGCAGTATATATTGGTACAACCGACCTATTAAGTAAAAAATTATCAACTTGGTCTAAATCAAAATCAAATATTTTTTCAACCTCAATATTATTTGGTCTTACTATAAATGAATCATATGAAGTTGTTGTTGCAGTTCCCGCAGAAAATGGATTACCATTTACCACTAAACTTATAGTTCCCGCAGTTAATGTATCAGATGGATAAAAATATTTTAAATCAAATGAAGTTGAGCTAAGTATTAAAGTATAACTTTTAAAATTAGTAGTTAAATCTCTCAGTCCTGATATTGGTAGCGGTGATTTGGCAATGTTTTGTGCTGAATTTGTGGTGTAATCAATACCAAAAGGATTTGTAATTGCCGAAACATATATTTTAAATTCTGTTTCATTTTCAACGTCATCGTAATTAACATCAAATGCGGTATAACCTGTAGTAAAATCAGGTCTTCTGTATTTTATGTCTAATGACGCTGGAAAATAATTAACTATTTTTGTTATTGAGGCAGAAAACCTTTCAGATAAAGGTCCATATAAAGTGAAGTTAGTTATAAAACTTAAATCAAAATTAGGATAAACACCTAAAATGTTTGACTGTATATTTTTACTTTCCTCAACACTAATATTTAAAGTATCTAAACTTATAGGTTGTCCGAATACTCCAGTTTCAAAATTTCTATTTGATTTTTCGGTTACTCCTGTGGTAAAATTAAAATTACCTTGCGTAAGTCCTCCTCCATCGGTTAATTGGAATCCGACTAAGTTATCCGAAAAGGTTCCAAAACCTGATGGGGATTGTGGTGGACAAGTGTATTTAGTAGCCATTAAGCGATAATAGTTCCAAAGTTTTTACTAAAGTCAATGTTTGTACGTTCTTGTCTAACCTCATATAATAATTCATTAAATTGGTCACGGATTTCATACAAGTTATATTGTCTATAGATATTATTATCAGTATCATAAATGGTGTAAATACCATCATCCATTGACTTTGTTTGATTCCCGTAAAGAGCAATCGCCAATGTTGAAGCATCATGTTCAACCATTTCAACTTCAATAGTTGTTGGATTAAAGAAAGTATTAGTTATTATAACATTTTGTCCAGGTTGTCCTATAAATGGTACAGACGCAGGGTTGTTTGTTGGTGAAGAAGATGGAGTTAAAGTTAAAAATATTAAGTTTGACTGCCCATTTACATATCTGTATCTAACAGCTTTTTGAGCAGTATTTGATTGATTTGCAGTTACAGCTTCACAATAAAATGAAGATGTCACAACTCTAAAGAAGTTTGGTACTTTAGTTCCATCAGCATTTAAGTATTCAACTCTAAATCCGACCAATCCTTGTGCAGTGAATTTATTTCTAAATTGGTCAGGTACGTTATTAATATCAATAACCAAACCTCTAACATTTGGTAATGCTGACAATACTCCACAATCAGTAATTGATGTTCTGATTTCAGCGGGTCTGATTAATAAGGTGTAAATTCCAAGTTGGTTAAACTCGTTTGCGGGTAATGTTAAATTATATAATCCTCCCAGTAACTCAATATTTGCATTACCACCAGTACCGGTATTGTGAAAATATGGTTTTAAAATAGACTGAGCGTTAAGTTTTTTCAGAATAAAATTTTCTGTAACATCCCTTGATGGGGTGTAGTTAAGTATTATTTCAACATCTGCCGGTGAAACGTCAGCGGGTCTTAATGTTCCATATGTTCCTAATGCCATAGTTAGTTTTCAATTATATTAAAATATTTATATCCATATCTTTCCAAATCCCTCATGCTGTCAACTTCCCCAATCCTTCTAAGTGATTCCAGTCCTGAAGTCTTACCTCTTTCTATAAATACATTTGATTGTATTTGTGGCTGTTCAACCATGTTCATTAATACTTCATTTTTTGTAATTGCACTTTCAGTTATATTATATGGAGTAACCCCTGATGAGTACGCAACCCTAACTGATGTACCACCAGAAAAATCTATATAATCAATATCATATATTGTGTAATTAATTTGAGTTTGAGAACTTGAGGTTATTTTACCAACATAATTTTGATTTAAATAAACTTGGTAGTTAACTTGGTATTTTGGTGATTTATACCTTTCTAATGTTGTTAATTCCGACTTTGTGTACGACGTTACTGGGAATGGTAATGTATCATTTAAATTCTGATAAAATTCATGGAAATTACTTGTAACCTGATAGGTTTTTTTATTGTTTGAATCAAACGGAAATAAATAATTATAATTTAATGGAGTACCCATCCATGAACCACTACTAGATGTAAAATAAGCAGTACCGTTTGGATTTGAATCGTCAGGAGTTTGGTCATATGGGATTTTAATTTTTTTTGTTACATTAATAACTCCCCAAGGATTAGTTTGTTTTAAAGTTATTGTATATCCAGATGGCGTAGTATAAGTGTGTGCAGAATTTACTGAGTAATAAGGATAATACGTAGTACTATCTCCCCAATTTATTTCGTAGGTTGATAATTCTAAATATTTTTTAGTAGTATCATCTGAAGTATTATAAACATATATTTTATAAGGATTTGTAGTTGACCCTGTTGTAAAAATAAAATTACTCACAGTGTCTTTTTGTAATACATCACCATCAAAAACATCATAATAACCAATGTCATGAACAGATTGTTCTAAAACTATTGGTATTGTTAAACCAGTTAATAGAGATGCCCCATTAGTACCAGCACTCAGAACCATAGTCATACTTGAGTATATTCCAAAAGTTTCCCCATCATAGGTTTTTTGGAATATATCACCACTTATAACCTCAGGTGAAATTTTTATATATCTGTCATTAACTTCCATATTAGTCTAAATATTCATACCAAACTACGGGATTATTAGATGTACCAAATAAATCAGTATCAGTGTTATTATATGATACAACACCATCTGTGGTTGTTGGTTGCGGTATTGTGGAAAAAGTGTGATATAACCCCCCAACCAAATAAGTGTAATCACTATAATCTAATTTAACTTTGTAATATGAAAATTTACTAATATTATTTTGTGCTGTAAATTTATTAGGTGCTGTATTACCTAAGGTAGATTGTTTTTTAGTTATAAATGTTAAAAATTTTCCAGTTTTTGCATCAAAAAATTTAGCACTCATATAAAAAATATCATTGTTAAACAAGTTTTTATTTTTTAACCAATAAACATAATAACCTTCTTTATCAGTTAATTTATTTAATTTAAACCATGGTCGTTTAATTATATAGTTTCTATATTCATATGTAACAGTTTGTACCTCTCCTTGATGTGTTGGTATTATTATTGTAAATTGTATTTTTTGTGTGTTTGGGTCACTATTGTCATAAAAGTCTAATTTAAAAAACGAGTTTTTAAATGCAGTTCCTTGGTAATATATTTCAGGTACCGTAAAAACTGAAGTTGGTTGGTTTGATATGTCTACGTAATTTGGGTATGCCGCGTAAATAGTTCCAGTAAATGTTGCCGTTTTTGAATTAGCATTATTAAAATAAAATTTATACTCAATGTTTCCAAATTTAAACTCAAATCTAGAGATTTCGTAATCAACTGGTTTACCTACAACCTGTTCAACTACAGTATCTTTATACTCATCAATGGCATCATCCCTATCTTCCAAATCCCACTCGGAATATAATTTAATATTTAAATTTTTATTTGTACCGTCAGGTATTATCTTAAATTTATTCACAAGCATCAGAATCAGGTAATTGAACTAGGTTATCTTGGTTAGAATTTACACTTGAGAAATTAGAACCTTCAGGAATTATTTTAAAGACATAATTTGAATACGGGTAATGACCATTATTTGAGAATGGGAAATTTATTCCCTGATTATCAGAGTCAAAAATTCCATAATCATATATATCTCTCCAATAAAACAAATTATTATCTGTTGAATAATATGCGTAATCAGGTATACCATCAGTGGTTAGGGGGTTACCTTCTTCTAAATAATTAGAAAACTGTCTAATTTTTTGACTATAAAATGGATAATAATAATATCCCCTACTATTATTTGTTGCACTAGTATCTGTAGTAAAAATATCTTGATTTAGTCTTATTTTATGAACCCTCCTTGAGACAAT
>JACCDX010684918.1_pt1 | contig 13165 bp, 11 predicted proteins | sample 7449681 | NCBI WGS metagenome assembly JACCDX01 (sample SAMN15323450, study PRJNA562643) | freshwater metagenome | isolation source: river surface water | place: USA:Blue River Watershed | collected 2017-08-18
ATCGGATCTGGTCCTTTTGGTTTTCTTGCCTTCACGTCTTGGGCCAGTGAGCGTCACGTCGTTGATCCTCTCCTCGACAGCTACAAAAATGTACAAAAAGAATTGTTTGGCAAAACGATCTTTTCCAATGAAATAAAAGGCTACTCCACACCCGCAGAAGAATTAATCAAAGATCTCGTAGGGAAAATTGATGGTTTTATTGTATGCCGAAACTGCATCGATCACACTGAAGATCCATGGAGTATCCTCTATAACATCACTCAATATGCTGCCCCTGGAAGCTATTTACTTTTTTGGGCCGATATTTGGCATATTGGTGGATCCATTGATGAAGGACATCACAGCGTCACTAAAAATCACAAAGTCATTGAGGCATTTCTAGAAGGCCAAGGTTATCAAATCCTAAAAACACATGATGGGATTAGCACTCACGGAAACACGATCGACTATGGCTGCGTGGCAATTAAAAGTGATATGTAATTGGTGAGGCAATTAAGTTTTTCCAAAAGACAAGAAAACATTTTCCAATGTCAACGTAACGGCGTTGCCCCCATAGAGTCAGGATGGTTGCTCCAATCCAAATGGAAATTCTTTTAACAAATAATTTATACCCTGCTTCTTTCTTATATTTCAAAAATACGCTCTTCACATCATTGGAAAAATTCAAGGGATTGGCGGTGATAGAATTGGAATGGGAACGATAAAATAAAAGAAATTCTTTAATAAACATAAAGCGCACGCCGTGCACCGCCGCTCGAAGCCATAAATCCAAATCTTCAGCAACTTTGAGTTTGGGGTCGAAATCACCAATGAGATCAAAGACGTTTTTTTTCATGACCACTGAAGACGTAGCGATAAAACTTCGACGGTAAAGCTGTTGAAAAAAAGGTAAGGTTTGATTGAATGCTTTTCGCGGAATGACTTTTTTCCAAGGCCTAAAATCTCCCGATCCAACAGCAAAGGCTGTGGAAAACATTTCCAGTTGAGGATTCTTCTCAAGGCACTTATAAACACTCTCGATCTTTTGAGGATGCCACAAATCATCTCCATCGAGAAATGCAATCCAGTTTCCAGAAGACTCTTGAATCCCGCGATTTCTTGCACGGGATACCCCTTGGTTTTCCTGATCAATCACCTTGGTTTTTGGTAAACGTTCAATATGTGGATAGAGAATTTGTAGTCGTTGAAAAAAATCTTGAACGAGGGACAATGTAGAGTCTTTGGAACCATCATTCACCACGAGAATTTCGAAGGGAAGCTGAGTTTGATTTATGACAGATTGCAATGTTTCGATAATAAACTTCGATGAATTGTAAGCAGGGATGACAACTGATAATTGAAAATGAATATTGAGGCTCTTGTTTCCGTTGATATGATGACCCTACGAAAAATTGTAATCGGTATTTTTAAAAAATATTTTATAGGTGGAGGAAAAAGAGATCAATGAAAATGATGGGAATTTTTGCCAAAAATATTTTAATGGGTTATGCTTAACCCCTATGAAATTTCCATTGAAAAAGACACATGTATTCATCATTTCTCTCTCATCTCTCGTCTTTTCTCTCCTTGTATTTTTTTCCGTGAGCACACTCTTTCAAAAAAATTCCTCATACTATTATCACTACTCTCTCAAGTCCAAATCGGAATTATACAAGTTCGTCAGCCGTGAAGAGCTTTTGCCTTTTGCCCAAAGTTTTGTGCAAATTAATCCCCAAATACATTTCTACGTTGAATCAATCACACAAAAAGAATCGGAAGATTCAGTTGAAGAGTTAGAGCTTTATGGAAATATCGTCTCCAAGCACCCCATGGAAAAAGATGCGATCGCTTTTACGATCAATAATCAATTTATGAATTATTTTAAAGATAAAATTTCCTATGAATTTTGTGTGAAAAATTTCCAAATCAATTTGCAAGATTTGGAAGCAATGAAGCAAAGCATGATGAATCAGCTGCAGATGAAAAAAAATTGTGATTCCATGGTGCAGAAATTGGCCACTGAAAAAATCAGTCATTTTTATCAATTTGTAGAAGAAAAGCCCCGTGAATCAAAAATTGTCTACCTCTCCTTAGTGATCACGGTGTTTGCCAATCTATTTGGTGCAACTATGTTTTTGTTTGTTCGAGAATGGAAAACCAAGATATATGGTAAGACTCATGGATAACGTCTCACGGTCGCTGTCTTACTTTCTCGTTCTCGTTTTTGTTTTGTGTTTAATCGGAGGGTATTATTTAAGTTATGAACCCTACCGAATTATTGATGGAATAAAAATCTATTCAGAAAATTTTGTGCATTCTGATCACCGTACTTACCTCCAATGGTTTGAACGAGAAGTCCAGCATTTAGAATTTTATACATGGTCATTAAAGTTTAGTACCAGCCTCATGGGGTTGATCTATTTTTCAGCACTCATTGGATGGATGAAGTCTCTCCCCATTTACGATTTTTTAATATCCTCATTCCTCATTATCGTCAGCTATGTTCTTTTTCTCAAGGTTTTGCGAGCTCATAAACAACACCCAAAATATTTACAATTCTCATTTTTGGGTTATTTCCCTTTGATTCTTTTTTCACAGACTATTACGAAAGAAGTTATTGGTATTTTTCTTTTTTCGGTTATATTTTGGAGTTTTGAAAAAAAGAATTGGCCCCTTCTATTTATGGCAGTGCTGTTTTTTTTTCCAATTCGGGCCTACAATGCCCTCATTATTATGGTGGCAATCTCAGCCTACTTTTTTGGGCGGATCGTAAAATCTAAAAAGTTCATAGTATTCACTTTAATTTGTGGCTCAACCTTTTTAAGTATAATTTACGAAAGAGTCTTTTATAATTTTTATCAAAGCCAAGGGATTATCTTGGGAACAGGGCTTACGCATTATTTTTTGCAAATCATGAAGATCCCAATTTTATCTCTCACCATGATTCCTCTGAGAATATTACAAAATTTAGCAGAGCCCATCATCAATTTAAAAAATGTTCAAATCGAGACTGTCGTCTTTCAGCCGTTAGTTTTATTTGAAGTTATGTGCACTGTGCTCATCATCATTCTGGGAATGATTCTCCTGATGCGTCTCCATAAAATACTTTGGGATGATCGAACTGTTTTATTTTCTGGATTATTCTTGGCAGCGTTTTTATGTGTACTTGGAATTTTGCCTTTGGTGCACTTTCGATATTTAGCAATCTTATTTCCAGTCTTAGGATTTTTCCTCGATTTGTGTGACGACCGCGCCAAGGAACAGCAATCGTGAATGTGTATAACCAACATTCCATCACCATTCTCATCAACGCTTTTTCCGCATTGCAGGGTGGGGGGCAAACCTATATCTTTAATCTTCTGGAAAATTTAGAGAATACTCAAATTGAAATTCCTTCAACGGAAATTCATCATATATCCATTGTCATTCTTCTCTGTAAGGAAAATGCAGATGTTTTTCAAAAGTTTTGTTTTGTTAACCGAAAATGCCAATTAACTTCACAGGAAAAAACTTATGAAGGCACAATGACAATTCAAAGCTTGGTGATCCCTTGGGTGGGTACAAGTTTGCTGAAACGTCTGTGGTTTGAAAATTTTTTTCTCCCAAGAACACTCTCTGAGTTTAATGCCGATGTTCTTTTTTCTCCCGGGGGAATCATTCCACTTCGCTATATTATGGGAGTCACTCCTAAAAATTTGCAATTGGTAACGGTCTCTCAAAATATGCTTCCCTTCCAAGATGAATTGATCGCGCAGACGGAAGATTGGAAATTGCGACTGAAGTTTCGATTACTTTATTTTGCCCAGTCACTTTCTTTTAAACTTTCCCATGGAATGATTTTTTTATCCCAATTTGCTCAAAAGACAATCAGTGAAAAAATATCATTGCAAAAAAATAGTGAACAGAACGATCGATCAATGGCCATCATACCCCATGGACTGTCTTCGCTCTTTTGGAATGACGCTGGTGTTGCTGAAAAATCTTGGGGAAGCTTATTCCCCAATGCCAAAATTCCCATCCCTAGTGGTCCTTATGCACTTTATGTTTCCAGTTTTTTTGATTACAAGCATCAAAAAGAGTTGGTGTTAGCGTGGAAACAGTCTTATCCCAAACTTTTGTTAGTGGGGGATCATCATACCCGTTATGGAGTAAAAATACGCCAACTCATCGAAGCACAGAACCTTACAAGATCGGTCTATTTGACTGGCAGTGTTCCTTACGCAGAGCTTCCAAAAGTCATGCAGGGAGCAGTCTTGAATATTTTTTCCTCGACCTGTGAGAATTGCCCCAATATTCTTTTGGAATACTTGGCATCTCGGCGACCAGTTCTTTGCTCCCACTATGGCCCTATGCCCGAATTTGCCAATGATGCTGTCGTTTATTTTGACCCAACAAATATTTTGGATATTGAAAAAAAATTGCAAGATTTCTTTCTTCATAAGAAGTATGATTTAAAGTCTTTAGGGGAGAAAGGGTTTATCCATTCAAAGAATTACAGCTGGGAAAAAACTCGAACCTCGACTTGGCAATTTATGATTAAAATGATTAAGACGAAGAGGACTTAGTCCATGAAAGTTTTGGTATGTGGAGTAAACGGAATGATCGGCCATAAGATTTGGCAAGTGCTCACTCATGCTAATGAACAGAGTTTTCAAGTTTATGGATCAGTCCGATTTACTCTCGATGATCTTCTTTCTGGAAACAATCATATATCATTAAAAAATTTTTTTACTCACCAGCTCAAAACGAAGGGTGATGATCTAAAGAAAAAATTAAAAGAACTTATAATCGAAAATTTTCATGCGGAAAATTTTCAAGACGTTGAAAAAAAATTGGATGCGCTGCAACCGGATATCATCATCAATGCGGTGGGGATTACCCTGAGAAAAGCGGAAATCAAAAATATTCCATTAGCAATGGAGGTGAATGCACTTTTCCCTCAAAAATTGCAAATCTGGGTCAATCGAAACAATAAAAGGCTCATTCACCTAAGCACAGATTGTGTCTTTGATGGAGCCAGCGGGCATTATACTGAACTCTCAACTCCAACAGCGTCTGATCTTTATGGAAAGACAAAATTTTTAGGAGAAGTCATTGGCGATCGTTCATTGACTTTAAGGTTTTCATGCATCGGTCGTGAGCTTTCTGCCTATACAGAATTGCTGGAATGGTTTTTGTCCCAGCCTGAAGGTGAAACAATAAAAGGCTACTCTCAAGTTTTTTATTCTGGAGTAACGACAATTGAAGTGGCCAATACTGTTTTAGAATTCATATTAAAGTATCCAAATAGCCATGGACTTTATCAACTTTCTTCAAAGCCTTTAAGTAAATTTGAATTGCTTAACATTATGAAATCATTTTATCAGCGGCAACTGACCATTGAGCCCTACAGCGAATACACTTCGAACAAAATACTGCTCAGTCAAAAACTTCATAGCCTATTGAAACGTGAAATGAAAAATTTTGAGACTATGTTTGAAGCACTGCAGACTGAGCATTTAGAACAATTAGAATTAAAAAAACAAAATCTCAATTATTATCGAGTTTAGCGATTTCGCGACTTAGAAAAGGAAAACATATCTATGAAAAATTCAAATCCACTTCTCTTTCAAGATAAAAGAATTTTGGTGACCGGTGGAACTGGCTCCATGGGAAAAACGTTTGTAAAGCGGGTGTTATCCGGTGAGTTTGGCGTTCCTAAAAAAGTCATCGTTTTTTCTCGCGACGAAGGGAAACAGCACTACATGCGTCTGGATTATTTGCATAAAAAAGTATCCACGGATGAAGTCATCTACAATAATTTTCGGAATGTTTTAGAGTTTAGACTGGGTGATGTGAGGGATTATAAAAGTATCAGTATGGCCATGCGGGATGCCGATATTGTCATCAATGCTGCTGCTCTTAAACAAGTTCCCGCTTGTGAATATTTTCCCTATGAAGCAGTGCTCACCAATTGTATTGGTGCAGAAAATATTGTCCGCGCCATTTGTGAGAACAACCTCCCCATAGAAACGGTGGTGGGGATCAGTACGGACAAGGCTGCAAAGCCCGTTAACGTCATGGGGATGACCAAGGCAATTCAAGAGAGAATTTTTACCACGGCCAATGTACTGAACAAAGACACGCGGTTTGTGTGTGTGCGTTACGGAAATGTATTGGCCAGTCGAGGGTCTGTAATTCCACTTTTTCATGAGCAAATCAGGCAAGGTGGTCCTGTAACACTCACTGTGCCAGAAATGACTCGGTTTTTACTGAGTCTTGATCAAGCGGTGGATACGGTCTTTGCCGTCATTAAAGACGGGAAACGGGGAGAGACTTTTGTCCCTCGAGCACCCAGTGCGACTGTGCACAATATTGCCAAGGCACTTATAGGCGATCGTAAAATTGAAATGAAAATCACTGGCATTCGCCCCGGAGAAAAGATGCATGAGATTATGATTTCTGAAGAAGAAATTCATCATGCTCATCCCGTGGGGAATTATTATGCCATCCGCTCCATGCTTCCAGAATTGAACACCATGGAATACCCCAAAACAGAATTGCAAAAAGAATACAGCTCTGGGGATGAAGTTCTCGATTTGAATGGAACAAAATTATTGTTGGAGAAGCATGGATTGTTAAACATCAATCAGCATGATGAACATAATCAGGCCAGTGAGTTACTTCGATAACATAAATCATGAAAGTCAATTATTGAGGGAAGAATTTATGACTCTAAAAGTTATGACCATTGTAGGGACAAGGCCTGAAATTATTAAACTAAGTTGCATTGTGGATAAGTTGGAAAAATATTTTCAACACATTCTCGTTCATACAGGACAAAATTATGATTACGAGTTGAATGAAGTTTTTTTTAAAGATTTACGTGTAAAAAAACCTAATCATTTTCTCAATTCTGCTATGGGGAGTGCCGCGCAAACAATCGCTAAAGTGATTGCGACCTCTGATGAAATATTGCAGACGGAAAAACCTGATGCCTTGTTGGTTTATGGAGATACTAATAGCTGTCTTGCGGTGATCTCTGCTAAGCGTCTTCAAATCCCTATTTTTCACATGGAAGCCGGGAATCGATGTTTTGATCAACGGGTCCCTGAAGAAATCAATCGAAAAATTGTTGATCATCTTTCCGATATCAACATGGTCCATTCCGAGCATGCGAGACGCTATTTGCTCAATGAAGGGTTGCGCCCTGAGCAGGTCATCAAAACGGGAAGCCCCATGAAAGAGGTATTAAATTATTATAAAAATGACATTGAGACCAATGATGTTTTAACGCGACTCAACCTCAGTGCAAAAAATTATTTTTTGGTGAGCATTCATCGCGAAGAAAATGTTGATTATGAGGAAAATTTTCTTCACCTTTTAAGATCACTCAATGCCGTTGCCGACAAATATCAAAAACGCATCATAGTCTCTACTCACCCGAGAACGCGAAAAAAGCTGGAGGCTCTTCCACAAAAAGACTTTCACACGTTGATTGAATTTATGAAACCCATGGGATTTTTTGAATACAATAAACTTCAAAAAGAAGCGTTTTGTGTGTTGAGTGACAGTGGGACGATTACTGAAGAGTCATCACTTTTAAAATTCCCAGGGCTCATGATTCGTCAAGCTCACGAACGCCCGGAAGGAATGGATGTAGGGACAGTCATCATGTCAGGACTTAAGAGTGAACGAGTTCTCGACTCTATCCACATTGCGGTTTCCCAATTTAAAGATTATCCACCACTGGACATAGAGGATTATTCATCTGATCGCGTTTCTGATCAGGTGGTTAAAGTTATTCAAAGCTACACTGATTATGTGAATCGAGTTGTTTGGAGAAAAAATATCCTCACATGAAAATTTTGGTGGTGACTCAGTATTTTTGGCCTGAAAATTTCAAGATCAATGATCTGTGCCTCGGCCTCTTAGAAAAAGGCCATGACGTCACCGTGTATACGGGCCTTCCCAATTACCCCGAAGGTAAACTCTATGAAGGCTACAGTTTTTTTCATGGGCCTTACTTTGAAAAATTTGAAACTCCCCATGGAACAATCCCAATCATTCGATCTCCATTAGTGACACGAGGGAAACAAAAAAGTTTACGCCTCATTGCAAATTATGTTTCTTATTTTTTTTTAGCAAGTATCCTCGCTCCATTTCTGGTGAGAGGAAAATTCGATAAAATTTTTGTGTATGAACCTTCACCCATCACTGTCGCCATTCCTGGTATCGTTTTAAAATTTTTAAAACGGGCACCCATGTATTTTTGGGTGACTGATTTGTGGCCTGAAAGTTTAGTGGCAACAAATACAGTTAAAAACCCCATCATACTAAACCTCGTAAGTCTGATGGTGAGAGTTCTTTATTTTTTTTCCGATGCCATCCTGGTAACCTCCCAAGGATTTATTCAGCGAGTGCAGAATTTAGGTGCCCCTCGAAAAAAAATTTTTTACTTTCCCCAATGGGCAGAAGATTTATACCGAGAACAACCCTCATCAACCTTTACTGATCCACTTATCCCAGAGGTAGAGGATGGATTTAAAATCATGTTTGCGGGAAACATTGGAAGCGCTCAAGATTTTGAAATGATCATGGAGTCAGCATTGTTTTTAAAAAATGAATCTCATATCCATTTTCTCATCGTCGGTGATGGTATGAAAAAATTATGGGCGGAAGACTTTTGCCGTACACATAACTTGGAAAAGACTGTGCATTTTTTAGGACGAAAACCTATGGATCAAATGCCCAACTATTTTTCAAAGGCGGATGTGTTGTTGATGACTTTAAAAGACAGTGAGATTTTTTCCATAACTATACCCGCGAAGCTGCAATCCTACATGGCATTTGGAAAACCAATTCTTAGCACGGTGAATGGTGAGGCTGCACAAATCATCAAAGATTCACGGGCAGGATTAGTTTCTCCAGCGGGGGATGGAAAAAAGTTATCACAAACGATTTTGCAATTTTCTCAAATGTCCAAAGATGAAAGAGAGTCCATGGCGGTCAATGGAAAAAATTACTACCTCACGCATTTTGATCGTAATCAGTGCCTCAATCGTTTGATTGAAATTTTTAATTTATAGTTAACGAGGAATTGCACATGAAAATTTTCATCACAGGATCCAATGGATTTGTGGGCCAGCATTTCAAGAATTATTGCCGAGTAAACTCCCTTGAGTACACGGCAGGAACTCAAGATCACTATGGAAATTTAGCAGAACCAAAAAGTGAAGCCGAATTACAAAATATTCGAGAGTCTTTTAAAGGGCATAGTGCAGTGGTGCATTTGGCAAATCGGGCCCATGTCATGGGTGAAAGCCAATGCAAACCCAACTCTGATACGTATTCAAAAATTATTAAAATATACAACGAGATTAACGTACATGGAACGCTCATGCTGGCAAGGGCTGCTCGAGATGCTGGAGTGAAAAAATTTATTTTCATAAGTTCAATAAAGGTGAACGGAGAAGAAAACAATCTCAATGCCTATTGTGAAACAGATCCTCCTAATCCTCAAGATCCCTATGGTATTTCCAAACGCGATGCAGAAATCGAATTAATGAAGCTCCATACTCCAGGAGTTTTTGAAATCACAGTGATTCGTCCTCCGTTGATTTATGGCCCTGGGGTCAAGGCCAATTTTTTAGTGTTGCAAAAGATTTCAAGATTGCCTCTGCCTCTTCCTTTTTTGGGTGTTAAAAATCAAAGGAGCATGATTCATGTGAAAAATCTCATTGAATTTATCCTGTGTACAATTAATCATCCTCGATCTTCCGGAGAAACTTTCCTCATTGCCGATGAGAATCCGTACTCGCTCCATCAGATGATTTCTGAACTTCGAAAATGTTTTCATGTTATAGATTGGCAGTTTTATTGCCCGACTTTTATTTTGAGGCTTTTTTTTAAGTTGTTAGGGAAAGATCATTTTAACAAAAGACTTTTTGATAATTTAGCCATCGATCCACAAAAATCAAAAAATCTTCTTAATTTTTCACCAAAATATTCTTTAAAGGATTTTTCTTCCATGGAATAAGGCACTGAAAAGTATGAGCATTGGGAAAATTCAAAACAAAATAAAATGTAAAAAACCAAAGCGTGCTTAAGAAATACCGACCTTGAAAACACCAAGACAAAGTGAGGAGAAAATAAAAGTAGGTGAGTGCAGGAATTTTCAGAGCTCGCATTTTTAAAAATGCATAAATCCAAATTGAAAAAAATAAAAGTATTGTCACCAAACCAAATTGAATGAGGTAGTTGATAATCCCCATGAGAGGAGGAGAGTCGATGCGATTTTTCCAAAGTGGTTTATCTTTTTCTAAAATATAGGGGGAAGTTGCGACTCCAGAATTTCCAGGCCCCACTCCAAAGAAAAGATATTTTGGGTTGAGTAACAGAAAGTTTACGGCAGCACCATCAAATACTTCAAAACGTCGCGCCCACGGATGGGAGCTAATTTTTGGAGTCATGGATTCTATGTAGGCAACTTTTTCTTCCTGAGATTTTTGCTCGAGAAGTAACAACTCTCGAGCGGGAGGCGGAGTTAAGACTTCTGTTTTTCCCGTAAAAAGAAATTTGCGTTCTTGGATTTGATGAATGAAATTTCTTTCAGAGGATTGATTGAAATAAAATAACAAAGAGGTCAAAGAAACATAAAGGAAAAAAATAAGAAGATGGGAAAATTCTTTCCTTAAAATTGACCTCACGACAAAAAATGGAGTTATGATTGCTGTCATGACAATTCCCAAGAGAGAATAGGTCAATGTCATTCCAAGTCCAATAAGAACTAAGAGCGAAATTTTTAAAAATTTGCTTTTGATGACATTGATGGCAAAAAACGCCAAGACAGATAAGACTAAACTGGCACCTCTCGGTTCATAAAAAAAACCTCTCATGCGAAGAGCATCTACGCGAAATTGCCCTTGAGTGAATTGAAAAAAAAGATCAATTCCAGAAAAGTTTTCGATGAGTATCCCTAGAGCCCCCAAGGTGACTAGAATGATAAAGCCTGATAAAAAATACTTAAAGTTTTTAAGAGGATCGGACTTTATCAATAAGTAAATCAAGTAACCAGTTCCAACATCAGAAAGCATGACATAGACAGATCGCATTCCAGAAAGAAGTGGTTGGTAGAACAATGCTCTTTGGGTGTCCTGCACTTCCCATGGAAAAAAAATATTAAAATATAAAAATAACACAACGATGATGCCTAAGATGGATAGGAAGACAGAAAAAAAGAAACAATTTTTTTTAAAGTCAATTTTTTGGGTGAGTATGTGCATAATGAATAATGCAAAACCAAAAATTCCAAAAACTTTGATGTTATTTAAATAGACTGTCGGTGGAATAAAAATATGAAAAATATCCAAGTATAAAATACTGGGCAAAATAAAATAGAGGGTTTTAAATTTTTTTGCAAAAAATAAAATTGGGATGAGGCCGAATGTTAAAAAACTCCAAAATAATACCATGGGGACTAATGCTGAATGCCTTTTCTGAGAATCACTTTAAAGAACGTTTGGAAAATTATTTTCAAATCCAAGCTTACACTCCGATGCTTCAAATACCAAGCATCGTAATTAACTTTTTCAGGAATTGATATTTCATCACGGCCGTTGATTTGAGCATAGCCCGTGATTCCAGGGGTGAGGAGGTGGACTCCTTTTTCTGTTCGCAACTGGATCAAATCATCCTGATTAAACAATGCGGGGCGAGGTCCAACGATGGACATGTCGCCAACAATCACAGAATAAATCTGTGGGAGTTCATCCAAACTCGTTTTCCTGAGCAATCCCCCAATGGGAGTTAGGTAGTTCTGGCCTTGGAGAAGGTGAGTGGCCACTTGTGGGGTATTGATGGACATCGTACGAAATTTTGGCATGAGAAAAAGAGTGTTAGAGTGGCCCACTCGTTTCGACCAATGGATGATCGGTCCCTTGCTTGTGATTTTGATGAGAATTGAAATCATGACAAAGGGAATGAAAAATAAAATCCCAGAAGGAATTGCAATGGATAAATCCAAGAATCGATGAGCCCACTGTCCTGAAATTTGAAATTCATTTTTCATATATAAATTGTGCTTTTTTTTAGAGGTTGATCTCATTCTTTTATTCTCATGACACTGTCCATTTTAAATGTTTATAATTGGATAATTCAACGGGAATTTTTTGTTTTTTTCAAGGTAACCAAAATGACACAGTTATTGCTGAATTTAAGAAACCCTCGTGCCATGTTTGCATTCCTCTATGACTTACTCATCACGGCTTTGACTTTTTGGATAGCCTTATTTTTACGTTACGATACTTTAGAAGTCCCCATTGCCCGCGATTTAGATTTTAATCGGTATTTTTTTATATCTCTTTTCACCTTTGGTGTGAGTTTTATTATCAATGGACTTTACAAGGGTGTTTGGCGATTTAGCAGTATGCACGACCTTATTCGGGTGGTGAAGGCCAGTTTTTTTGGAGTCGTTGCCTCTTTAGTCATTTGTTTTTTTATGACCAGGCTCATTGGAGTTCCGCGTTCGATGTTCCTCATTCATTTTTTACTTTTAGTGGTCGGTCTCGGCGGAGGGCGTTTTATCTATCGTTTTTTAAAAGATCAAACCTCAATGCGCGCCATTTTAGGTGGCACTGATCCTTCTTTGAAAAATGTCTTGATTGTTGGGGCAGGGCGCGCTGGGGAAAAATTGGTGCGCGATATTTTGGCCACCCCCTCACTCATGCTCAAGGTTGTTGGGATTGTCGATGATGATAAATTTAAAACGAACTCCCTCATTCATAATGTGAAAGTTTATGGTTCGACTCAATTGATCCCTAAACTTACTTTTGACTTATCTGTGGATAAAATTTTTATTGCCATTCCCTCGGCGAATAGCGATGAGATAAAGCGCATTGTCTCCTATTGCAAAGAAAGTGGTGTGGAAATTAAAATTCTCCCTCGCATGGATCAATTGCTGTCAAACCAAGTGGAAATTTCACTTCTTAGAAATTTAAAGATTGAAGATTTGTTGGGGAGAGATCCAGTTGTTCTCGACAACGAAAATTTGCAATCAATGATTGAACATAAAACCATTTTGGTAACGGGGGCAGGAGGTTCCATAGGCAGTGAGCTTTGCTTGCAGATAGCAAAATTTCGTCCAAAATTTTTAGTGATGGCGGATTATTGTGAGCTATTCATGTACGAGCTAGAAATGAAATTTAAA
>JACCDX011807479.1_pt1 | contig 13162 bp, 11 predicted proteins | sample 7449681 | NCBI WGS metagenome assembly JACCDX01 (sample SAMN15323450, study PRJNA562643) | freshwater metagenome | isolation source: river surface water | place: USA:Blue River Watershed | collected 2017-08-18
CACCCTGCCCTCGGCATCGACCCGGTAGCAGCGCAGGTCCAAATTGAAGACCTCGGGCTTGACGATGGATTTTCCCATCAGCATGCGGGCACATTCCTGTATGCCTTCTGGCACTGAGGGATGCGGGAAGATCAGTTCTGCCAGTGTGTGTACGCCCTCGCCTAGCGCGATCATCAGCGCGATCGCCTGACTGGTGCTGGACGCGTGATTACCCATGACCCGCATGCCGAGGATCTTCATCTGATTGTCATCGGTCACAAGAATCTTGAAGAAACCCGAGGTTTTGCCCATCGCGATCGCACGATTGATGTAGCGGTAGTTCATCACGGCGACCCGGTAGGGAATTTTTTTCTTGCGGGCTTGCGTCTCATTGAGTCCCACAGCGGCCACTTCGGGATTAAGGAACATGATGGTCGAGATGTTCTCGTAAATCAGTTCGTGCGCGGGGTCGCCAAAGATGCGCTCGACGGCGTAGCGGCCTTCCAGTTCGCCGACGTTGACCAATGAAATATCGGCGGTGAAGTCACCCACGGCATAGATGTTCGGCACGCTCGTCTGGGTATCCTGATCAATGCAGTAGCCGCGCTCGTTGAGTTTGACACCCGCATTCTCCAGCCCAAGGTTCTCGGTATTGGCTACCCGGCCAACAGAGACCAGCGCGTGATCGACGGTGTGCGTCTCGCGCCGCCCGTCCTTGTAATTCAGTACGTATTCGACACGCCCATCGACAGTCTTCATGGACTCCAGCGATGAGCCGCGATGAATGACCACGCCATGCTTTTCAAGATTGGCCGCCAGTGCATGAGAGATGTCTTCATCTTCGAAGGGCAGGATGCGCTCTTCCTTGTCGATCAGGTAGACCTTGGTGCGGCCATAATTGGAAAAGATAGTCGCGAATTCACAGCCGATCACGCCGGCACCAAGAATGACGATACTTTTGGGGAAATCCGGCAGTGACGCAATACCATCGCTGGTGAGGATGATTTTTTCGTCGATAGGAATCTCGGGCAAGTAGCGCGGACGGCTGCCAATGGCCAGCACGATGTGCTCGGCGTGGAGGGTTTCCGTCCCTCCCTCGTTGAGTGCCACCTCGATCTCGTGCGCATTGAGCAGCTTGGCATGTCCCTGGAATTCCTCCAGCTGATCTTTTCGCCGGAAATAATTGACTTGCTCGCGCAGCTGCACATGCTTGCTGGCCACTGCACGATGCATTTCATTGATCACAGCGGCGTAGCTGAGCTCGCAATCATGGACGGTGTAACCGTAGCCGGTGTGACGCGTCTGCTTGTACAGCTCGGACATTTCCCACAAGGTCTTGGACGACAGCGCTCCATTGAAGATCCCGGCGCCACCCAGCTTGCCGCGCTCGATCAGCGCCACCCGCTTGCCAAAATCCAGTCCACGCATGGCCGCTGCGAAACCCGACGGGCCGCCACCGATGACGGCAAGATCAAAGCGCTTCATAGTGTCTCCCTAGGTCGTGTACCCCACCTCTGCGATTGCTTCGGGGTGGTTATTCGCTAGATGGCCGACCGCGGTCGATCTGCTCCCAGATCGCGCGATCCATGTCGGTTGAGTGTCCCGGCCGCTGCAGTTGCTGGCTGATGTACGCATTGTCCGCAACGGCGGCCAGCTCGCGCAGGCGCGACACCAGCATGCGGTACTGGGCGAGCGCAAATTCGGGATTGCTGGCCGCGAGCGACAGCGCCTCGTACTCGCCGCGCGGTGTCTCGATCATGTCGTCCGCTGACTCGATCTGCTGGATCAATTCCTGAATTTCGGCATGCGTGAGGTGATGATGCTTGGCGTTGGCGATGAACTCTTCCCGCGCCTGATCGGTGAAATCCATCGCGCGCGCCATCGCCAGTAGCTCACTCTTGAGTCGCTCGCGGTTGGTTCGCAGCTGATCGGTAAAACCGGAGGCCATGATCGCGGCCGGTATGGCAAAGATACCGATGCCGACCAGGGACAGGATGACCGTAATCACTCGCCCGCCGGGCGTCACGGGCGAAATGTCTCCATACCCGACCGACGCTAGCGTGATCACGGCCCAGTAGATCGATTGCGGTATGTTCTCAAACTTGTCTGGCTGGGCATCACGCTCGAGCAGATAGCCAAAGGCCGCCATCATGAATACCAGCAGCGCGATCATGAACATCGCAGCCATCAGCACGGGGATTTCCTTGCGAATCACGGCGAACATGGTGTCGCTGGCGCTGGAGTAGCGGCCAAGCTTCAGCAACCGCACCATACGAACGATACGCAGGAAACGCAGATCCAGCGTGCCACCAAACACCAGCTCGAGCATGAACGGCAGAATGGCTGCGAGGTCCAGTAACCCGGAAGGCGATTTGAAGAATCGCCAGCGCTCCATCAGGGAACCTTGCTCGGGGTGTTGCTCCGGATAGGCATACACGCGCAGCGCGTACTCGATGGCGAACACCCCAAAAGAAATCACGTCGAGCATGGCAAAGTGCTGCGCGAAGTGCACATTGATGCTTTCGACAGATTCCAGCACAATCGACAGCACCGAAGCCACGATCCAGAAAATCAGGAACAGCTCGATCGCCTCGTTAAGCCGACCACCATACTCACTGGGGAACAGCAGCGCGTGCACTTTCTGGCGCAGGGTGCGACCACGGTTGAGCTCCACGAACTCGCGCCCGCCTTCGATGAAGACCTGGGTGATCTTGAGTATCCTCAGCATCCGCAGTACCCGCAACACACGGGTATCGAGTGCCAGCAACAGGCCAACGAAGAAAGGAAGTATGGCCAGCAGATCGATGATGCCCAGCCAGCTCGTGACATAGGCCAGCCGTGGTGAACCTCGGGATGCGAACTCCGGATCTTCCGGCGCCAGATACAGGCGCAGCAGATATTCGATGGTGAAGATCGCCACCGAGAACATGTCGAACGCGTGAAACGCATCACGATGCTCGGCATAAATGGCCGGTGCCGATTCGAGCAGCAGCGCGAACAGGTTCAGCAAGATCAGGATCAGGATGAATCGATTGATCGATGCGCGCGCGCCGGATTCCGAGCGCTCGTCGAGCAGCAATTCATACAGCCGCCGGCGAAAGCTGATCACCGCCGGCGTTGAAGGGTCTGCGTGCATGGAGTTTGGCCGCTGTCAGCGGCGAGAGAAAAAAGTCATTGAAAGGGCCCGGCAGCTATGGCTGAACGCGAAAATTCGGGATGAGTGTATCCGTACAAATTCAGGATTGGCAATCACTCAAGCCGGATTTCTCGATCCTTAAATTATCAAAATAAAAAAAGAAGTGCCTTGCCACTGAATTATCGAGGATTTATTTCAAGATCGGCAAAACTTTGGAGTGATTCCCTTGCTTGCAACGATATAATTGCGGTTTGTTGCCGCTCTGCTTTGTCGCGGAGCCTTTGGCAAAACCAAAACAACGATCAGTCATCAAAGCTTTTTGATCAGACTCGCCATCATGATCCGAGGCCGGTCAGATCCGGTATTAATTATTATTCATGAAATCACTGCAGACCCGCGTTTACGACCTTCTTGAAGGTTCGGTACACAACAAGGCCGCCCGCTATTGCGAGATTTTCATTGCCTCAGTCGTGGTGCTGAATGTGCTGGCGATCATTCTCGAATCGGTTCATGAGCTTCACGAGGCTTATGCGACGTATTTCCATGTGTTCGATGTCGCTAGCGTGATGGTGTTCACCGCCGAATACATCTTGCGAGTCTGGTCGTATGGCGTGAAATACCAAGCCGAGAACGGCGGCTCCTGGCGCGGACGCAAAGAATACATATTTAGCTTTTACGGCTTTATTGATTTCTTCGGTACCTTGCCTTTTTATCTGCAACTGCTGTTCCCGGGCCTGGATCTGCGCTTCCTGCGACTGTTCAGGCTGATGCGTATTTTCAAGCTCTCGCGCTACAACAGCGCACTGAGCGACCTGGTCGAAGCAGTACGTACCGAGCGTGATTCGTTCACATCGGCGCTGTTCCTGTTGCTGATCTCTTGCCTGCTGTGCTCATCCCTGATCTACATCGCCGAGGGCCACCTGCAGCCTGAGGTCTTCCCGTCGATCCCTGCGACGATGAAGTGGTATCTGCTCACCATTATCTCGGGCTGGGGCAATGTCGACCCGCTGTCGACATTCGGCGTATTGCTCGTTGTGATGACCCAGGTGCTAGCCATCGCACTCGCCGCGATTCTCACCGGTGTGGTGGCGACGGCCTACACTACTCAAGTCGAGCGCCGCGAGATACTGTATGAAACCCAGATCCGCGAGGCGCTCGCCGATGGTGTCGTGACCGAAGAAGAGCAGAGACAGCTCGAGATAATGAAAAAGCAATTTGGCATGAGCGATGAGCGGGTCGAGGCGATCGCCAGACAGGTTCGTGAAGAAAGAATGCGCCAGGAGCAGCAGTCGCAGCAGCGATTCGCCGCCTGAGCTGGTGCAGATCACCGATAAAACAATAATTTGGCAGAAGAACGCCGATAAACCAGCTGGCCAGCGAGAGTCAGCACCGAAGGGGGAGCCACATGATTGAATTTTTCCAGCAACTGAACTGGATGGTGGTGGGACAAATCATCCTGATCGATATCCTGCTCGGCGGTGACAATGCGATTGTGATCGCGCTGGCCTGCCGTCACCTGCCGGAAAACCTGCGGATGAAAGGTATTGTGGGTGGTGCTATCGGCGCGATTGTTGCCCGCGTCGTGCTGATCGCGTTTGCAGTCACTCTGCTCAACCTTCCTTACCTCAAACTGATCGGCGGCCTGCTGCTGCTGTGGATCGGTGTGAAGCTCCTGGTCGGTGAGGACGAAGGCGACGAGGAGATCGATGGCGGCGATCGCCTGATGACCGCCATCAAGACCGTCATCATTGCCGATCTGGTGATGAGTATCGACAACGTGATCGCCGTGGCTGCAGCTGCCGAGCAGGCCCACGCCGATCACAAGATGTGGCTGGTGGCCTTCGGCATCATGGTCAGTATCCCAGTGGTCATCTGGGGTAGTTCGGTGATCCTGAAGGTCATGCACCGCGTGCCCTCGGTCATCACGATGGGTGCGGCCCTGCTCGGTTATCTGGGTGGGTCGATGATCTCGAAAGACATCGTGGTGCATGCCGAAGCGGAGCGCCTGTTGCCGATGGACCTGCTGAGTCTGCATGATCTTGGCGTGCACCTGAGCCTGACCGGCACCCTGGGCGCACTGCTAGTCGTGGTTGCCGGATGGTGGCTTCAGCGTAGCGCCGGCAGCAAAACCAGCGATACGCCAGCCGCAGCGGACTAAACCCTTCGCAGCGCCATGGCATCCAATTCCAACGCCTACATCCCTCGGATGCTCTCAGGCTGGCGCCTGAGGTGGTACAACGTCATTTTTGAGGCGGACACCGTCGCAGGCAAACGCTTTGACCTGTTGCTGGTGTGGGCGATCGTCATCAGCCTCCTGGTGATCATGCTCGACAGCGTGCAGTCGATTCATGAGGCCCACGCCGAGCTGCTGGACGCGATCGAATGGTTCTTCACGATCGTGTTCACGCTAGAGTATCTTGCTCGCATTGCCTGTAGCCCGAATCCCTGGCGGTATGTCAAAAGCTTCCTCGGCGTAATCGATCTGTTGTCGATCCTGCCGAGCTTTGTTGCGCTGTTCATTCCCGAGGCCTATGTGCTGCTCGATGTGCGCATACTGCGGCTTTTGCGGATTTTCCGGATCCTGAAGATGTCCGGCTATGTGGAGGAATATCAGTGGCTGCTGCTGGCAGTCGCCGACAGCCGCCGCAAGATCGGCGTCTTCCTGTCGATCATCATGACGCTGGTGGTCATCCTCGGCACGGCACTGTATGTGGCCGAAGGTCCGGAAAATGGTTTTACCAGCGTACCGACCTCGATCTACTGGGCGATCTCCACTGTGACAACGGTGGGCTTTGGGGATATCACACCGAAGACGGATATCGGACGCTTCATTGCCTCGGTGATGATGATGTTCGGCTGGGGGATTCTCGCGGTACCGACCGGTATCGTGTCTGCCGAGATGATCGCGCAGCAGGCCGTCAAAAAAACCCTGACCGAATCGACGACTCGTACCTGCCACAGCTGCATGACCGAGGGTCATAGCGCCAATGCCGATTTCTGCATGCACTGCGGAGAGAAGCTGACCGAATATTTTGGTGAGGCGCCCAAACTGACACCAAAAATCGCCTTTGCGGCGGCAATGATCTACATGGTCAATGCGGATGGCAAGATTGAGCCTCACGAAATCAGCCGGCTGGTCACGGCTTTGCGAAATGATCGCGATTTGCTGGAGATCGCAACGCGCTACACAAAATTTCAGGATGCCGAGGGCTTTCTCTCAAACTGCCAGCAGATCTTGGACAAGGAGCAGCGTTTGTCGGTGCTGGTGAACCTCTATGATGCGATACTGGCCAATGGCGACCCGCTACCGCAGGAAATCGCCTTGTTCGAGAGATTCATGCAAGAGTTTGGCTTCGACGAGAAGGAATTCGAGCCCTACTTCCACTCGATCGCGGTGAAGAACAACCGTGCACTGTTCGGGCACTAATCGTGCACTGATCGTGCACCGGGCGCGCACCCGGCGCGATAAGACCGACCTTATCAGCCGCGCTCTGCCATGAACACATAGCGGTTCAGGCTGAAGAAATACTCCCCTCGATCACCCATGTGCCTGGCATCCTCGCGCCAGGCAGCGATATCCGCCGCAGACAGCCCGTTGCGACCCGCCGCAAAATTGCCGATCAGCGTCATCATGCCCACGCTGTAGGTCGCGGGGTCGTACACCAGATTCAGCAAGGGCACGACTGCGACATGCACATGGCGGAAACCGGCCGCCTCCATCCGGCGTTTTAGCGTGCGTGGCAATTGCGGGTGCGGTATGTGCTCATTCCATGTTTCCAGCACCCGGCGCATGCGCGTCTCATCGCTACTGGCCCAGACAGCAGATTCCCAGTCAGTATCGACCAGCACTGCCCTGCCGCCGGGGCGGATCACGCGCGCCAGCTCTGTCAGTGCAGCGTCGATATCGTCGACGTATTCATAAACCTGGGAGGCGAGCGCGACGTCAAAGCGCTCGTCGGCTGCCGACAGCGCATTCACATCGCAGCGATCAAAGCGTACCTGCGGCAAGCTCGCGCAACGGCGCGCAGCCATCGTCAGCATCGGCTGTGCAATGTCGATGCCCAACACCGAACCAGAGGATCCGACAGCATGCGCTAGCCCTGCTGTCGTCAGCCCCGGCCCGCAACCAATATCCAGAGCGTGCTCGCCAGCACGTGGCGCGAGCAGCGCCAGCACGCGCTCGCGCTGCTCGATCACATCAGGGGTCAGGTAAACGGCTTCGAGCTGCTGTGATGCCTTTTCATCGAATTGTTCTTCTGCGCTGGGGGCGGTGCTCATGTTTTCTCCCAAAACTTTATTCGTAATGAGACCACATCCGAAGAATCTTTATTGCTTTGTCTTTTTTTAAGACCTGATAAACCAGACGGTGTTGGATATTGATGCGCCTTGAATACGCGCCAGACAGGTCACCGATCAGGGCCTCATAGCGCGGAGGATTTTTGAAGGGATCTGACTGCAAAATCGTCAGCAGTGTCTCTGCTTGAGGCTTCAAGCCAGCAGCTTTAAGCTTTTTGGCATCTTTCTGAGCCTGCTTGGTGAAATAAAGTGTCCACTTCACCACGTCAGTTTACTGCTGGTTTTTTCCAATGGGGTTTGCATGCCTTTGCGGATAGATTCGCGCATACCCGGAATAGAGAGCAGATATAGCGTCTCCTGAATCGCCGCCCAGTCCTCGTGTGACACGAGAACCGCTGAATTTCTCTTTCCAGAAATGAGTACCGGCTGGTGCGATTCAGCCGCTTCGTCAATAAGCCGAAACAGCTTACTCCTGGCCTCAGTGGCGGTAATGGTTGCCATAATTCACTCCCAACAACGTACGTTTAATGGTACGTCACTATAGTACATTTTTCGGTACAGGTACAGGTATAGGTACACGAATGATCAAGAGAAGTTAGCCTCAGTGCAACTCTTCCTCGTTATACCGATCCACAATGAACCACGCCCCAACCATCCCGGCACACGCGCCAAACATCACATAAAACGCCGGCGCCAGCGGCGTGCCCGTCTCGCGTATCAGCCAGGTGACGATCAGCTGAGCAAAGCCACCGAAGAGCATCACGGCAAAGTTGTAGGCCAGCGCGAGCCCGGTCGAGCGCAGGTGCACCGGGAACTGCTCGGCCAGTGCGGTCGACACCGGCCCGAAAGACATCGCCACCGCTGTGCACAGCACCACTTGCATCGCCGCCAGCCGCGCCAGCGTGGGCTCGGCGAGCAGCCAACTCAGCAACGGGTACGGGAGAATCAGGTAGCACAGCATCGCGGCCATCAGCACTGGACGACGGCCGACGCGATCGCTGAGCATGCCAAACAAGGGCGTGATCAGTGTCAGACAAGTCAACCCGGCCACCTGCGCGAGAAAGGCATCACCCAGCGGTATCTGCAGCTGCGTCTTTGCATAGGTGGGCATGTAGATCAGCACCACGTAATACATGATGGTACCGGCCACGACCAGGCAAAAGCAGGCCATCACGCTGTGCTTGTGCTCGCGCCACAGCTGCCGCAGACCGACGCGCTCCACCTGCTGCTCGCTGGCGGTGATAAAGGCTTCGGTCTCGTTCAGGTGGCGGCGTATGTAGAGTCCGACCGGTCCGATCAGCAAACCAAACACAAAGGGCAAGCGCCAGCCCCAGCTGTCGACCTGTTCAGGCGTGAGACCCTGGGTAATCAACATGCCCGCACCTGCGCCGGCGAGCGCCGCGAGACTCTGGCCGACCATCTGCAAAGATCCGTAGAAGCCGCGCTTGCCGGCCGGCGCGCTCTCGACAAGAAAGGATGTCGCACTGGCGAACTCGCCGCCCGTCGCGAGGCCTTGCAGCAGCCGAGCGACAACAATCAGCACTGGTGCCGCGACACCCACAGCGGCATAGGTGGGCGCAAAGGCGATCATGGCGATGGATAGGGTCATCAGCAGAATGATCAGCTGCAGCGCCGCCTTGCGACCACGACGATCGGCGTACATGCCGATCAAGATACCGCCAACCGGACGCATGAAAAAACCTACGCCGAACGTGGCCATCGCTAGCAGCAGCGACGCATATTCGCTGTCGGCAGGGAAAAACAGCCGCGAGATGATCACGGTGAGGAAACCGTAGACGACAACGTCGTACCCCTCCAGCGCATTGCCAATCACTGCGGCGACAATCTGCCGCATCGGTACAGGGGTAGTTTGCATCAGGCACTCTCCGGGTATCAGTACTGATGATGATGGTACCCGAGTTGCGCTGCGAAGCACTGCTGCACCATGAGGCACCCGACGGCACCCGACGGCACTCTGAGGCACCCGCAAACGATGGGATACACTCAGGGGACTCACCTTACCTGCGGGAGCATCTCATGCCCTTACTGATCGCCGGACTTGTACTTTTCCTGGCCGCGCATTCGACACGCATCTTTGCCGATGGCTGGCGCAGCGCGATGCTGGAACGCCTTGGCGAGAAGCCCTGGAAAGGGCTGATCACCGTGGTCTCCATCGCAGGCTTCGCGCTGATCGTGATCGGCTACGGTCAGCTCAGACTGATGCCCGTACCGCTTTGGGAGCCACCCCTCTGGACGCGGCATCTGTCGCTGCTGCTGAACCTGCTGGCCTTCATCCTGCTGACCGCTGCCTATGTGCCGCGCAATGCGATCAAGGCACGCATTGGCCACCCAATGGTCGCAGGCGTAAAAATCTGGGCGCTCGCGCATCTGCTGGCCAATGGCAATCTCGCTGATGTGCTGCTGTTCGGCAGCTTCCTGATCTGGGCGGTGCTGGATTTTCGTGCATCGCGACGCCGCGACCGCGAGAACGACGTCAGTTACCCGCCCGGCACTCTGCTGGGCAGCTTCGGCACGCTGGCCATCGGAACGCTTGTGTGGTTCGTGTTCGTGAGATGGCTACATGCGCTGCTGATTGGCGTCAGTCCGCTGGGCATGTGATCTCGGAAGCTTCAATCAGCTGCACAGCGCGCGTATGTCTTCTGGTATCGGCAGCGCGCGAATCCCGCCGCCCTCTTTGGCTGCGGCGAAGATCCGCACCTCATGGCAGTGCATGATCTCTTCTTCACCGCGCAGCACGCGGTAGCTCTGCACAAAGCTTTTGCGGCGCCACTCGCTGATACTGACATGGATCTGCAGTTCATCGCCGTAGCTGGCCGTGCGGACAAAGCTCGCTTGCGTATCCACGAGTGGCGTACCGATCAGTCCGATGGATTTCTCTGTCTCATGCCACGGTGGAACGCCACACTCGATGAAGAAGTGCCGGGACGCGGCATCGATCCAGCGGAAAAAATTCGGAAACCACACGATACGCGCCGGGTCGCAATCACCGAACTCGACGCGAACGGTATAAATAACGGTCTTGTTCATCACGTGCTTTCGGTAGAAGTTCGCTCTCGGCGCACCCAGTGAATAGGCTGGACTTTGACGGGCCTCGGCGGCGCACCGAATTCGGCGAGCACGCGATCCAGCCCGCTGCCCGCCTCGTCCGACAACGCGGCCTCGCGCGCACGGCGTATGGCCTCGACACGCTCTGCGGCGCTTACCGGATGACGCGCGAGATGACGCAAGATGTGCAGCACATTGTCGCGACCGCGGTCGTTGGTATCACCATACCCTTTGATTAGCCGACCGCACAGGCTGAGCTCAAAGCCCAGCTGCCAATCCTGCGCCGCTCCTTCAGTGACAGCTGATAGCCACTCATCGATCAGCCGCTGCTCATCGGCATAGCGGCTGCTGAATGGTCGCAGGTAGCGGGTCGCTGCCAGGCATCGCAGCAGGAGGGTACCAAGTACGGTATGCGACGCTAGTTTGACGGGCATGGACCAGCTCGCTTTGCCCTCGGCGACGCGCTGCCTGTCCCAGTCGCGTAAGCGGGTCGCCAGCGCCGGCGGCAGCATCGCTGCGATTTCTGCGATGCCAGGCTTGAAGTGATCATATACGGCGATCACCTCACTGTCGTCTGCCTTCACCTCGCGCCGGACGCGTTCCATTCGTGATGCGCGGCTTTTGAGACTGGCGACACGGGCGATATCGTCATAGCTCATCCACAGTGCCAACCAGCGCGCCATTTCGCGGCTGAGCTGATAAGACTGCGACGCTTGCGTATCGCTCTGTTGCTCGGCGCTGACCACGCGCTGCATGCGCTCAAGATATGTCGTCGCATAGGCGGTGCTCTGGTACTCCGTGAGGCGCGCAACGCCCAGGGACAGCCGCTCACGCACCGCGACCGGAAACATGTCCAGTCCCGCACTCAGAGAACCGGGGTTCACTGCGTCGGCGAGCTGTGCGGCGATGACAGCATTTGCTGCGCGCGCCTGCTGCACGATACGCCAGGCCGCATTGAAACCTTGCTGGCTGGCCTCGGCGCCGCGACCAGATTGTGCGATCACTGTCAGACACAAGGCCTGATCAAATGGCAACACGCCGCTGCCGGCCAGCGCACCGAACATGACCGCACTGACCACCGTGCCTTGTTCTTGTGCGATGCGCTGCATATCGAGCACATGATGCTCGCGGCTGACGGCTTGTATCAGCGAGAGCAGCGCGGCACTGTCGAGCCGGCCATCGCCGGGCACGCTACGCTCGGTGGTGGTGAAGGTTCTCGACGTGGATGAAATGAACACGGTACGATCTGGCGATGGCAAGCCATTGCTCGCGCAACGTGCCGACTCCAGCAGCTCGGAAGACACGACGGCATCCAGCGCACCCGGGATCGCGTTCAGGCTGAACACCGGGCGACGGCCGTTGAGCCTGTTCATCGGAACGGGCAGCATCTCGAAAAAATAGGTGGTCGCTCCGGTACGCTGCGCAACACCCGGTATGGAAGTCGCCTGCGCCGGAAAACCTGACTCACGCGCGGCATCCACCAGCCAGTCAGCCAGCACGCCACCTCCCTCGCCACCCAGCGCGCAGATCAGCACTGAGATCGGACGTGATGAGTCGATGGATGCTTGATTGGCAGATGCGCTCATCAGGGGATTCATGCAGGTTGCAGCCAGCGCAGAACGATCTGCCGCACGCTATCGGCGAGACGCTCATGCCAGCGCGGGTTGTGAATGATCTCGGCCCGGTAGAAGCTGGGGCATAAGGTCGCGGCGTGCGCATTCTCACCGCACAGACCACAGCCGACACAGCCATCGATGACGGTCGCGACCGGATCGACTTTGAGCGGATCGGGATTATCTTTCAGGGTCAGTGTCGGGCATCCTGACAACCGAATGCAGGCGTGGTCTCCGTTGCAGACATCCTCATCGACACCGTACTTCACGCGCACCACGCGCTGCCCGGCAGCGCGCAGCGATTCCAGCCAGGGACGAACTCGACGTTGACGCTCGAGCTGGCATTCGCCCTCGGCGATGATGACCTTGAGTCCGCTGAACTCCGTGGTCAAGGCTTCTTTCAGCACATCACGCATGGCGGCGACGCGATAAGCGTGCACAACGCGCATCCACTGCACGCCCAACCCGGACAGCGTCTTTTCTATCGTGTGGTTGCTCGCGGTAAGACTGGCCAGCTTGTTGGTTGCTTGTGATTTTGATGATTGGTCCGGCGTGGAGATGATGTCCTGCGTACCGGTCGCCGAGGTATAACCATTCTTGAAGATCAATAGCACCGCATCATCGCCGTTGAACAAGGCCGACTGTACACCGGTCAGCAAACCGTTATGCCAGAAGCCGCCATCGCCCATGATGGACAGCACGCGACGCTGCATGACGGGTGACACGCCTGCGCGGCTGGCGAGGCTCATGCCATAGCCCAGGATGGAATGACCCAATGAGAAAGGCTCGAAGGTCGCGAAGGAATGGCAACGGATATCGGCCGCGATGTGCACCTTGCCGACGTCTTGCTGCGCGAGCTTCAGCGCAGAGAACTCGGGCCGCTCGGGACAGCCTATGCAATAGCCCGGCAGTCGCGCGGGCAATGTGGCATCCAGTGTTGTGGCGAGCTGCTGACGTCGCGCGCTGGCCGAATCCATCATGGACTGCACCGACTCCAAGCCATGTGCCGGCAAGTGCCGAGCAAAAAAAGCCAGTAGCCCGCGCATCATCACCTCGGGCGTCAATTCGCCTG
>JACCDX011263111.1_pt1 | contig 13160 bp, 8 predicted proteins | sample 7449681 | NCBI WGS metagenome assembly JACCDX01 (sample SAMN15323450, study PRJNA562643) | freshwater metagenome | isolation source: river surface water | place: USA:Blue River Watershed | collected 2017-08-18
ATTCGTTGGATAATAATACTTAAAATCTTCGTTTTCAGGATTCATAATACCGCCAAAAACCGCCATTGGCCAAAGCCAAGAAGAAAACCAGGTATCTAAAGCATCGACATCTTGAGTTAGGTTGTCAGTTGTCAGTTGTGGGTTGTTGGTTCTTTGTTTTGCTAACTCAAGCGCTGCTTCAATGGTTTCGGCAACTACAAAATCTTCTTTTCCGTGTCCATAATAGTAGGCCGGAATTTGTTGACCCCACCACAATTGACGTGAAATATTCCAATCGCGAATATTATTCAGCCAATGCGCATAGGTATTATCAAAACGTTTTGGATGCAATTTAATTTCGCTATCTTCTAAAACCGCTTTGATGGCTGGTTTTACCAAATCTTCCATTTTCAAGAACCATTGATCGGACAAACGAGGTTCAATTACTGCTTTGGTTCGTTCTGAAGTTCCTACTTTATTTAAGTGTGTCTCAGTTTTTGCCAAAGCACCAACCGTTTCTAATTCTTTGGCAATAGCTTCACGAACCACAAAACGATCTTGTCCTTGGTAATGCAAACCAAAGCTATTTAAAGTAGCATCTTCATTGAAGATATCAATAATTTCTAAATTATGTTTCTCGCCTAAGGTTTTGTCGTTCATGTCGTGAGCAGGTGTCACTTTCAAACAACCAGTACCAAATTCTACATCGACATACTCATCTTCAATGATGGGTACTACTCTACCGCAAATTGGTACAATGGCTTTTTTACCTTTCAAATGGGCAAAACGCTCGTCGTTCGGATTAATACAAATGGCTGTATCTCCAAAAATAGTTTCTGGACGTGTCGTTGCCACAGTCAAGAAGTCGTTACTTCCTTCAATTGTATAGTTAAGAAAATACAATTTCCCTTGTTGTTCTTCATAAATAACTTCCTCGTCAGACAAGGTCGTTTTCGCTTCTGGATCCCAATTCACCATTCGGTAACCGCGATAAATCAAGCCTTTGTTGTACAAATCCACAAACGAACGAATTACAGATGCCGACATGTCTGGATCCATCGTGAATTTGGTACGTTCCCAATCACAAGAAGCACCCAATTTTTTTAATTGGTCCAAAATAACCCCGCCATATTTATCTGTCCACTCCCAAGCGTGTGCCAAAAATTCCTCACGAGTCAAATCATTTTTATTGATTCCTTCAGCTTTTAGTTTAGCCACCACTTTGGCTTCGGTAGCGATAGAAGCATGATCAGTTCCTGGCACCCAACATGCATTCAATCCTTTCAAACGCGCTCTACGAATGAGCACATCTTGAATAGTATTGTTCAACATGTGCCCCATGTGCAACACTCCAGTTACATTGGGTGGTGGAATTACAATCGTATAAGGCGTTCTATGGTCAGGTTCCGAATGAAAATAGTTATTTTTCATCCAATAGTCGTACCACTTTTGTTCAATCGTTTTGGCGTCGAATTGTGCAGGAATTGTCATTGTATCGTAAATTCTTTTAATCGTTATATGGTGTTTATTTTCAGGTATGAGACATTGAATGTCAAATTCAGAAATAACACTTTATACTTTGGCTTTTATTTTGTAAGCCAAATAAGCAACAAAAGTAACTAATTAAGTAGACTATAAAAAACGAAATAAAAATTTGTAGTGTAAATAAAAGAAACTAACTTTACTAATCATTTAAATCATTTTTGAAAATGCAAAAAATAATCGCCCTCCTTTTATTCACCTTGTTTAGTAACATCAGTTTTTCACAAAGTGCTAAAATTGAATTTTCAGCCAAAGAAAACACCATTGATTACGGAAAAGTGACCAAAGCCACTGATTCAGGTATTCGCGTTTTTGAGTTTACTAATACGGGAGATGCTCCTTTAATTATAACCAATGTACTTTCTACTTGTGGTTGTTTGATTACTTCAAAACCTGACGCACCAATTCTACCTGGTAAAAAAGGAAAAATTGAAGTAAAATACAATATGGCCACTGGTCCCATTCGTAAAACGATTACGGTAGAAACAAATGCCACCAATTATGAGGGCGGAAGGATTGCTCTAAAAATAAAAGGAGAAGTTGTTGAATAAAACAAACTTTATATACATTAGAGAACGCCTTTTAAATTCAAAAGGCGTTTTTTATTTTTAAACACTTTACAATTCACTTCAAAGATTTTATTTTACCTATAAATACCTAAAAAATATAACATTTTAAGGCTTTTTTATGAGCAAATACACATATATATTCTAATAACTTAAGAAAAAAAATTGCAAATTTGCAATTCAAGATTGAAGACATGCCAAAATTATCCACCCGAGGACACTCCATGCCAGAATCGCCAATTAGAAAATTGGCTCCTTTTGCCGATATGGCAAAGAAAAAAGGACACAAAGTGTACCATTTAAATATTGGACAACCCGACATCAAAAGTCCAGAAATAGCGATTAACGCTATTAAAAATATTGATTTAGACATTATCGAATACGGTCCTTCTGCTGGTTATGAAAGCTACCGAAGAAAGTTAGCCCAATTCTATACCAACCAAAACGTAAACGTAAATACCGAAGATATTTTAATCACTACCGGTGGTTCTGAAGCCTTGTTGTTTGCTCTAGGGAGTATAATGGACCCTGAAGACGAGTTGATTATACCTGAGCCATTTTATGCCAATTACAGTGCTTTTGCTGCCGAATCTGCTGCCAAAGTAGTTCCAGTTAATTCGGGTTTTGAAACGGGTTTTGAATTACCTTCCATTGCTGATTTTGAAAAGTTGATTACACCCAAATCAAAAGCAATTTTGATTTGTAATCCAAATAATCCAACGGGGTATTTGTATTCGGAATCCGAAATTCTACAGTTGGGCGAATTAGTAAAAAAACACGATTTGTTCTTGATTGCCGATGAAGTGTACCGCGAATTCATTTATGGAGACGATATTCATTATTCGGTAATGAATTTAAAAGGTGTAGAACAGAATGTCATTATGATTGATTCGGTTTCGAAACGTTACAGCATGTGTGGCGCTCGAATTGGTTGTATGGTGACTAAAAACAAAGACGTAATTGCAGCTGCCATGAAGTTTGCACAAGCGCGACTTTGTCCACCTACCATTGAACAAATTGCCTGCGAAGCGGCTATTGACACCCCTCAAAGTTATTTTGATGAAGTAATTTCAGAATACCGTGATCGTCGAGACACACTTGTATCCGAATTAAATAAAATTGAAGGAGTAAAAGTAAGTACTCCTAAAGCTGCTTTTTATTGCATTGCCGAATTACCCGTTGACAATACGGATGATTTTGCGCAATGGCTATTAGAAAGCTATAATTTGAATGGCGAAACCGTAATGGTAGCCCCTGCTGGTGGATTTTACTCTACACCCGGTATGGGATTGAACCAAGTGCGCATTGCTTACGTATTAAACAAAGAAGATTTAATTCGTGCCGTTGCGGTATTGAAAGAAGCGATTTCGGCTTATAACGCGAGTAGAAAGCAAAATAAATAAGCTTACTTCACTTTAAGATATAAACTAAAGCAATACTCAAAAAGTATTGCTTTTTGCTTTTAGTGCAAACAATGATTAAATCCGAAAAGGGCTTCCTTTTTTTGCATTTTATTAATTATCTTTACCGCTTGAATTGACATACCCTTTATAACAATAGCTTTAATGATAAATAACGAAGAATTTCAAGACGAAATAGGAAACAATCATATTAGTACCAATGCGAAAAATCCGCTAAGGGATGATGCTTTTGCTATTGCTGACGACGAAAAAATTGAACGCATTAAAAAAGACGTAGAGAATATCCTAACCACCCTAGGTATGGATTTGACCGATGATAGCTTGAAAGGCACTCCTAACCGAGTGGCTAAAATGTTTGTAAAAGAGATTTTTGGAGGATTGAATCCTGCCAGAAAACCAAAAGCTTCTACGTTTGATAACAACTACAAATACGGCGAAATGCTAGTGGAAAAAAACATTACGGTCTACTCCACTTGCGAACACCATTTATTACCCATTATTGGAAGAGCGCATGTGGCGTATATTTCAAATGGTACCGTAATTGGTCTTTCTAAAATGAACCGAATTGTAGAATATTATGCTAAAAGACCTCAGGTGCAAGAGCGTTTGACCATGCAAATTGTACAAGAATTACAAGAAGCATTAGGCACAGAAGATGTAGCGTGTGTGATTGATGCCAAACATTTATGTGTGAATTCAAGAGGAATTGGTGATATTGAAAGTAGCACCGTAACTTCGGAATTTGGAGGTAAATTCAAAGAGGTACAAACTAAAAGAGAATTTTTGGATTACATCAAATTAGAAACTCGATTTTAAAGAAAACCGACTTTAGCAACATAAAACCTTAGCCCTGATGGAAGCGGCATCCTTTACTGCCGATTTTCGGCAGGAAAGATACAGCGAACAGCAGGAAACAGCTCCTAAAAAAAATAGAAATGCCATTATATAAAAGTCAACAACTAAAAATATACAATTCTCTTTCGGGAGAAAAAGAAGTCTTTACCCCTATTCACGAAGGAAATGTTGGGATGTATGTTTGCGGCCCAACGGTGTACAGCAATGTACATTTAGGGAATCTGAGAACTTTTATGTCGTTTGATGTGATTTTTAGGTATTTCCGACACTTGGATTACAAAGTGCGCTATGTTCGTAACATTACCGATGTGGGGCATATTGTGGACGATGTGGATGAAGGCGAAGATAAAATTGCTAAAAAAGCGCGTTTGGAACAACTGGAACCCATGGAAGTAGTACAACGCTACACGGTGGATTTTCACGAAATTTTGAGTGCTTTTAATTTTTTACCGCCAAGTATTGAACCTACGGCTACGGGACATATTATCGAACAAATTGAAATCATCAAAAAAATAATCGAAACTGGAATTGGTTACGAAGCCAATGGATCGGTGTATTTTGATGTGGTAAAATTTAACGAAACAAATCATTACGGGCGTTTGAGCGGCAGAAACATTGAAGATATGTTAGCCAATACCCGTGATTTAGACGGTCAATCGGACAAAAGAAATCCGCAAGATTTTGCTTTGTGGAAAAAAGCCGAACCGCAACATATTATGCGTTGGCCTTCGCCTTGGAGCGATGGTTTTCCGGGCTGGCACTTGGAATGTACCGCAATGAGTACTAAATATTTGGGGAATCATTTTGATATTCATGGTGGCGGAATGGATTTAAAATTCCCGCATCACGAATGCGAGATTGCGCAAAATGAAGCTTGTACAGGACAAACTCCTGTTAATTATTGGCTTCACGCCAATATGTTAACGCTGAATGGCAAAAAAATGGCCAAATCGACTGGAAACAACATTTTGCCAAGAGAGATTTTGACCGGTGAAAACACGATTTTAAGTAAAGCTTTTTCGGCTTCTGTAACCCGTTTCTTTATGTTACAGGCGCATTACCGAAGTATCTTGGATTTCTCAGATGATGCTATTGTAGCCGCTGAAAAAGGATACAAACGTTTGATGGAAGCGATGAGTGGTTTAGAATCAATTCCCGCTGCTGCTCAAAGTACGCTAAACATTGCCGAATGGAAACAGTTGTGCTATAAGGCTATGAACGACGATTTCAATACACCTATCTTAATTGCACAATTATTTGAAGGTGTTCGTTTTGTGAATGTACTAAAAGAAGGCAAAGAGACCTTGACTGCCGAAGATTTGAAAACTTTTGCTGCCGCAATGAATGCTTTTGTTTTTGATGTTTTAGGCTTAGAAGACGAAAAGGTTGCTGATGGAAACAACGACAAATTAGAAGGTACGGTAAACCTACTTATCGAAATGCGTAAACAAGCCAGAGAGAATAAAAACTTTGCATTGTCTGACCAAATTAGAGATCAATTATTGGCTTTAGGTATACAATTGAAAGACGGTAAAGAAGGAACCACTTTTAGTTTGTAATAGCATTGCAGTTTTTGCGACTCATTCAAAAAATACAACTATGTTTTCTAATATTCTCATTTTTCCTTTTTTGATGTTGGTTCGCTTTTACCAAGTGGCAGTTTCTCCGTTCACTCCGGCTGCTTGCCGATTTGAGCCTACTTGTTCTTCATATATGATCGAAGCTCTGAAAACACACGGTTTATTTTATGGCTTATTTCTAGGCACTAAACGAATTTTAAGTTGCCATCCTTGGGGACGAAGTGGTTATGATCCTGTTCCTCCCAAAAAATGCCAACACAAACTATAAATTAAATCTTTATTTTTACATTAAATAAATATAAAAAATGACACAGACTTTATCCATTGTTTGGAATCCTTCAGAAGGAATTGATTTAGGTTTTTTCATGATTCGTTATTACAGTTTAATGTTTGTAATTGCGTTTGGATTGGGTTGGTACATCATGAAACATATTTTTGTGCGTGAAGGTGAAACCATTGAAAAACTAGATTCGTTATTCATTTGGACGGTATTGGCTACTTTGGCTGGCGCACGTTTAGGACACGTTTTCTTTTACGATTGGGAATACTTTAGAAACAATTTATTGGAAATCTTTTTACCAGTTAAATTCGAGCCTAGCTTTCATTTTACAGGATTTCAAGGTTTAGCGAGTCATGGTGCGGCTATCGGAATTATATTGGCTATGTATTTTTACAGCAAAAATATTTTGCAAAAACCTCAATTATGGATTTTAGACCGAATTGTAATTCCAGTTGCAAGTGGGGCAATTTTTGTTCGAATGGGAAACTTCTTTAATTCAGAAATTATTGGAAAAGAAACTACATCCTCTTTCGGAATTAAATTTATCCGTGATTATTTTAGCCCAAGAGATGCTGTTAATGCTACTCAAATTGCAGATCCAAACGAAGCCTATAAAGCCATTGCTACGGATCCAAAATTTTCTGCACTTTTAGAACAAGTTCCTGCCAAACACCCTACGCAATTGTACGAGGCATTCTGTTATATTTTTGTTTTTGCTATTTTGTTTTTCTTGTATTGGAAAACTGAAGCTCGCAAAAAATCAGGCTATTTATTCGGATTGTTTTTAGTATTATTATTCTCTGTTCGAATTGTAGTCGAATCTGTTAAAGAAAGTCAAGGCGGCTTTGAAAGTGCTTTAGGACTATTATCAACAGGACAATGGTTGAGTATTCCATTTATTTTGACTGGTTTTTATTTTGTGTTTACTGCAAAAAAAGTCTAATTAGAATAACTAACTTGTTCTCGATACAATTTCCTCCTAAAAAATCATTCAAACTGACGAAAAGCAATTAATTAAAATCTGCGAATCTGCGGTTGAAATTTAAAATAAAAAAGGCTGTCCGCATAGTGTGGACAGCCTTTTTTATTTTGACTCTACATATCAATATGTTTTACTTAAAAAACTTCAAATCAATTAAGTCTTAATGGGACTTAATTTCTTAATAACTACAATTTTAAAGTCATCCTTTCTTTTGGCATAATCCAATAATTTAGATAAACAAACGATCTTATTAGCTAACTTACTCGAGATTTTCACCTTATGGAAATACGGAATACATAGAGCAAAAAAAAGGATTCAACTTTCGTTGAATCCTTTTTAAAATATAGTGTATTAAAATTAAGCTTCTTTATGCTCTTTTTCAATTTGATTTTTGTCTGATCTAGATATCGTGTCTACCAATACTGGAGTTGCGATAAATAATGAAGAATAGGTTCCCACTACAATACCAACTAACATCGCAAAGATAAATCCTCTGATTGATTCTCCACCGAAGATAAACATTGTTAATAAAACAATAATCATCATTAATGAAGTATTCAAGGTTCTTGACAAAGTAGTATTAATAGATGCATTCACAATTTCTTCAAAAGTACCTTTACGTTTACCCATAATAAACTCTCTAATTCTATCAAATACAATTACTGTATCGTTCATTGAGTAACCAATAACTGTTAAGATAGCCGCAATAAAGTGCTGGTCCATTTCCATGTGGAAAGGCATGAACTTATAACACAATGAATAAATTCCCAATACGAAAATTACGTCATGCGCCACAGCTGCAATCGCTCCTAATGAATACTGCCACTTACGGAATGAAATCATTAAGTATAAGAAGATAACCGCCATGGCACCTAAAACAGCCCAATACGAGTTCGTTTTAATATCTTCAGAGATAGAAGCTCCAACTTTAGAAGCTTGTAATACCCCAACTTTTTTTCCATCATACGAATTAATGAATTGATCGTAAGTTGTAGCTGTATAATATTTCTTTAATGAATTAAATAGTTTCTGATTTACTTCTTTATCAATATCAAGACCTTCTTCAGTAATTTTATACTTAGTAGTAATTTTCAATTGATTGTCAGAACCAAAAACTTTTGCTTCTACAGGAGTACCAAACTCTTTAGACAATTCTTCTGAAACTACAGAAGCATCAATTGGTTTTTCAAATTTAACTTGGAAAGTTCTACCTCCAACAAAATCTACACCTTGATCTAATCCATTTACAAAGAATATAGAAACCAAACTCACTACAACAACTATTGAAGAGAAGATATAAGTGATTGTTTTGATCTTAATAAAGTCAAAATGGAAATTAGTAAACCAATTTTTAGTGATTGAAGTTGAAAAAGTCAAGTTACTATTCTTTGCAATATCTCTATCAATAAAAATTCTAGCAATAAAAATTGAAGTAAACAATGAAGTTACAATACCAATTAATAATGTTAAAGCAAAACCTTTAATCAATCCTGTTCCAAAAGTAAACAAGATAGCACCAGTCAAAATATGCGTAACGTTAGCATCAATGATTGAACGCATCGCACCTTTCCAACCGTAAGAAGCAATTACCGTTTCAGATAATGATTTACCTTCTCTCAGCTCTTCTTTTGCTCTTTCATAAATAATGATGTTCGCATCAACTGCAGTACCTAATGTTAAAACGATCCCTGCAATACCTGGTAATGTCAATACAAAACCAAAACTTGCCATAATTCCGAATAAGAACAATAAGTTCAATAATAAAGCTAAATTAGCATACCAACCCGCTTTACCATAATAGAACACCATCCATAAACAAACTAACAAGAAACCTACTATTGAAGAGATAGTACCCGCATCAATAGCAGCTTGTCCCAATGATGGTCCAACTACTTCTGATTGAATAATATCTGCAGAAGCTGGTAATTTACCTGCTTTTAATACATTCGCTAAATCTTTAGTCTCAGTTACATCAAAATCACCAGAAATCTCTGATCTACCTCCTGCAATTGGTCCACTTGACACACCTGGTGCAGAATACACTACATTATCTAAAACAATAGCAATATTACTTTTTTGAGTGTAGGCTTTTCCTGTTAATTCTTCCCAAGCTTTTGCTCCTTTACCGTTCATTTGCATAGAAACTGCTGGTTTCCCTAACTGATCAAATGTATCACTTGCATCAGTAACTACACCACCACTCATTGCTGCAATATTATCTCTGTTTCCTCTTAAAGCATACAATTCAACAGCATCAATTTCTTTTGCTTTAGCATCCTTAATTTTAGTTGGTTTACCCCAAACAAATTTAGCATAACGTTGATCTCCAGCTAACAAAACACGAATATCAGCTCTTCTTAAATACTCACCTACAACAGCGGTATCTTTTGGAGCAAATAAACCTAATACTGGACCACCACCTTGACCAATAATTTTATCTAATAAAGGATTATTTCCTTTTTTAGTTGCAGCTGAATCTTTGGTATCAGCCAATAAAGAACTCAATGAATCTTTAACTGCTTTTTTAGGAGTTACATTTTTGATTTCTGTTTTCTTTAGTGACTCATTAGCAGCCATTAAGAAATTACCAATTTCTTCAATTTTATACGTTTCCCAAAACACTAACTGAGCGGTACTTTGTAATAACTTTTTGATTCTATCTACATCTTTAGCTCCTGGAAGTTCTACTAGAATTCTACCAGACTCTCCTAATTTTTGAATGTTCGGTTGCGTAACACCAAATTTATCAATACGTTTTCTTAATACTCCGAACGCACTTTCAACCGACTCATTTACTTTTCTTTTGATTACTTTTTGAACTTGTGCATCAGTCATTTGAAAATCTACCCCACCTTCTCCTTGTAAACTTCTGTTTGCAAAAATATCAGGCGACGCTAATTTTACTGTCCCTTTTGAGTTAGCCTCAAAAGCTTCAAAGAAAGCATCAATATAGGTTTGATTTCCTCTTTGATTAGCAGTTGCATCAGCTAAAGACTTGTTAAAAACTGGATTTTTAGAGTTATTCGATAATCCTTTCAAGATGTCTTTTACAGAAACTTGAAGAATTACGTTGATTCCTCCTTCTAAGTCAAGACCTTTATTGATTTGCTTGTCTTTTACTTCGTTAAAAGTAAAGTCAGAAAAACCAAGGTTAAAGACTTTCTCTTTACCAATAGAATCTAAATATTTTAACTCTTTTTCAGGATTTCCTCCTGCAAAAGCTTTAGCATCACTTGCTACTTTATTAGCTACGAAAGTGAAAGAAAGTTGGTAAATACTTACCAATGCAAATAGAATTGCGAAAAATTTAATGAGGCCTTTATTCTGCATTATTACTAAAAATTAATTATTCTTTTATTTTAATTGTACTTAAACCACTGTTAAACAGTGATTAAAATCGCTTATCGAGACAAAAAATGCCTCAAAAAGCAATCCTTCTTTTTTTAAACCGAGCAAATATATAATTTAAGGTTAAGATTAACCAATTTATTTGTCAATTAATCTCATAAAAAAGACTGCAAAAAAGCAGTCTTTTCAATTTATATGAAAAATTTATGCTAAAACCGATTTTAAATCGGCATTCATATTTCTAACAGCATCCGCACTTTTAGCAAATAATGCTTTTTCTGCATCATTTAATGTAATATCAACGATTTGCTCCACTCCGTTTTTACCAATAATACAAGGAACACCAATACAAATATCATTTTGTCCGTATTCTCCTTCTAAGAAAACAGAACAAGCAATCATTTTCTTTTGGTCATTCAAAATACTATCTACCAAGTAGGCTACTGAAGCTCCTGGCGCATACCAAGCTGAAGTTCCTAAAAGCCCTGTTAAAGTAGCACCTCCAACCATAGTTGATGCAGCCACTTTTTCTAATGCTTCTTGCGAAAGAAATTCAGAAACTGGAATACCATTGTAAGAAGCTAAACGAGTTAACGGAATCATAGTGGTATCACCGTGACCCCCAATTACCATAGCAGAAACATCATTAGATGGTTTATCCAAAGCTTGTGACAAATAGTATCTAAAACGAGAACTATCTAAAGCACCTCCCATTCCAATAATTCTATTTTTAGGCAAACCTGTTGATTTCAATGCCAAATACGTCATCGTATCCATTGGGTTTGACACTACTACTACAATTGTATTAGGAGAATGAACTAATATATTTTCTGCAACTGTTTTCACAATTCCCGCATTAATTCCAATCAATTCTTCACGAGTCATTCCAGGTTTTCTTGGAATACCTGATGTAATTACTACCACATCACTATTCGCTGTTTTAGAGTAATCATTAGTCACCCCAATTACTTTAGTATTAAAACCTGTATTGGTAGCACATTGCATAATATCCATAGCTTTACCTTCAGCAAAACCTTCTTTAATATCCAATAAAACTACTTCGCTTGCAATACCTCTATAAGAAATAACATCCGCACAGGTTGCTCCCACATTCCCTGCTCCTACAATTGTAACTTTCATATTTTTATATTTTAAAAATTATTTTATTTTCTAAAATTAGAATGAAGCTCTAAGTTACGCATCAATATTGGCATACACCGCATTTTTCTCGATAAATTCTCTTCTTGGCGGAACTTCATCCCCCATTAACATAGAGAAAACTCTGTCGGCTTCAACCATATTATCAATTGTTACTTGACGTAAAGTTCTGAAGCTTGGATCCATTGTAGTTTCCCACAACTGCTCTGCATTCATCTCTCCAAGACCTTTATAACGTTGAATAGCAGCACTTCCTCCCATTCTTTCGTTAGCTAAATCTCGTTGGTCTTCTGTCCAAGCATATTCTTTTTTATTTCCTTTTTTAACTAAATACAAAGGTGGCGCAGCAATATACACATGTCCTCTTTCGATTAATTCTCTCATAAAACGGAAGAAGAACGTTAATATTAAGGTAGCAATGTGACTTCCATCGACATCGGCATCACACATGATGATTACTTTATGATAACGTAGTTTTTCAATATTCAACGCTTTACTATCTTCAGCTGTACCTACAGTTACACCAAGTGCAGTAAAAATATTTCGAATCTCTTCACTTTCAAAAACTTTGTGGTGCATCGCCTTTTCCACGTTCAAAATTTTACCACGTAATGGTAAAATCGCTTGGAAATTTCGGTCACGACCTTGTTTTGCAGTTCCACCTGCCGAATCTCCCTCGACAAGATATACTTCGCATTTTTCTGGATCTTGTTCCGAACAATCCGATAGTTTTCCTGGCAATCCACCGCCACCCATAACGGTTTTACGTTGCACCATTTCACGCGCCTTTTTAGCAGCGTGACGGGCTTGAGCAGCCAAAATTACTTTCTGAATAATGATACGAGCATCATTTGGATTTTCTTCCAAATAATTCTCTAACATTTCTCCAACAGCTTGACTCACCGGAGAAACTACTTCTCTATTTCCTAGTTTAGTCTTGGTTTGTCCTTCGAATTGAGGCTCAGACACTTTAACCGAAATAATTGCCGTCAATCCTTCACGGAAGTCATCCCCCGCAATTTCGAATTTTAGTTTATCCAACATCCCAGAAGCATCGGCATATTTCTTAAGCGTTCTTGTCAAACCACTTCTAAAACCTTGTAAATGCGTTCCTCCTTCGTGTGTATTAATATTGTTTACATACGAAAAGATATTCTCTGAATAACTTGTATTGTAAATCAAGGCTACCTCAACTGGAATTTCACCTTTTTCGTGATCCATAGAAATTACGTGTGCAATAATTGGCTCACGGTTTCCATCTAAGTAACGAATGTACTCTTTCAAACCTTCCGTAGAATGAAATACTTCTGAAAGGAAGTTGCCATCTTTATCTACTTCTCTTTTATCTGTAAAAGTGATTTTTATTCCTTTATTCAAGAAAGACAATTCACGCATACGCGCTGACAAAGTCTCATAAGAATACTCCGTAGTTTGTGTAAAAATGGTTGG
>JACCDX010622185.1_pt1 | contig 13159 bp, 11 predicted proteins | sample 7449681 | NCBI WGS metagenome assembly JACCDX01 (sample SAMN15323450, study PRJNA562643) | freshwater metagenome | isolation source: river surface water | place: USA:Blue River Watershed | collected 2017-08-18
CGCTGCCCGTTATCGATCACGCTGACCTGCTGGCGCAACCCGCACCGGGCCCGACCAGCCGCACCGGTACCGTCGAATTGGCGGGTGGGCCTTTGCGGGGTTACCCACTTGCCAGCCCGTCGACCGAGGAAAAATCATACGCTGCCAATCAACTCGAGCAATTACGACCAAGCGGACGCAGTGACGGCGACAGCGAGAGCGTGACGTCAAATGGTCCGGAGGCAGTCACACCATGAGCTTCGATACGGGTGCCCTGCTCGTCTTCTTGTTGGCCAGTACCGGCCTGATGGCGCTCGATCTTGCGCGCAAGCCAGCCACCGGCGAAGGGGCGACGATTCTTTACGGCCGGCTCGCATGGCTGGCCAGCCTCGCGCATCCGCTGGCCGCCCAGATCGCGGAGTCGTGGCACCTCCAAGGCGACCTGACGCCCTTTCTTGCGTTCGACCTGATTACTGCCGCATTCGTCGCTGCCGCAGGCGCTAATCGTATGCCGGGCGGGAGAGCTTTCCTGCTGCTGGTGCTGGCGTCGTCATCGGCGATGACCCTCGGTATCCAGCTGATGCCTGGACACAGCAGCGGCCTGGGTGGCCCGCTGATGGCCTCCGCTCTGCTGTGCACCGCGTTCATTGGGGCGACCGTTGAATGCGCGCGCGCTGCTCGTCTCGACCGTGCCATACGACGCCCTGCAACGCAGCTGGCGCTACTGAGCGCAACCGCTGCGATGGTGCAGCTGGTCGTCGCGCTGTCGCAAGCATCCGGCACGGCTAACCTGCCACATATCGGCTTGCTGCTGGCAGGCGCCGGCATCGTCTGGCTGGCACTCAAGCTGATGCTGACCGCTGCGCTGCTCAGCCTGTTCACGGCGCGGCGCTCGGAGATATCGGACAGGCTGTCACGCCAACTGGTCGAGCAGGCCAACACACTAGGCAGCGATCAGCGTGTCGTCACGCAGGCTTTCTACCAGCTGGCTGGCAAGACCATGGTGACCGACAGCGCGGGCCGCATCCTGTTCGCGAACGCCGATGCGCGTCGTTTCCTCGCGTATCCGGACACCAGCGACATCACGCTGGAAGAACTGTTCGTCGCCGTACAGCCCACCGGCCATCAGCAGTTCCGAGCCCTGTTCGAGCGACCTGAACAGCAGGCTGAATTGCTGCATATACGGATGACCGGCGTCGAATGCGGTGGACAGACCTACCACCTGATGCAACTGGAATCCCTGCCCTTTGACTATGGCATGTTACGCAGCCTGCTGGTGGACTCGCGCGATGATGCGCCGCATGAAGCGACTGGCCTGCTGGATCACAATTTCGCGATTGCCGCGATGGCCGACGGATGGTACCGGCTGCTTGCCCAGGTCGATCGCTACGCGGGATCGGGACTGTTCTGGGACAAATTGCGCTTGCTGTCCGACAGTGACAGCGAGATCAATCATCTGGAAAACAGCATGGTCAGCGCCAGTGTTGCACGGGGTTGGCTGCACATGCGCAATGGCGCTGGCTTGTCAGTCACGTTGCGCAAATTAAAGGCGCCTGATCACAAGCTTTTCTATCGAGTGGAAATGCAACTGGTCGACGATGTATTACAGGCACGCGCCAGCGCGCCGTATGCCACGCCTGCGGGTCGGGACCCGGCACGATAGGGATGACGACGATGCCTACCACTATTCTTTACAAGGAAATCGAGCGTGCGCGCCGCGAGCACCGGCTGTCCACCACGGTGCTGGCGATGCTGGCCGGACTGACCGATGCGCAGGTACAGGCGATCGAGGATGGCAGCACCGCCGCCTTCGTCGACAACGAGCATCGAATCGACTGTGCACGCCGCATTGCGGTCGCGATGGGCTTTGCACCAGACCATTTCCTGCAATTCGATACCCCTCCGGTTCAGGCACGGCGAGTCATTCGGCAGGACCCGTTACCCGGTCTGCCGCGCGACGACTGGGAACACCTGCCTGTCGCGGGGCTGGACGTGCTGGCCACTTTGCGCGTGGTGGACCTGCCCGCTGCCGTCAGCGAGCGACGTCGCATGTCGCCCATCGTCATTGCACTGGTACTGACGCTATTGCTGACCGGCCTGATGCTGGCACTCGGCCGGCTGCACTGAACGCATCGCCGGCTGACTGCAGACCAACGCCGTCCGTTACAATTCATGGCGATGACGACCTCACCCAACCTGTTGATCGTTGATGATCATCCGATGATTCGCGCTGCGCTGGCCGAAGCATTGCGTACGCGCTTTCCCCGGCTCAGGCTGGAAATGGCGACCGATGCCGAATCCGCCATCGCCTTGCTCAGAGCCGAACTGAAGAAAAAGAAAGACCAGGCCTGGTGGGTGCTGGTAGATCTCGGCTTGCCCGGCATGGGCGGACTCGAGGCCATGCGGCTGCTGCTGGACCTGGGGCCGTCGGTGCGTGCCATCACGATTTCCGGCAATGACGACGAACTGCAGGTCGGTGCCTGTTTCGGCGCCGGTGCGTCGGCCTTCATCAGCAAGGCGGCTCCGATCGATGATACGGTCACCATCGTCGCGCAAGCGATTGAAGGCTCACTGATCAAAGGCACCTGGTTGTCGGCGCGCGGGCTGGCCGACAGTTCGTCGCTGAACCGCATTGCGCTGACGGACCGGCAGCTACAGGTACTGGCAATGATCTGCGAAGGCAAGAGCAATCGTGAAATCGCCGACATCCTGGGCATTTCCGAAATCACCGCCAAGTCGCACGTCGGTGGAATCTTCCGTGAACTGCATGTGGCGAGCCGCACACAGGCCGTGCTGGTGGCCCAGAAACTGGGCCTGTCAGCCAACAATCACTGAACAACGCATCACGGTAAGGCGGACAAGGATCGATGGATCGCGTCTCGCAGTGCCTCCGTGCTGAAAGGACGGCGCAAGGAGGTCACGCGGGAACCGGTCTGCTGTTCCACATCGACTACCGACTGCTCATCAGTACACAGGATCACCGGTATCTCGGTGTTGAATTCATCATTGAGCCGGGCGATCGCCTGCAATAACGGTTCGCTCTGCAGCTGGGCATCGATCAATAACAAGCCGGGTACACGCCCCAGCTCGGCGAGACGCTGTATCGCCTCGGCACTGGCGGCTGCGGCAAGGATGTCGATGCCGAGGCCGGATGCCAGCAAATGCAGTGCGTTGACCACGTCGGGGTCACCATCAATGCACACCATCAAGGTACGCGGTGGCGCTTCCACCACCACTTGCGTCAGTATTTGTCGCATCGCATGGTCGTCGCGCATCGCGATGCGCTCACTCTCGTTCAGCGCCGTCGCCGCCAATGGCAGTTCAACAGAAAACACTGAACCCATGCCGGTGTGACTGCGTAGTGCCACCCGGGCTCCGATGCGCGCGGCCAGCCTGCGCGCGATCGACAGACCCAGGCCGACGCCCTGACTGGCCATCGCCGCTGCATCGCCGCGAGTGAATTCATCGAAAATTTTCTTGCGCATCGCCGCGCTGATGCCTGCCCCGGTATCAACCACCGAGATCCGGCACAACGTATCGCGGCGGGAGATACGCACGCGCAGCCCGCCATCCTTCGTGTAGCGCATCGCATTACTGATGAAGTTGCGCAGGATACGCTCGAGCAGGCGTGGATCAGTCTGTAACATCGCCTGCTCCATCCCGTCCGCACGCAGCTCGAGCCGCAAGCCGAGGTCATCGGCCATACGCTGGTGTTGTTGCAACAGACGATCGCAAAAAGACAGCGCGTGCACGCGCTCAGAACCTACCTCCAGCGCCCCGCTGTCGAGACGACTGACGTCGAGCATGCTGTCAAACACGTCGTTCATGTAAGCGACGCCCTGCTTCAGTCTCAGCAAGCTCTCGGTCGTTCGCGCGCGGCTGGCATCGTCAGCACTCATCTGCGCGAGTCCACTTTCCAGACTGCCGAGATAGAGATTGATTGCCTGCATAGGCTGCTTCAGATCGTGACTGAACGCAGCAAGAAAGCGAGAACGTTCCGCCTCGATGGCCCGCAACTCGGCGCGACGCTCGGCCAATTCGATCAGCAAGGCTTCGATGCGCACGCTGGCACCACGGCCCTGCAGACGTCTGCCCATATGCCAAGCGATCGCGCCCACCAGCAGCAAAGCGATGGCTGATAGCAAGGCTATCGCCGGCCAGCTGACCGACAGCACCGTCACTCCTGCAGGATCAGGCACGCTCGCTCCTCAGGCCATACATGCAGTGATGCGCGTGAAGAAAATTTGGCATTCGGATGTTACTTTGAGGACACTCTGTGTATTATACTTTAGTGTGATTACAGGGTGTAGCCAAAGGAGCAACCGAGTCCATGCAAAAGCCGCCACCACACCAGCCATTCGGTCCGCACGGCGACCGCTGGCCTGGCGAATCGTCCGAGGGGCAAGCCCCGGAACGAACGGCCGGCAATCCATTTGGTCGCGCCTTTCACGGACCAGCACCGTCCACCTCGCAAAGCTCGCACCCGTCCACGCCCAGCAGTTCGCGGCTGGACATGGACAATGGTGACGATGAGCACCAGGGTCGCCTGCCGCCGGGATTCGGCGACCTCGCACGGCGGGTCGCCGAGACCAATCTTCTGGTCGACCGCGCCATCTCGTCAATCGCCTCCGAACAAGGCAGCCATGCCCATGGCGCAGACTCGCTGGCCGAGCTGGGCGACAACCTGAACCTGCTGTTTTCCCAGTTGGCAGAAAGTGCCGCCGATGGCGGTTCCAGCCCCTGGCACAGCATTACCGGCTCCCTGCGCGACCTGTCTGAAAAGATCGAGCGTCGCGAGCAGCTGCGGGCCGAGCTGCAAATGACCCAGCATTCGATCGACAAGGCCAAGTCCCGCCTGATCGACCAGATCCAGGATGCGGCCAGGGTCGAGCAGGAACGGCTGTCGCTGACACGGATGCGCAGCCGTCTGGCAGCAGTCATGGCTGACAAGCTGCTAAACAAGCTGCGCTAAAAAGTTTCCAGCACTACAGGTTTTTTTCTTGCATTCATACTTAAGTATGATTAGTATTACCGCGAAGAACTAAATTTCCTGACCTGCATTTGCGGGTCGACAGCAACCGACAAAGGTCACCGGAGGTAACGAGCCATGGCAGAAAGCTTGCAGAAATGGGTGGGGCGCAACCGCCCGCCGCGCGTCCAGATCACATATGACGTCGAGATCGGCGACGCAGTCGAGAAGCGTGAGCTGCCACTGGTCGTGGGCGTGCTGGCCGACCTCGCCGGCAAGCCGGCTGCGGCACCGCCGAAACTGAAGGACCGTCGCTTCGTCGAGATCGACCGTGACAACTTCGACGAGATCATGGAAAAGATCGCGCCCCGTCTGGACATGAGCGTTCCCGACACGATGAAGGGCGACGGCAATCTGAAGGTTGAGCTGAATTTCAAGCAATTCGCCGATTTCCATCCTGAGGCCATCGTCCAGCAAGTGCCGCGCCTGCAGAAGCTGCTGCAAGCCAGACTCGAGCTGCGCGACTTGTTGGCCAAGCTGGACGGCAATGATGATCTGGACGGCCTGCTGGCCAACGTCGTGAAGAATACCGACGGCCTGAAGCAGATCCGCGACGCTGCCGGCAGCAATGCTCCGGCGGCCGAGGCCAGGAAGTCCGAGCCCGAGAAAAAAGACGACAAGAAGGCCGACGACACTCCGGCTGCCGAATGACCCACGGCCGGACCTGATACCGACTCCGCCCCCTGACACTCACAGGTACTGACATGGCAGATACGAAATCCTCCGCTTCCGGCTCCGGCGCTAATGGCTCCGGCAGCCTGCTCGACCAGATCGTCCAGAATGGCAAGATGGCCAATGAGCCCTCGCAGGAGCCATATGCGAAAAAACTGATTGGCCAGTTCGCTGCACAAATCCTTGACCAGGACATGAAATTCAGTCCGGACAAGGGTGTGGTCGCGATGATCAACGAGCGTATCGCTGAAATTGACGACTTGCTGACCAAGCAGGTGAACGCGATCATGCACCATCCGGAATTCCAGGCACTGGAAGCGTCGTGGCGCGGCCTGCATGAATTCGTGTTCGGCTCCGAGACCAGCACCCGTCTGAAGATCCGTCTGATGAGCGTCAGCAAGAAGGAATTGCTGAATGATCTTGAGACGGCCGTCGACTATGACGTCAGTGTGCTGTTCAAAAAGGTCTACGAAGAAGAGTATGGCACCTTCGGTGGCAATCCTTATTCGGTGCTGATCGGCGACTACTATTTCGGTCGTCATCCGCAAGATATCGCCCTGCTCGAGCGCATCTCCAAAGTCGCCGCTGCCGCGCATGCACCGTTCATCTCGGCGGCTGCTCCGGCACTGTTCGACATGAAGAGCTTCACCGAACTGGGCGGCCCGCGCGATCTGTCGAAGATCTTCGAGAGCGCCGAGCTGGTCAGCTGGAAGTCGTTCCGCGAAGGTGAAGATTCACGCTATGTCGCGCTGACGCTGCCGCGCTACCTGGCGCGCCTGCCGTATGGCGCAAAGACCGTGCCGGTCGAGCAGTTCGCCTTTGAAGAAGATGTCGACGGCAAGGACCATGAGAAATACCTGTGGGCCAATGCAGGCTACCAGCTCGGCTTGCGCATCACCGATGCGTTCGCCAAGTTTGGCTGGACGACTGCCATCCGCGGCGTCGAAGGCGGCGGCAAGGTCGAGGGCATGACGGCCCACACCTTCAAGACCGACGAAGGCGATATCGCGCTGAAATGCCCGACCGAAGTGCTGATCACGGATCGCCGTGAAAAAGAACTGAACGACCTCGGCTTCATCGCCGTCGTCAATTCGAAAGGCTCGAATTTCGCTGCCTTCTTCGGTGGCCAGACCGTCAACAAGCCCAAGGTCTACAACAAGGACAATGCGAACGCCAACGCAAACCTGTCGGCCCGCCTGCCCTACATGCTTGCAGCATCACGCTTTGCGCATTACGTGAAAGTGATCGCACGCGACAAGGTCGGCAGCTTCCAGACACGTGACACGCTGCAGTCGTACCTGAATACGTGGATCTCGGACTATGTGTGCCTGAGCGACGCGGCACCCCAGGAGACCAAGGCAAGACTGCCGCTGGCCAGCGCCCGCGTCGATGTCAGTGAAGTGCCGGGCCGTCCCGGCTCTTACACGGCCGTCGTGTTCGTTCGCCCGCATTTCCAGATGGAAGACCTGACAGCGTCGATCCGCATGGTGGCCGAATTGCCGGCTCCGGCGGCCTGATCGCCTGACTGCCGCATCGTCACGCCGACTGTCATCGCCAAAGCGTCAAGAAAAAGGACACACACACCATGGACTATAGCGCCGTCTTGCTCGAGATTAAGGATGTCAAGGGTAGCTCTACCCTTGATGGCTACAAGGACCAGATCGAATGTCTGTCGTGGTCATTCAATGTCGCCCAGCCGACCGGCAGCACCAAGTCCGGCCTTGAGCGTACGACTGCCAACCCGATGTTCTCGGATATTTCCATCTCGAAGGAAGCCGATATCTCGTCGACCGAACTGTTTCGCCTTTGCGCGACCGGCAAGGAAATCGACAAGGTTTCCATCACGATCAACCGCAAGGCCGATGAGTCCAACAAGCCGTTGATGAAGATCGTGCTGGAAAAAGTCATTCTCAGCAATTACTCGATATCGTGCGGCTCGAACTCGCGTCCTATCGAGAGCGTCTCGCTGAACTTCGTGAAGATCAAGATGGAATATCACCATCAGGGCGCAGACGGCAAGATCTCCGGCAAGACCGACTTCGGCTACGACCTGTCGACGAACAAAAAAGCCTGATCTTTGCATCCGGCGCCAGGCCACGGCAGAGGTGAAGATCCATGTCTTTCTTGTCCCCCGGCGGCGCCGTTCCCCTGTTCGACAAACTCGCGCAGTCGCCGGATACGGCACTGCCGGCTGCCGGGTCCGTGCTGTCAATCGATGGCGTCGAAGCCTCGGTCGCCGCGGAGCTGGGCCGGCTGCTCGCGTCGCGCTCGCGGATTCCGCTGTCGACGTTCACCGATGCGTCCCTCACCGTACTCGATTACGGCATCCCTGATTATGCCGGCTGCCATCTCGACAGCGACGAAGACTGCAGCCTGCTGAAGGCTGCGATACGGCATGCCATCGAAGCCTTCGAGCCAAGACTGACCGACACCGAGATCTACCTGAGAGGCAGCCCGACCGGCAAGAGCATCGGGGCGATCGGCATCGCAGCCAACCTGCGGGTATCGCAGGCCGTGCGTCGCGTCAGCTTCACGCTGGCGACCGATGCCACGACATCGCCGGCAAGCACGGCGCACGCCATTGCGGAGGCCGCATAATGGATGCACGCGCCGCTGATAACGAACTGCTGGACTATTACCTGCGCGAGCTTGCATGGCTGCGCGAGCAGGGTCGCGAATTCTCCCATCGCTACCCGAAAATCGGTGCCCGGCTCGACCTGCATGGCGGTGAATCCCAGGACCCGCATACCGAGCGACTGATCGAATCGGTCGCTTTCCTGACCGCACGCGTACGTCGCGACATTGACGCCGACTTCCCGCAAATCGCAACCTCGCTGCTCGAGAATCTTTGTCCTGCTCTGCTGGCGCCGGTGCCGTCGATGACCGTGGTACAGATGTCGATCAACGATGCGCAGGGCAAAGTGACCGCCGGCCTGACCATACCGCGCCACACCGCGCTGGTCGCCAGCGCCGGCAGCGGCGAGGAAGTACGTTTCCGTACCGCCTGGGATAACACCTTGTGGCCACTCGATATCACGGAAGCGAGGCTCGATGACGAGGGACGCATCGTGCTGGATGTGGCGACTCGCGGTGATATCGATCTGGCCGAACTCGATCTCGATCGGCTGCGCCTGCATCTGTCCGGTGACTGGGGCATGGTCGGCGCGCTCTACGAATGTCTCGCGGTACGCCTGCGCAGCCTGAATGTGGAAACGGCAGATGGCAAGACGATGCGTCTACCTGCCAGTGCCTGCCGGCGTGTCGGATTTGATGCCGACCATGCAGTTCTGCCGAAAGCCCCCGGTGAACATCCGGCCTTCGGCATGCTGCAGGAATACTTCGCCTTCCCCGCGAAGTTCCATTTTTTCGACCTGCAAGGCCTGCGCGGGCTGCCGCTTTCAGGCCGGCGCTTTGTGTTGCGACTGGACGTCGGCGGCGTGCCACGCGTGCTGCGCAACCTGTCGGCCGAGCATGTCCGCCTCGGCTGCGTCGTTGCCGTGAACCTGTTCCCGCGCACATCTGAGCCGGTACAGATCGATCACACGCAACACGAAGTCATGCTGGTTGGCGACCGTGCACGTGAAGCCTGGACTGAGATACACAGCATCGAGCAGGTGACCGCCTCGGATCCGGGATCGGACCGGCCGCAACGGATACCGCAGTTTTCATCACTGGACCATACAGGCGATGATCATGAAGGCGTGTTCTGGGCAGCACGTCGCGAGCGCAGCTTGCGCCGGGACCTGACTGGCACCGATGTCTTCCTGTCTTTCGTTGACCAGCGTAACACCCGCCGCGTGCCTTCTGCGCCTGTCATCTACGCCCGTACGCTATGCACCAATCGCGGGCTTGCTGAACAGGTCACGCCGCAGACCCGCATCCGTGGCGAAGGTGTCTCGAACGGCCTGGACATACGCTGCCTGATCGAGCCTTCGCGCCAGCGTAATCCTCCACTGGGCAGCGACACCGTGTGGCGTCTGGCGTCGTTGCTCACACTGAACCACCATTCGCTGGTCAATGGCGATACAGGTCGTGACCGGCTACGTGAAATGCTGTCGCTGTTTGCATCCGACCAGCATCGCGATCTGGAACAGATACGCGGCATCAGCGGCATTCGCGCCCATCCTGTCACGCGCCAGATCGGCAATGATGCATGGCGTGGCCATTGCCGCGGTACCGGGCTGCGCGTCGAAATGGATCCGGAGGCCTTCATCGGATCATCCGCCGTCCTGTTCTCCGCAGTCCTCGCGCAATTCTTCGCGCTCTATACGACGGTGAATTCCTTCGTCGAACTCGGTGTCTGGCGCGGCGATGAATGTCTGGTGCAATGGAAGCCCATGACCGGCGCCCAGGAGCTGGTGTAAATGAGCGCCCGTGACCTCGACCGAGACCTGGTGGCGCAGCTGCTGCGACAACCGCAGGGATATGACCTGTTCCAGGCGATCAGCCTGCTCGAGCGCGATGCGATCGCCGATGGCCATGCGCCCATCGGTGACAGTAGCGGTCCGGAAGCTGTCCGACTGTCCAGCCATGTATCGCTAGGCTTCGAAGCCAGCGATGTCAGCGCAGCGCGCCGTGGCGGCACCACGGGAGAAGCCTACACGCTGTCGACCCCGGTACTCTCACTGCTCGGCCACGCCGGCCCGCTGCCGGCCGCTTTCACCGAATTGCTCATTGAACGCAACGCGGCCAAAGATCTGGCGACGGCCGACTTTCTCGATATCCTGCACCATCGCTTGCTGTCGCTGTTTTACCTGGGGCGAAAACGGCGTCGGCTGGGACTCGGGCGCGCCGCGCCCGATACATCCACGGTCGCACGCACCACGGATCTGCTGTGTGGCTTGAATCTCGCCGCGCGCCCCAAGCACGCGCCCTGGCTGCGTCATGCGGGGCTGTTGGGCGGCGCGCCGCGATCGATGGCCTCGCTGTGCGCGATGCTGTCCGACCGCTACGCGATGCCGTTTGACGGCGAACAATTCATCGGTGGCTGGCAGCGGATGGAAGACGATGAGCTGACCCGGCTTGGCAAAGCCCATCGCTCACCGGAATTGGGCCGCAACGCTTTCCTCGGCCGCCAGGTATGGGACCAGGCGGCCGCGATCCGGCTGCGCGCAGAAGATCAGCCGATGGAGCGCGTCATGCAACTGCTGCCGGGCGGTGATCTGCACGAGGATTTCAAGGCAGCGGTGCGCGGCTTCATTCCGTCTGCGTTGCGGGTCGAGGTCTGGCTGACGCCGGCCGCCGCCAGCCTGCCAGCCGGATCACTGGCATCGTCCGGCGCGCCGCGTCTGGGCTGGAATGCGTGGATGGGCGACGCCGGCACCGGGCAGCGCAACAAGCGCGGGGAAAGTACGGGCCGCGAAGGTCGCAACACGCCCTTGCCCGCCCGCTTCACTTTCGAGTGTGCAGGCCATGAGCACTGAACTGCGCACCCTGATCCTGCGCCTTGATGGCGAGACGCGTTCCGCAATGGAGCGCGCCGCCGAACTGTGCGCGCAGCAAACTCATTTCAGCGTTGACCCCGAGCATCTGCTGGCCGAACTGATGCGTGATGCGAATGGGTCGCTGGCTCGTCTGCTGGAGCATTTCCGCCTGTCGCCGGCGCGCACGCAGGAACAGTTGCAACAGGCACTGGACAAGCTCAAGCGCGGCAATGGGCGCACCCCGGTCTTGTCCGAGCATCTGCCGCCGCTACTGGAACAGGCGTGGGTGATCGCATCCATGCATCTCGGCGAGTCACAGATCAATGCAGGCTGCGTGCTGCTGGCGGCGCTTGAATCCGGCACGATGCGCGGCATCCTGCTGGAATCGGCACCCAACTTGCTGCAGATACCCCGCGAGACGTTGCGCCATGAATTACGCAGGCTGGCCGGTGTCGTGACGCCGTCCCCGACATCGCAGGCACCAGCAAGCACACAGAGCCACGCCGCGATGCAAGGCCAGCGCGCGAAGACACCCGCACTTGACCAGTACACGATAGACCTGACTGCGCAAGCCTCCGATGGGGCGCTCGACCCGGTGGTGGGTCGTGATGAAGAAATTCGTCAGCTGATCGAAGTACTGATGCGCCGTCGCCAGAACAATCCCATCCTTACCGGCGAGGCCGGCGTCGGCAAGACCGCGGTCGTCGAGGGCTTCGCGCAGCGCGTGGTGGCTGGCGACGTGCCGCCGGCGCTGCAAGGTGTGTCGGTACGAGCGCTCGATCTCGGCCTGCTGCAGGCCGGCGCCAGCATGCGTGGCGAGTTCGAGCGCCGGTTGAAAGACGTGATCGTCGAAGTGAAAGCTGCCGTGCCGCCGGTGGTGCTGTTCATCGACGAGGCGCACCAGCTGATCGGCGCCGGTGGCGCCGAGGGTAGCGGCGATGCAGCGAACCTGCTGAAGCCGGCGCTCGCGCGAGGCGAGCTGCGCACGATCGCGGCCACCACCTGGTCCGAATACAAGCAGTACATCGAGCGCGATCCCGCGCTGACGCGTCGCTTTCAGGTGGTGAAGGTCGACGAGCCGGCCGAGGATGCCGCAATCGCCATGGTCAGTGGCATCGTGCGCCGTCTCGAACAACATCATCGCGTGCAGATCGCCGACGGTGCTGTACGCGATGCGGTGCACCTGTCGCATCGCTACCTGCGCTCGCGCCAGCTACCCGACAAGGCGATCAGCGTGCTCGATACCGCCTGTGCGCGTGTCGCAAATGCCGCTGCGGTGGCACAGAAGCATGGGCAGCCTGCAGATTCGATGATGGTCGATACTCATGCGATCGCCGACGTGCTGGCCAGCTGGACCGGCATACCCTTGGGCCGCATGCTGGCCGACGAGCAGCAGACCGTACTGCAACTGGCGCAGCGGCTGCGCGACAAGATCATCGGTCAGGACGACGCGCTGGATGCGATCGCGCGCCGCATCCGTAGCCATCGTGCCGGCCTCGATGATCCGTCCAAGCCAGTCGGCGTGTTCCTGCTGGTCGGACCGAGCGGCGTCGGCAAGACCGAGACCGCTTGCCAGCTGGCCGAGCAGTTGTACGGCGGCCGCGAGCAGATGATCACGGTGAATATGTCGGAATACCAGGAAAGCCATTCGGTGTCGGGCCTCAAAGGCGCCCCACCCGGCTACATTGGCTATGGCAAAGGCGGTGTGCTGACCGAGGCCGTGCGCCGCCAACCCTACAGCCTGGTCCTGCTGGATGAAATGGAAAAGGCGCACCCGGATGTGCTGGAGCTGTTCTACCAGGTGTTCGACAAGGGCACGATGGATGACGCCGAAGGCACGGCGATTGATTTCCGCAATACGCTGATCCTGCTGACCTCGAATGCCGCGCAGGACGTGGTGGTCGATGCCTGCCAACGCAACCCCGCTGCGACGCCGGACGAGATCAATGAGGCATTGCGTCCGGCCTTGCTGCGCCAATTTCCGGCAGCCTTCCTCGGACGCGTGGTCATCGTGCCCTACCGCCCGGTGGCCGATGCACAATTGCGCCGCATCGTC
>JACCDX010970498.1_pt1 | contig 13159 bp, 8 predicted proteins | sample 7449681 | NCBI WGS metagenome assembly JACCDX01 (sample SAMN15323450, study PRJNA562643) | freshwater metagenome | isolation source: river surface water | place: USA:Blue River Watershed | collected 2017-08-18
ATAGAAGCACCGTCTTTCTCAAATCTGAATATCAGGTCTTGCGCGGCTTCTAGATTAAGCGCTATCTGCATCTCGTTGTAGGAAGTGGCGTTGTCTTTTTTGAAAAGCTCGATGTCGTAGAACAAAGGAACATAGTTTCCGCCAAATCTGAATATAGTGTCGTTTACTATGTTTTGTCCGCCATGGTAGTTCTTGCCTACCATTGGAGTGTCAAGGTTCTGCTCTATAGAAGTCGCTATATGCGTCTTGTTGAAGTAGTTTAGCTCGTTCAAGCTCTCTATCTTGCCATCGTTCAATACTTTGGATGGCTTCAGGCCCGATACTTCTATCTGGTCTATCTGCAAAGAATTTACTTTTATGTCGAGCCTTTCTGGCTTTTCTGCGAAAAGTATATAAGGAAGGCTTTCTATGTTTTCAAAATTGTAGCTTTTCGCGCCGCCATTAGAGTCGATGACTACATATTTGATATAGTCTGAAAAGTCGTGCTTGTTCGAAAGGTTGTTTATTGCAGAGATAAAGTTCGCTGCCGTAAGCTTTTTGTTCAAAGAAACATACAGTTCGTCTCTGTCTGCGTTGCTGAGGTTTGATATAGTGTTGTCGTTTATTGCGATATTCACAAAGACGTTCTCCCATCTTTCGTTTATATAGATGGTTATTCCGTTTTCTAGAGTAGATTCCCACTGGTTCGACACTATCTGATAGTATTCGTTGTTCATCCTTATAAGAGGATTGGAGTTTGGCTGATAGTTGAAGCCGGTGTCTGCGACAAAGCTATAAAGCCTGTCCCATAGGTTGGAAACGCCAGGCTCTTCTCCAATGCTTATAGTAGTAGCCAAGCTGTTGGATATGTAGAGTGTCTCGTTGTGCGCAATGTAAGTCTTTGGAGCGTATGTCGCGCTTGGGTTCCATATCTGTACCTCGACCCATCTCGTAGAGCCTGCGTCGACAGGGTCTATCTTTTCCCAGTGCTTTTGCCAAGAATTTGATGCGTTTATAAACTCCTGCGCATAGTTGGGCGGATATATGTTGTTGTCTAGAGTAGACTTATAGTAGTCGCCTCGGTAAAGAACTATCGATCCTTCCGAATATCCTATATGCGAGATTTCGCCATTGGTGTCTCTTGTAAGCCTAGAATTCGTCTTGTATGCTATGATAGGATTCCAAAAGTCGATTGGCTTGTCGTATCCGTTGAACATATAGAAGTCGCCGCTGCTGTAGACCACCGATTTTGAAAGCACGTCAGATCCTTTTTGGTAGTAGTTGTTTTGGCTGTTAAGCGGATTGAACATTATCATGTCGCTGTCGATATAGTATTCCCATTCGTCGTCTAAGTTGTAAGGCAGTGCCTTTATCTGCAAAGAGTTTTTGTTGACCGTTGGCATAGTGGTCTTGCTGTCCTTTTTTGCCTTGTAGAGAATGTCGTTGTAAGATACTATGTCGCCTTGCTTATAGTCTTTGTCCATCTTCCATTCGTCTACGACGTCCCATCGCATGCCATTGCTTTTTTGCGATAGCAGTATGCTGAACTTATATCCGTCGAACTTGTTGGACGTCTTTGTGTTTATCGTGTCTATCTGGCCGCTTGAATTCTTCTTTATGCTGTCTACCTCGCTAATAGCGAACTTTATTCCTCTGAAAAGAGTTATGTTTGGCATGATGCTGTCTCCTGCAGAAAACAAAGAGTGCTTTCTAGCGTTCTTTACTATCTGGTTAGAAAGAAATGTCGTCTTTCTGTCGAAGAACCAAGAAAAGTAGTCGAAGTCGTATTTCTTAGAAGCAGTTCCATCATAGTATTCGCCTGTCCCAAGGTATTTTTCAAAGTCGAAGTAGAACCTGCTCAATCCAAGCGGGCCGTTGTTCTCGACATGAAGGGTGTGGTGCAGATACGAGAAGGTTGAAGAGTTTATCGTATAGAAATAGTCTAGGTTTCTTTCTCCTCTGTTTGGGTCTGGATCGAACGGGTTGACGCTTCTGTTGTAGTCTTCAAACCTTATAGAATTGTTTAGAGAGTAAGGATAGTCGTTGGCGCCAAGCGAGTTTTCGAATGCCCATCTGCAATGCACCGAGTTCTTTCTCCATATAGGAGAAACGTCGTCGCCTACTATCTTGAAAGTCTCATGGTTTGCGGTATACTCTGAAGATACCGGTATGTGAACGACCTTGTTCTTGTATTTGAAGTCGTCAAGCTCTTTAGGATGAGTCGTGCTGTTTAGGTTGCTCATGTAAAGCTTGGTTTCTTCGGTGTCGGTAATCTCGTTTTCCTTTTCGTATTCGAACTTGGAATATTCGGTGTCCACGATCTTGTCGTCGAAGTCTTTTATGTCGGATAGCGAAAGCCTGTATATCTTGAACTTTTTCGGCGGATTTTGGCTATCCACCATAAAGCTGACTTTCTTGGTGTATGAAGAGTCTGGTTTGTTTATCCAGTATTCGTATTCGTTTTGGTAGAAATTGAAAGCGTAGTCGCTGTGTATCTTTATAGCCCCGTCTTCTTTTACCAAGTTGTGGTGCGTTCCGTCGATTTCTATCAGCCAAAGATCTGCAAGGTCGAAGTCTGCTATATCAAAAGCTGCTCCGTCATACCCGACAAGATTTTTGGTCAAAGAGTCTACATAGCCTATGTTCTTGTTCAAAAGAGCTTGCTTTCCTTCTAGGTCGATGCTGGATATTATCCTCCACTTCGTTATATAGGTTGGTGTTATCTCTTGCGTTATCACGGTTCCGCTAGTAAGAGGCTTTTCTTGGAATTCCTCGATTTCTGCTCTCATCGCAATTGGAGCTTCTTTGCTTCTGGCGCTAAGAGTCGTTTGCCTGGCCTCTTGTCCAGGATTTTGGTTCTTGCTGACTATTGGCTTGAGAGAAGGCTTGGCTTGCTTTTCTACAAACTTCTCTACCTTGTAGTATTCTCCGTCGTATTCTACATAGAAAGGCCTTTCGTCAGACCATCCGTCTGAAAAAGGATCTCCAGTTGGCGATTCTAAAAGGTTTCCTGCGATTATAGAAGCGTCTGCCTTTATAGATGGCGGGCTGTATGGCGACATGGTCTTCACCAAGTCCATTTCTTCTAGATAGAATCCGTAGTATCTGTTTATAGACCACTTTCTAAGCGAGCTTTCCGTTGCTGGAGTGTCGTCAAAAAGAAAAGAAAAGTTTATTATGTTAGGATATATGACTTTGTTGTTCTTGAATCCGTCAAGAACGAACTTTTCGAACTCGAATATTTCTTTTTCGCTTCTTAGATATTCATCCAAGAACAGAGATTTGGCGGTATATCCGCCGGACTCGTAGTCTATTCCGTTCCATTGCGAAAACTCTAGCTTCTCGAAGTTTATCTCTACCGCTGAATCAGGAAAGTATTCGTTGTTGACAAAGCATTTTTCTATCCATTCCCCAAGGCTGGTGTTCTTGGTCATGTCGAAAAGCTTTACAGTCTTGAAGCTGTCGAATATCTCGTCCTTTATGTTGTTCCTGTCTAATTTTATCATTCCTGCTCCATCGACTCTAAACACTATAAAGTATTTTGGTAGGCTTCCTTTTGTTATGTGAAGAGGAGCGAAATACTCGAACTCTTCTTTGTAGTCTTTGTTGCTTGCTATGTTCCTCGCCCCATACTGGTATATCTCGTCGTATTGGCTGGCGAAGTTGTCGGTCATCGATTCTGAGTCGCTTTCGTACTTTATCGCGAACGCTGTCTCCGCAGGAAATCCTTTGAAGAAATAAGGAACCAACTCGTCAAAATAGTTGTTCTTGTTGAACGGCATCTTCTTAAGCTTAGTGACAGAAAGCTCTGGTGTAGAGTCTATGCTGTCTAGGCTAAGGCTATAGTCGCTCTCTACCACTACTTTAGAGTTTGTGGTCAAACCTGCGTTGGTTCTAAGTATCGCGAAACTTTTCATTTATTGCTTAATTTTTTTAGTCAGTCTATTTTTAAAGAGATTTATAAGCGGATCTTGCGAAAGCTTGCGCTTCTTAGCGCGAATTGTATTGGCTTAAAGCTGTCTTTGATAGATTTGGTCACGTAAGGCGATGTATTCGAGTCTGGTCTTTTGAATATTACTTTGTTCCTGTTTAGGTTGAACTTTATAGTAAAAGTGAATGGCCTGTTCTCTGCTTCGTTCTCGAGTGCGAATTTGACTTTTTTGATATGCTTGACGGTGTCTTTAGAGTTGTTGAAGTTCACGTATTTATAGTTAAGCCCGTTTTGGTTAGAGTCAAGCGCGTTAAGCTTGAAGTAGATGTTAAGCGGCACTATAATAGTGCTGGTGTTTCCTGGCTTCAAGTCGTAGACTTTGTCAGAGTTGGTCTCTACCAAGTCGTCAAGGTCTTTTGTGACTGGATGTATCGTGCTGAGAAGCTTCGTAGTAGAGCTTACCGTTACGTTGGTGTCAAGCCACTTGGAATTTTCCAGCACAGACTTGTTGTTTCCTGCAAAAGAAAGGATGGTAGTTTCGTTGTATCCTAGGTTGTATTCAGGAGACGAAAGCACTTTTGTCAGCGAGTTGTATGTTAGCGTGCTTTTTGACTTGTTTGTAATGCCATCTGCGGCCTTTGTGGCAGATTTTGTGTTGAACGCGTTTCCGATGTTCTCGCTTAGCTTGTTTACGCTGTTCGAAGTTATCGAGCTATAGTTTACTGCCCAGATAAACTGGTTGTCCATTTGAGTCCTTGTCTGTCCAGAAACGTCTGTGGTTATAAGCTCGTCATGGTCGTTTACCCAAAAGACTTGCGGCGAGTTCGAATTGTATGCAGTCGAGTTCGACAGATAGCTTTTATCTGAAAGAAGTCCTAGAGGTGAATCTACAGATATGTTCTTTACTTTGACTACGAAGTCTTTTATGACGTATACATTGTTAGAGTAGACTCTTCCTGTAGGAACTCCTGTCGCCTTGTATGGGTCTAGATAGTCTTCGCACTCGATAGTGAAAGTAGTCTCTGATCCGTTGGAAACGACAAACTCTTCGTTGTTTCTAAGAATGACGACTTCAAGCTCTCCTTTTGCTCTTTTGATCTTCTCTTCCAATCCTTTGATCCTGTCTTCAAGCTTTTTGAGATATTCATAAAGGTCTAGCGCGACTCCGTTTTCGTCTTTGAATCCTGAAAGTATCTTGTCAGAATCATGGTGGTATGTCTTGTTGTTTAGAGTGACCGTGTCTGAAAGATGCTCGTCTAAGCCTTTTGTTGCCAGCTCTGAGTCCATCCTGTTTTTCAAGTCTTCTTTTGTCGCTTCTTTCAATATAAAGTCGTTGTCGTTCAAGACGTTGTTCAAGTCGTCTGGAAAAGCGATAGCCAATATTTCAGACCAGTCTGATTCTACTGCCGATTCTGGCCATCCTGCCTCAGAGATAGACTTGATGCGTATCTCTATGTTCTCGTTGGACTGAAGCGCTAGGTCAAGCTGGTTGATGTTTGGAGTGTCTGCTGCAGACAGGTCTTCTGTAGACCAAGAATATTGTCCTGTTCCTTTGTCAAAAACCCTCTTTCTCGTGTCTGTCTTCATTTCGATCCAGTTTGAGAAAGAAGCGGTCTTTTGAGTATTATCTACTTTGAAGGTCTCTATAGGAGTTTCTTTTCCGTCTTTGCTTACGTATCTGTATTGTATCCTGAACTGTACTATTTCTTGAGGGTTTGTTCCTCTTGATATGGCGGCGCTAGGTATTGTCCAGAATCCTCTTACTCTGAACTTAGGCTCTACCTTAGACATAGGGTTTCTCGATATGTCTATTATTTCCTGAGTAAGCGTGGCTGCTAGCCTTGATTTGCTTTCTTTCTTCTTTATAAGCTCTTGCACTTCAAGGCTTGATTGCTTTTTAGAAGAGTCTGATTGGTATTTTTCGACTTTTGCGCTTTTGTTCTTGTCTATTATCGCTTGCTGCAATTGAGAAACTTCTGACTTAAGCGTTTGAAGCTGGTTGTGCTTTTGCTTTATAGTGTTAGAGTCCGCAGTGTCGGTCAAGTGCTTGTTTATCTGAACCACTTTGAAGTTGCTCGCGACAAGAGCAGGCGCTTCTGGAACGACCGCCAATTTGTTAGGCACCTTTTTGGCGACTAGGTCGTGCAGAACGGTTCCATAGTCATAGACAAATCCTGTGTAGAATTGCTCCATGGTAGTTCCGTTGTCCGAAGAGTTCGCGCTAAGCCTAAGGTCGTTCGACCAATATCCTGTTCCTGGGCTCCAAGTCCTGCAAATAAGGTTGTTGTCTGTGTTTAGAGCCTTCGCGAAAACGACGTTTCTTTCGTTGTATCCGATGCTTATCCTTATCCTCTTGTTGTAGACGATAGGCGAGTATATCTTAAGCGCTCCAATCCCTACAGGTATCGCTTCCATTCCCTCTACTTTTTCGAATCTTGCTCTTGGGCTTGACTCTGATGTAGATATCTCGATAACCTTGTATCTGGTCGATGTCTGGTTTCTGTTTATTATGACTTCGCTTCCAACAGAAAGCTTTTGTATTGTGTTGGTAGAGATGTTTAGATAGTCTAGCGTGTCTAGAACATACCAAAGCTTTCTGTTAAGCCTGTCTTCTTGTATTCTTAGAACCGAAAAGCTTCCTTCGTATAGAAGCTCGTTAGGCTCTAGGTCGAATACCTGCTCATCAAGCTTAGGGTTTGTTGGAGATGTTACTCCAGGAGTCGTCCTGTGCCAGTTTTCAAAGTCCGTTATCACTATTGTAGAGTTCGCTCTAAAAAGCTGGTTGAACGAGTTTAGAGCAGATTGTCCTGTGCTGGTTATCGCTCCGTTTGCGTCTTTGTCGAAATCGACGATGTATCTTCTGACAAGAACCTTTCTTACGTTGTTCTCTACTTGCCCGTCTAGGTCTATCTCTACAGATAGCATTGGATTGAGCATAGAGTCGAAGAACCAGTTGTTGGTTGCCTTGAAAGAGTTTACCGTCCCAAGACCGCGAATTGGCGCTGGCTCCCTGTTCAAGTCTACTGTTATCAGCTTCTTGAAAGTGTTTGGAGATGTCTGTATTAGGGACCCGGTAGTGTCTATGCTGTATAGAGAGTTGATGTTGTTGTTTAGCCTGTCTATCTCTGCCTTCAAAGAATTGACAGACGGTATGGCGAAGTTTCTCAAAACTCCGTTGTCGTCGAATATCTGAACGTTGACCGACGGCTCGGTGGTCGTGGCGACAGTGTTTATTTTTGTAAGTATGTCAACTATGTTTTTGTTGAATGTTATTACCTGGTCGGCAACGCGTGGGAATGAGCTCTGTATGGCCATTAGAATCTATTGATTTTTTAGTATATATTAAATGTTGCCTTTTTCTTTCGCCATTAAAGAATATTTTTGTATATTTGTAGACTTGAGAGTTTGAATGCATATCTTAAATATTATATTTGCACTATGATAGATCAACTGAAAAACAGAATTAAAGAAGCCAACGAGGCTTACAGAATTGGAAAGCCTCTTATGTCAGACGCGGAATACGACACGCTCTTAGAAGAATTGTCGGCAATGTCTCCTGAAGACGAATTGCTTTCTGTAGTAGGGCATGAGATATTAGACGAGACTAGAAAGGCTCGCCTTCCTATCGTCATGGCGTCTATGAACAAAATAAAAACGCTTGACGAAATAAAAGATTGGCAGCGGCTTAAGCTTATCCCAAACTCTGCGGAAATAATCTGCACTCCTAAATACGATGGCCTTTCTTTGTGCGTAGACGAAAGCTCAAGCGAAGCAATTACTCGCGGTGACGGCGTTTATGGCCAACGCTCAAACGAACACTACAAGCTGATTGGAAACCATTTGTCTGGCGGAGACGCGTTCTCGCATACTTATGGCGAGGTCGTTATGCCTAAGAAAGCATTCGCGGACAAATACTCAAGCGACTTCGCGAATCCAAGAAACTTGGTCGCTGGCTTGATAAACTCGAAATCAATATCAGAGTCGCTAAAAGACTGCAACTTCATCAAATACGGTGCAGTGCAGAAACCAGGAAGCCATTTTGCGACCAAGCAGCAAGTATTAGACGAGCTGAACCGCAACCAAGAGGAAAAAGTTCCTTATCATGTTTGCGGAATACTAGACTTGTCAGAAGAATTGCTTGTTTCTTTGTTCAAAGAATGGTCAGAAGAATACGAGATTGACGGAATCATCTTAGAAGTAAACAGCTTGGCGACGCAAGAGTCGCTAGGCCGCGAGACATCGTCTGGAAATCCAGTATGGGCTCGCGCGTTCAAGCACGAAAGCTTCGAGCAAAAGGCAGAGTCCGAAGTTGTCGGCATTTCTTGGAACATATCTAAAAACGGCTTGCTTAAGCCAATCGTTCATATCAATCCTATTAGACTGGACGGTGTTACGGTGTCTAACGTAACAGGAAACAACGCGCGCTTCGTAAAAGACATGGGAATCGGAATTGGCGCGAAAGTTGTTGTGAAACGCAGCGGCATGGTGATTCCTAAGATAATCGACGTTGTCAAGAAAGTAGAATTTGTCGAGCCAACTATCGAAGGCATTGACGTTGCTTGGAACGAGGCAGGCATCGAGCTTGTCACTTTGACAGAAACAGATGATCAAAAATTAAAAAAGATTGTCGCTTTCTTCGAGATATTGGAAGCAGACAATGTTGGAGAAGGCGTTGTCGCGCAGCTATGGGATGCTGGATACAAAACAATCAAAGACGTTTTAAGCATCACGGTTGACCAGCTAGAAAGCATCGATCGCTTTGGCAAGAAAAAAGCAAAGATCGTTTTCGACTCGATCAAAAAATCGATAACAGGAGTCCAGCTTTCAAAGCTGCAGCATGCTTCTGGAGTGTTCTCGGGGCTTGGATCAAAAAAGCTAGCGCTATTGGAACGCTTTGATAGAAAGCCTACTATCGACCAAGTAATGGAAATCGAAGGATTTGCTGAGATTTCTGCCAGAATCTTTGTTGACAACTATGACAATTTCCTTACATTTGTAGAAGGATTGCCGGTTACTATCGAAGAAAAGGCTGAAGTTGTTGCAACCGGTGATGATTTAGTTGATATGGTTGTGGTTTATACGGGCATTCGTGATAAAAACTCAGAGGAAGCAATTGTTAGTAGAGGTGGTAAAATTGGTTCTGGTGTAAGTAAAAACACAACACATCTTATATGCAAAGATCCAAACTCTGGTAGTTCTAAATTAGAAAAGGCAAAATCATTAGGAGTTAAGATAATGACTCTAGAAGATTTAAATATTTTATTGAAAAAGTCCAATTAAAAATGAAAAACTAAAATCAATAAAGATATGACAAAATTTTACATACCTGAGGATGGAGACATAGTAAAGATACTTCCTATCCTGAAGAAAGACGGGACTTTCTGTCCACTCATAAAGGCAGGATTCGTCCACATAGACGGAAGGTTCATATACGACCAGTCAAACTATCTGAAAAGAATTTGGTACAACGAAAGATTTGTAAAGAAATCAAACAAGACTTCAAACATCGGAGAAAGATTTTGGTTCTTCGTATTGATAAACGGAGAGTTCAAATTCATGCAGACTGGTAAGAAACTCACCGATATAATAAAAGAGGGTCTGTATCAGGATCAAACACTTGGTAGTCTATTTACAAGTGATAAACATCTAAGAATAGTCAAGACGCAAATACTGTCTTTTCCATGTTTTGATGGGTCTAGCATAGTTGAAAATAAATGGAATTCTCCAAATATATCGGCTCAAACGGCAGTTGAGTGGACAATGAAGAACCAACCTATTTTTATTGAGGATTACTTGCAAAGTAATGGTATATTTGCAAATCTAAAGATGCTTAACGAATATTACGACAACGCATTTTCTGACCTTATCGCAGAAGACAGAAATAAAAAACTAGAGACTATAGGAATATGATAGAAATTCTTAGAAAATGCCATGTTTTAGAGAAAGATTTATTAAACTTTTATATATATTTTGATATAATAAAGGATAGTTATATATCATAGGAGGCAAATAAATTTAATAAATAAAAAATTAAAGGCAATCGGCAAAAGCCGACCAAAAATAAAAAGCAATCAAATGGAATCAAATGCAATCTTATTCAGCGATCAAGAAAAAATCTTCGTAGAAAGAACAGGGAAAGACTTCTCTACCTTATACAAGAAATATTACCCAAAGTTAATCTACTACACTTCAAAAATGTGCACCGATCCTCAAAAGGCAGAGGATATCTCAACAGACTCTTTTCTGACCGCGTTCGAGAAAATCGACAAATACGACGTCGAAAAAGCGCAATTTTCCACTTGGCTATTCACTATAGCAAAAAACCTAGCGTTGCAAAGCATCAAAAACGACAAACGAAGCATATCTCTAGACGTCGAATACGACGACGAGGGAACTACTATGAAAGACTTCATCACCGAAGAAGAAGGCGATTCGATCATGCATGACGTGCAAGACAAAAAGGCCGAGATAATGAAAAGGCATATCGACGGGCTGAAAGAGCCTTACAAAAGCGTCATCGAAATGAGAGAAATCAAAAGAATGTCTTATAGAGACATATCTGACACACTCGGAAAAAATTTAAGTACGGTAAAAAGTCAAATTAGGAACGGCAGGGCAATCCTTGTAAAACAAACCGAAAGCGAGTTTAGGCAGATTGACGAAATGTTTTTATAACACAAATCCGTAACGGAACAATAAATAACCGATTTTAAATACTAACTTAAAAACTTAAAAAAAATGGCCATAAACTTGCAGCTGCCAAAAGAGCGCAATATCTACTTTACAAGACAAGTAGACCAATCCTCTATTGGCGATTTGACAAAAAGCATCATCGAGATAAACGAAGACGACAAGCATCTAAAAAGCATGTATGCCGTATATGGCATAGAATATACTCCAAAGCCGATAAACATATACATCGACTCCTATGGAGGAGCCGTATACCAATGCTTTGGCCTTCTGTCTGTGATGGAAAGAAGCAATACTCCGATCCATACGATCGTGACCGGATGCGCGATGAGCTGCGGGTTCCTAATCTTGATTTCAGGACACAAAAGGTTCGCTCACAAGATGTCTACGCCGCTATACCACCAGGTGTCTTCTGGCGCGGCAGGAAAGGTAAAAGACATGGAAGAAAAGGTCGAAGAATACAAAAGGCTGCAAAAGCTTATAGAAAAATATACGATAAAAAAGACAAAAATCGAAAAAAAGAAGCTTAAAAAGGTCTTTCAAAGAAAGATCGACTGGTTCATGACAGCAAAAGAAGCAAAAGATTTAGGAGTTGTAGACGAAATTTTAGACTAATAGCAATGGAAATAGAGATCCTGGCCAGAAAGGCCTTAGAAATATTGAAATCGAAATGGGGAATGCCCTCAAAAGGATTTTTGGCAGGAGGCTCTTTGGCCAACACAATCTGGGAGCTGAAATCCGGCAATCCGGCAGTCGTGAACGACATCGATATATTCGTTTTTGAGGGAAAGATCAAAGACCAAGAAGAAATAAGCAAGGAAGATTCTTTGTTTAGATTCAAGGAAGAAGACGTTAGATACATTGAAGACGACTATAGAGGAATCATTTCCAACAGCTATGTCAAAGACTTCTATACTATAACGTCTGCAGAAAACAAAGGCATATTCAACGAGATCGTGTATAAGGCCTCTACAGAAGATCAAAGCATAATTCTAAACTCGTTTGATATAAACGCGACCAGAGTCGGATATTCTATCGAAAAAGACAAGTTTTATTGGACTAAAGATTTCGAGGAATTTATAAGAACCGGCGAGCTTAAGGTTTCCAACCTGCAGACTCCGTCACATACCGCGATAAGGATCGTCAAAAAAAGAAAAGAGCTAGGCGCGAAGATGGACAAGTCGGAGCTGAGTATTCTGGCATACGGAATATACAGGCATTTTTCGGACATAAACAAGTTTAGGTTCAAAGAAAAGTATTTTGACCTATACAATCAAAACATAGAAGAGCTAAAGCCTTATTTTGAAATATACAGAGACGAGGAAACAGAAGCTTATCTTATGCGAGAAAAAATGATAGAAACAAAGCTTTATCAGCTAAAAGGCTTGCCTTCTGCTATAGAGAATGAAGAGTTTTTCATAAGCAAAATACAAAACGCCCCAATAGGCACGTCAGAAGAGTTTTTGTTCTATATAAGAAACGTATATGGCAAAGAGATAGAAAAATCTTGGCATAAGATCCGCCATTTCTACACAGACATCGACTACTTGGATATAGAAGCGTCAAAAGACGACCTAGAGATTTTGCATAGATTTTCGACATATGCGCCAAAGTCGATAGCGAGGCTAAAAGGAATGAAGATCTCAGAGCAGATTGGCTTGATAAAAAAGCTTTTCAAAGTGTATAGAGAAGACCCTATAATAGCAATTTCTATTTTAGAAAAAGAAAGCTCTGTTCTGTGCTCGGATTTAGACGACGAAAGAAACCAGCTTCTTTTAGAGCTAAGCGTCAGAAAAGAAATAGCTAGCGATCCAAGAAACAAAGTTGGAAATATATTGCGAGGGCTAGAAGAACTTTTAGACAAATAATTTATATAAATATAACAAAAATAAAAATAAATAATATGATTGCATACGTTACTGAATTGAATACAGAAAATTTTGAGGAATTCACTAAAAACGAACTAGCTTTAGTAGACGTTTGGGCTCCTTGGTGCGGACCATGTAAGATGATTTCTCCTATTGTTGATGAAATTTCAAATACATATCATGGAAGATTGTCTGTTGGCAAGCTAAACGCAGACGAAAACAGAGACATTGTTGCCAATCTTGGCGTTAGAAACATACCTACTATTCTTCTTTACAAAAATGGAGAGCTGGTAAAAGACGAAAACGGACTTGTAGAAAAGCTTGTAGGATCTGTTGATAGACAGAAATTGACTGATTTTGTTGATAAACAGCTAAACTAGTATTGAACGAGTCGAATACTACTATTGTTGGCTATAAGCTCCAAGATTAACGGATAAAGGACGAATTTATTTCAAAATTGCCTCATATTGAGATTTTTGAATTTGATTCGTCTTTTTCTGTTATGAGTTTATTAAAGCGAATGTTGATAATATATAATTTTACCCTTGAAAATCTAAAAGATTATAAGTATATTTGTAGCTATGAAAATAACAAGTAACAGAAAAGCGTATTTTGAATATTCCGTGCTAGAGTCTTTTGACGCCGGCATAATTCTTGTTGGAAACGAGGTCAAATCTATTAGAAGAAACGA
>JACCDX010643251.1_pt1 | contig 13153 bp, 13 predicted proteins | sample 7449681 | NCBI WGS metagenome assembly JACCDX01 (sample SAMN15323450, study PRJNA562643) | freshwater metagenome | isolation source: river surface water | place: USA:Blue River Watershed | collected 2017-08-18
CCACCCTGTTGACGAGCATTTGCCCACGGGCAAGCTCGCTGCGCTGGGCCTGCAACACGTGCTGGTGATGTACGCCGGCGCTGTGGCCGTGCCCCTGATCATCGGCCGCGCCCTCAAGCTCAGCCCCGAAGACGTGGCCTTCCTGATCTCGGCCGACCTGTTTTGCTGCGGCCTGGTCACCCTGATCCAGTCCCTGGGCGCCACCCAGTGGTTTGGCATCCGCCTGCCCGTCATGATGGGCGTCACTTTTGCCGCCGTCGCCCCCATGGTCTCCATGGCCAACGCCACCCCGGGCGCCGCCGGCGCCCAGCTGATCTTTGGCTCCATCATGGGCGCCGGGGTCATCTCGATCCTGATCGCACCCGCTGTGAGCCGCATGCTGCGGTTTTTCCCGCCCGTGGTCACCGGCACCATCATCGCGGTGATCGGCATCAGCCTCATGCGCATCGGCATCAACTGGATCTTTGGCAACCCCTTCGGCCCCACGGCGCCGAGCATCGTGGCGCCTGAGCACCAGCAATGGCTGGCGGCGGTCACCTCGGCCGCCAATGCCCCCGGGGCCACGCTGCCGCCGGTGCCCCAAGGCCTGGCGCTGCTGCCCAAGCTGCCCAACCCCAAGTACGCCGACCTGACCGGCGTGGGCATTGCCGCCCTGGTGCTGGTTTCGATCCTCCTGATCGCGCGCTACGCCAAAGGCTTTGTGGCCAACATTTCGGTGCTGCTGGGCATCGTGATCGGTGGTGTGGTCGCCACCGCCCTGGGCCTGATGAACTTCGACAAGGTCGGCAAGGCCGCCTGGTTCGACGTGGTCACGCCATTCCACTTTGGTATGCCGGTGTTTGACCCCATGCTGATCCTGACCATGACGCTGGTGATGATCGTGGTGATGATCGAGTCCACCGGCATGTTCCTGGCGCTGGGCGAGATGACCGACAGGCATGTGGACCAGAAGGCGCTGTCGCGCGGTCTGCGCACCGACGGTCTGGGCACGCTGCTGGGCGGGATTTTCAACACCTTCCCCTACACCAGCTTCTCGCAGAACGTGGGCCTGGTGGCGGTGACGGGTGTCAAGAGCCGCTTTGTCTGCGTGGCCGGGGGCGTGATCATGATCGCGCTGGGCCTGCTGCCCAAGATGGCCGCGCTGGTCGAGTCGCTGCCCACGGTGGTGCTCGGCGGCGCCGGCATCGTGATGTTCGGCATGGTGGCCGCCACCGGCATCCGAATCCTGGGCGGTGTGGACTTCAAGAACAACCGCTTCAACGCGCTGATCGTGGCGATCTCGATCGGCATCGGCATGATCCCGCTGATTGCGCCCAACTTCAAGCAGTGGATGCCGCATGGCATGCACTCGCTGATCGAGTCGGGCATCTTGCTGGCCTCCATCAGCGCCGTCGCCCTCAACCTGTTCTTCAACGGCGCCAGTGCCGACAGCCGCGACGCCATCGAAGCGGCCAAACAGGCCGAGGCCCACTGAGCAACATGACGCTGTAGGCCCCCAGTCCTGCGAGCGATACCAAGATCGCTGGCAGGCAAGCGCCCACAAAAGCACCCCCAACCAGGCCATGTGCCTGGTTTTTTTTAGTACCCCATGTCCAGCACAACCCACAGCCCTTCAGAGCGCACCGAGGCGCAGGTCCGCATCGACCTGGCGGCCGCCTACCGCCTGGCCGCTTTGGCCGGCTGGGACGACACCATCTACACCCACTTGTCTGCGGCCGTGCCGGGCGAGCCCGGGGTGTACCTGATCAATGCATTCGGTCTGTGTTTTGAAGAGGTCACGGCCTCGAACCTGGTCAAGGTCAATCTGCACGGTGAGGTCGTGGACGGCTCGGGCCGGCAGGTCAATCCGACCGGCTTCACCATCCACAGTGCGGTGCATGCGGCGAGGCCCGAGATCGAATGCGTGATCCACCTGCATGCCCCTTGGGGCGTCGCGCTGTCCATGCTGCCGCAAGGCCTCATGCCGACTTCGCAATGGGCCATGCGCCTGCATGGGCGCCTGGGACGCCACCGCTATGAAGGGCTGGCGCTGGGGGCTGATGAACAACAGCGTCTGGTGGGAAATCTGGGTGCACTCGATGGGCTGATTCTGGAAAACCACGGCACCTTGACGGTGGGCAGGACCGTGGCCGAGGCCTACATGCTCATGCACATTCTGGAGCGGGCTGCGCAAGCGCAGTTGCACGCGATGGCGGCTTGCAGCGGCCAGTTGCCAGCGGTGCCGCAAGCCCTGGCGCGCAAGACTTACGAGCAATGGGTCGGTGATGGCCGCGAGATCGATGGCGATGCCGAATGGCCAGCGCTGCTGCGCCGTGTGGACCGTTGTTCACCGGGCTACCGAAATTGAAAACCGCCACAGCGCAGTCAGCCGGGCTGCTTGTGGCTTGCAATGTGGAACATTGGAGAAAGAGATGCCAACTTTGCGTGTTGAATTGTTCGCAGGCCGCACACCGGCACAAAAAGCCGAGCTCGCTCATGAGTTGACGCAGGCTTGCGTGCGGGTGCTGGGTGGCCAGCCCTCTGGCGTGGATGTGCTGTTCTACGACATCGAACGCCACGACTGGGCCACCGCAGGAAAACTCTGGAGCGAGCCCGAGAAAGCGCCCAGCACGAACAGCTGAGTGCAAGAGGGGCGGCTAAGCACCGATGGTCGCCCACCATTCGGGGCCAAATTGCCCTTGCAGCCATGTGATGAAAAGCTTGACCTTGGCCGGCACGAGGCGAGGCGAAGGAAACACGGCATGCACTTCCTGCTGCGGCAATTGCCAGTCGTCGAGCAGCGTGACGACCGCCTGGGTTTCCAGTGATTGGTGGGCCACGTAAAGGGGCAGGGCGGCAATGCCAAAACCATGGCGCGCAGCGGTCAGCAACATCGAAAGGTTGTTCGAGCGCAGCCGGCCATGCACGGGCACACTGACCAGCCGGCCATCGCTGCCCGTCAGCTGCCAACGCTCATCGCCCTGCACCGAGCTGTAGATCAGCGCGTCATGCTTACCGAGGTCGGCGGGTTTTTTCGGACGCCCTCTTTCCTTGATGTAGGCCGGTGAGGCCACCAGCACCCAGGGGTTGACGCCCAGATAGGCCGCGCCCAGCGTGGAATCGGCGAGCTTGCCCAGCCGAATGGCGACATCGACGCCTTGCTCCACCAGATCGACATAGCGGTCGTCGCAATTGAGCTCGATTTGCAAATGTGGATTCATGCGCATGAATTCCATCACCAGGGGCGCCATCACGCGGCGGCCAAAAGCCACCGACGAGCTGATGCGGATGGCGCCCTGGGCCTGGGTCTGCAAGAGCGAGCCCACCGACTGGGCCTCTTCGGCCAGCAGGCCGATCATCTTGCATTTCTCGTAGTAGAGCAGGCCGATCTCGGTCGGGCTCACACCGTGGGTCGTCCGGTGCAGCAAGCGCGCGCCCAGTTGCTGCTCCATGCGGTTGATCTGCTTGGTCGCGGCGGGCTGTCCGATGCCCGCCTCGGCCGCGGCCTTGCTGAAAGAGCCCAGGTCAACGACCCGCACAAACAGCCTGATTTCCTGAATGCGTTCCATGCTGACATTCCACCACGGAATAAGCATCATGCGCAAGAGAGGCGTTCCACAAAAGCCATCGCCACTGCACCATCGCGGCCATTGCAAAAGATCATTTTTCAGGAGATTGGTTCATGGCAAAGATGAAGGCCGCAATGGCCGCAGTGCTGGTGATGGAAAAAGAAGGCGTGACCCAGGCCTTTGGTGTGCCTGGCGCCGCCATCAATCCGCTTTACGCCCAGCTCAGGGAGCGTGGCACCATTGGTCACATTCTGGCGCGCCACGTCGAAGGCGCCTCCCACATGGCCGAGGGTTACACCCGGGCCGTGGCCGGCAACATCGGCGTGTGCATCGGCACCTCGGGCCCCGCGGGCACCGACATGATCACCGGTCTGTATTCGGCCCAGGCCGACTCGATCCCGATCCTGTGCATCACTGGTCAGGCCCCCAAGGCGCGGCTGCACAAGGAAGACTTCCAGGCGGTGGACATCGCCTCGATCGCCAAGCCGGTGACCAAGTGGGCCACCACGGTCTTGGAAGCCGCGCAGGTTCCTGGCGTGTTCCAGCAGGCTTTTCACCTGATGCGCTCGGGCCGTCCGGGCCCGGTGTTGATCGATCTGCCTTTTGATGTGATGCAGACCGAGATCGAGTTTGATGTGGACACCTACGAACCGCTGCCGGTCTACAAGCCCGCCGCGAGCCGCAAGCAAATCGAGAAAGCCATCGACATGCTGTGCACCAGCGAGCGCCCGCTGATTGTGGCCGGTGGCGGCATCATCAATGCCGACGCCAGCGATCTGCTGGTGGAGTTCGCCGAGCTGCTAGGTATCCCCGTGATCCCCACGCTCATGGGCTGGGGCACCATCCCCGATGACCACCCGCTCATGGCCGGCATGTGCGGTCTGCAGACCAGCCACCGCTACGGCAACGCCAACATGCTGGCCAGCGATTTCGTGCTGGGCATTGGCAACCGCTGGGCCAACCGCCACACCGGCTCGCCCGAGGTGTATTGCAAAGGCCGCCGCTTCATCCACGTGGACATCGAGCCGACGCAGATCGGTCGCGTGTTCGCGCCGGACTACGGCATCGTGTCCGACGCCAAGGCCGCGCTGCAGCAATTTGTCGAAGTGGCGCGCGAGCTCAAAAGCCAAAAAGCGCTGCCCAACTGGTCGGACTGGGTCAAGGAATGCCAAGGCCGCAAGTCCTCGCCCGACTTCCTGCGCAAGACCAATTTCGACAGCGTGCCCATGAAGCCGCAGCGCGTCTACCAGTGCATGAACAACGCCTTCAGCCGTGACACGACCTATGTCTCGACCATTGGCCTGAGCCAGATCGCCGGCGCGCAGTTCCTGCACGTCTACCACCCGCGCCACTGGATCAACTGCGGCCAAGCCGGCCCCCTGGGCTGGACGGTGCCGGCTGCCTTGGGTGTGCGCGCTGCCGACCCCTCACGCGAGATCGTGGCCCTGTCGGGTGACTACGACTTCCAGTTCATGATCGAAGAACTGGCCGTGGGCGCGCAGTTCAAACTGCCCTACATCCACATCCTGGTCAACAACAGCTACCTGGGACTGATCCGCCAGTCGCAGCGCGGTTTTTCGATGGATTACTGCGTGCAGCTGGGCTTCCAGAACATCAACGCCCCCACCGAGGACCCGGCGGGGCAGGGCTACGGCGTCGACCACGTCAAGGTGGTTGAGGGCCTGGGCTGTAAGGCCATCCGGGTGATGCGCCAGCAAGAGCTGGCGCCCGCCATCGCGCAGGCGCACCAGTGGATGGCCGAGCACAAGGTGCCGGTGGTCATTGAAGTCATTCTGGAGCGCGTGACCAACATCGCCATGGGCACCGAGATCGACAACATCACCGAGTTCGAAGAACTGGCGACCAGCAAGGCCGATGCGCCCACCGCTGTGGCCGCTTCGATACTCGATTGATCAGGACGCCAAAGGAGACAAGCAACATGCCCCAATTTGCTGCCAACCTGACCATGCTCTTCACCGAGCGCCCCTTCCTGGAGCGTTTCGAGGCCGCCAGCCAAGCCGGCTTCAAGGCCGTGGAATTTCTGTTCCCCTACGCCTGGCCGGCATCGGAAATCAAGGCGCTGCTGGACAAACACCAGCTCCAACTGGTCTTGCACAACCTGCCCGCAGGCGACTGGGACGCGGGTGAGCGTGGCATCGCCTGCCATCCCAAGCGCATGCAGGAGTTCCGCGAAGGCGTGGCCCGTGCGATCGACTACGCCAGCCAGCTGGGCGTGAAGCAGCTCAACTGCCTGATCGGCAAGGTGCCTGAGGATGCGAGCCCGCTGCAGGTCGATCAGACCGTCATCGAGAACCTGCGCTTTGCCGCGCATGAACTCAAAAAGCATGGCATCCGCTTGCTGATCGAGCCGATCAATACCTTCGATATCCCCGGCTTTTACCTGCACGGCACGGCCCAGGCCCTGGCGCTGATCGACAAGGTTGGCTCCGACAACCTGTTCGTCCAATACGACATCTACCACATGCAGCGCATGGAAGGCGAGATCGCGGCCACGCTGTCCAAGCAACTTGCAAAGATCGGCCACGTGCAGCTGGCCGACAACCCCGGACGCAATGAGCCCGGTACTGGCGAACTCAATTACCGCTTCCTGTTCAAGCACCTCGACGCCATTGGCTACGACGGCTGGATCGGCTGTGAATACAAGCCCGCAGCCAAGACCGAAGACGGCCTGGGCTGGATCAAAACACTCGCAAACTGAAGGAAAAAAACATGAGCAACAACGCCAACAAAATCGGTTTCATCGGTCTGGGCATCATGGGCGCGCCGATGGCGCTGAACCTGATGAAGGCAGGCAACAAGCTCTTCACGCACACCCGCGGCAAAACCCCCGATGAGCTGACGAATGGCGGCGCCACCCTGTGCACTTCCAACAAAGGTGTTGCCGAGCGCGCCGACATCATCTTCCTGATGGTGCCCGACACGCCCCAGGTCCAGGAAGTGCTGTTTGGCGAAAACGGCGTCGTCGAAGGCCTGACCCCCGGCAAGATTGTGGTGGACATGAGCTCGATCTCGCCGATCGCCACCAAGGAATTTGGCGCCAAAGTGCGCGCCAAAGGCTGCGAGTACCTGGATGCGCCGGTGTCCGGTGGCGAAGTGGGTGCCAAGAACGCCACGCTGTCCATCATGGTTGGCGGCAAGCCAGAGACCTTCGAACAGGTCAAGCCCCTGTTCGAATGCATGGGCAAGAACATCACCCTGGTGGGCGAGGTGGGCGATGGCCAGACGGCCAAGGTGGCCAACCAGATCATCGTGGCGCTGAACATTGAGGCCGTTTCCGAGGCGCTGCTGTTTGCCGCCAAAGCCGGTGCCGATCCAGCCAAGGTGCGCCAGGCCCTGATGGGCGGTTTTGCCTCCAGCAAGATCCTCGAAGTGCACGGCGAGCGCATGATCAAGCGCACCTTCGACCCAGGTTTCCGCATCGAGCTGCACCAGAAAGATTTGAACCTGGCGCTCTCGAGCGCACGCGCCCTGGGCGTGGCCCTGCCCAACACCGCCACCGCACAAGAGCTGTTCAACAGCTGCGCGGCCCACGGTGGCAAGGCCTGGGACCACTCGGCCATGGTGCGCGCCCTGGAAAAAATGGCCAACTTCGAAATCGGCCAAAAAGCATGATGCGACAAGCCGCCAGCGTGATGCGCGAGATGTTCGAGGCGGCCATCGCCTCGGCGCAACCGCAGCTGTGCGTGCCGCCCCACATGCCCTCGCCCGGCGAGGTCAAGGGGCGCTTGGTTGTGATCGGCGCGGGCAAGGCCTCGGCGGCCATGGCCCGCGCGGTAGAAGACCATTGGACGGGCCCCTTGTCGGGCCTGGTGGTCACGCGCTATGGCTACAAGGTGCCTTGCGAATGCATCGAGATTGTCGAAGCGGCGCACCCGGTGCCCGACCAGGCCGGGCTCGATGCGGCCCAGCGTCTGCTGCAAGTGGTGCAGGGCCTGAGCGCCGACGATGTGGTGCTGTGCCTGATCTCGGGTGGCGGTTCTTCGCTGCTGCCCTTGCCCTTGCCGGGCATTTCCTTGCAGGACAAGCAGCAGGTCAACCGCGCCTTGCTGGCCAGTGGCGCCACCATCAGCGAAATGAACACGGTGCGCCGCCACCTCTCGGCCATCAAGGGCGGCCGGCTGGCCGCCGCCTGCCATCCGGCGCGGGTCATCAACCTCTTGCTCTCGGACGTGCCTGGTGATCGTCCCCTGGACATCGCCTCCGGCCCGACCGTGGCCGACCCCAGCACTTGCGAGGACGCGCTGGCCATCGTGCGCCGCTACGGCATTGAGCTGCCCGCGCATGTGCTGCAGGTGCTCAGCAGCGGCGCCGGCGAGTCGGTCAAACCCACCGACCCGCGCCTGGCGCGTGTGGACACGCGCATGGTGGCCGCCCCCCAGCAGGCGCTGCAGGCCGCTGCGGCCGTGGCCCTGCGCCATGGCTACACCCCTTACGTCTTGGGCGATGCCATCGAAGGCGAGGCGCGCGATGTGGGCAAGGTCCTGGGCGCCATGGCGCTGCAGGTGGCCGAGCGTGGCGAGCCGTTTGCACGGCCCTGTGCCTTGCTCTCGGGCGGCGAGACCACGGTCACGCTGCGTGGCCAGGGGCGTGGCGGCCGCAATGTGGAATGCCTGCTCTCGCTGGCGCTGGCCACCCAGGGGCACCCGCGCATCCATGCGCTCATGGGTGACACGGATGGCGTCGATGGCATCGAGGAAATCGCCGGTGCCCTGATGGGCCCGCACACCCTGCAAGAGGCCTTTGCCAAAGGGCTCAGCCCCCGCGCCAGCCTGGACGCCAACGATGGCCACGGATTTTTCCAAACCCTGGGGGACTCGGTCATCACCGGACCGACGCTCACCAATGTGAATGACTTCCGCGTCATTCTGATCCATGAATGAGGACACAAAAATGATGCACCGAACACGTCGCGCCAAGATCGTCGCGACCCTGGGACCCGCCAGTTCCAGCCCCGATGTCATTCGCAACTTGTTTCAGGCGGGCGTCGATGTGTTTCGCATGAACTTCAGCCATGGCGACTTCGAAAGCCATGCCGCGCGCTTCAAGAGGGTGCGCGATGTGGAGCGTGAATTTGACCGCCCCATCGGCATCCTGGCCGATCTGCAAGGCCCCAAGCTGCGCGTGGGCAAGTTTTCGCAAGGGCATGTGGTGCTGGAGCCGGGTCAGGCCTTCCGCTTTGACCTGGACCCCGCCTTGGGTGATGCCCAGCGCGTGAACCTGCCGCACCCCGAAATTTTTGCCGCTCTGGTGCCCGGCACCGATCTGCTGCTCGACGACGGCAAGCTGCGCGTGCGCGTGGAACGTTGCGATGCACAGTCGGCCGACACCACGGTGGTGGTGGGTGGCAAGCTTTCTGAACGCAAGGGCGTGAATGTGCCCGGTGTGGTCCTGCCCATTTCCGCCTTGACACCCAAGGACTTGGCCGACCTGGACACCGCCCTCAAGCTGGGCGCGGACTGGATCGCCTTGTCTTTTGTGCAGCGTCCCGAAGACATCGCCGAAGCCCGGGCCATCATCCAGGGCCGCGCCAGCGTGCTGGCCAAACTCGAAAAACCCTCGGCCATCGAGCAGTTGGAGGCGGTGGTTGAGGCCGCCGACGCCATCATGATCGCGCGCGGTGACCTCGGTGTGGAGATGCCGGCCGAGCAGGTGCCGTCGATCCAAAAACGCATCGTCAAGCTGTGCCGAAAACTCGGCAAACCCGTGATCGTCGCTACGCAGATGCTCGAATCCATGATCGACAGCCCGGTGCCCACACGCGCCGAGGCCTCGGACGTGGCCACGGCGATTTACGACGGCGCTGACGCGGTGATGCTTTCGGCCGAATCGGCGGCGGGCAAATACCCGATCGAAGCCGTGACGATCATGAACCGCATCATCGAAGGCACCGAATCCGACGCCTTGTACCGCCAGCTGATCGAGGCCTCGCATGCGGCGGCCGAGACCGGCACCCACGATGTGACGCAGGCGATCTGCTGCGCGATGCGGCGCGCCTCGGCCTTGCTCCAAGCCGATGCCATCGTCTGCTACACCAACTCTGGTCACACCAGCCTGCGCGCGGCGCGCGAGCGCCCCGATTCGCCCATCTTGAGTTTGTCGCCCCATCTGAATGTCTCCAGAAAACTGGCCCTGGCCTGGGGTGTGCATTCGGTGCACGTGGACGATCCGCAGGACCTGCGGCAGCTGGCCCCGATGGCGGCCGAAGTGGCGCGGGTGCAGGGCTTTGCCCAGCCAGGCCGCCCCGTCGTCATCCTCGCGGGCATGCCGTTTGGCGAGAGCGGCACCACCAACATGCTGCGCATCGAAATCGCCTGAGCGCTCTGGCCCTGGCCAGACCTTCCCAGAATTGAAGAAAGAAAACCATGAGTGCCATCATTGACATCGTCGGCCGCGAAATCCTGGACAGCCGAGGCAACCCCACCGTCGAATGCGACGTGCTGCTGGAGTCCGGCGTGATGGGCCGCGCCGCTGTGCCGTCCGGCGCATCGACGGGCAGCCGCGAAGCCATCGAACTGCGTGACGGCGACAAGAGCCGTTACCTGGGCAAGGGCGTGCTCAAGGCCGTCGAGCACATCAACACCGAAATCTCCGAGGCCGTGCTGGGCCTGGACGCCTCCTAGAAGGCCTTTCTGGACAAGACCCTGATCGACCTCGACGGCACCGACAACAAGAGCCGCCTGGGCGCCAACGCCATGCTGGCCGTCTCGATGGCCGTGGCCCGCGCCGCCGCCGATGGAGCCGGCCTGCCGCTGTACCGCTACTTTGGCGGCATGGCTGGCAAAGAGCTGCCCGTGCCCATGATGAACGTCATCAACGGCGGCGCCCACGCCAACAACTCGCTCGACCTGCAAGAGCTGATGATCATCCCGGTGGGTGCACCCTCCTTCCGTGAAGCCATCCGTTGGGGCGCCGAGGTGTTCCACGCGCTCAAGAAAATCATCCACGACAAGGGCATGAGCACCGCCGTGGGTGACGAAGGCGGCTTTGCCCCCAGCGTCGAAAGCCACGAAGCCGCGCTGCAGCTGATCCTGCAGGCCATCGACCAAGCCGGCTACACGGCCGGCGAGCAAATCGCCCTGGGCCTGGACTGCGCCGCCAGCGAGTTCTACAAGGACGGCAAGTACGTGCTCGAAGGCGAAGGCGGCATTGCGCTGTCCGCCGAGCAGTGGACCGACATGCTGGCCACCTGGGTCGACAAGTACCCGATCATCAGCATCGAAGACGGCATGGCCGAAGGCGACTGGGACGGCTGGAAGCACATCACCGAAAAACTCGGCCACAAGGTGCAGTTGGTCGGTGATGACCTGTTCGTGACCAACACCAAGATCCTGAAAGAAGGCATCGACAAAGGCATCGCCAATTCGATCCTCATCAAGATCAACCAGATCGGCACGCTGACCGAAACCTTCGAAGCCATCGAGATGGCCAAGCGCGCGGGCTACACCGCCGTGATCAGCCACCGCTCGGGCGAGACCGAAGACTCGACCATTGCCGACATTGCCGTGGGCCTGAACGCCGGCCAGATCAAAACCGGCTCGCTCAGCCGCAGCGACCGCATGGCCAAGTACAACCAGCTGCTGCGCATCGAGGAAGACCTGGGCGATGTGGCCGTCTACCCCGGCCGCGCGGCGTTCTACAACCTCGCTTGAACATGCCTTTCATCCGCACCTGCGTTCACCACGAGACCTCTGCGCCGCAACGCGCAGCCATCGTCCAGGGCATCCACCAGGCTCTGGTTCAGGCCATTGGCATGCCGATGGACGAGTTGTTCAACCGCGTGACGGCCTACCGGCCCGATGAATTTTTCTTCAGCAAAACCTTCAACGGCTATGCGCGCTCCGATCGGCCCGTGGTGATTGAAATCACCATGCGCCGAGGCCGCAGCGACGCCATGAAGCGCGAGCTGTACCGCCTGATCGCGCAAAACCTGCAAGACCAGGCGCAGGTCCATCCGAACGATGTCTTCATCTTCGTTCACGAAAACGACTATTCCGACTGGTCGGTCGGTGGTGGCAAATTCGCCATGGCCATCGCGCAGCAGACCGGCCCTGACGTCTGAGGCCAGCGCCCAGCCGCCCAACGACAGAAAGACGAGCATGTCCCAGTTTCACCATTCCACCCCGCTGAGTGCAGAGCAGCTGCAAGCCGCCGAGCCGATCGCGCAGTATTTCCAGGGCCATGCCTTGGACGACGCGGCCTGCATGCGCCGGGCTTTTCTGCCGTCGGCCCACATCGAATCGGTGCGCGAAGGTGAATTCACCTCCTGGCCGCTGGAGGTGTATTGCCAGCGCTTCAAACACCAGCCCGCAGCCGACGAGGCTGCGCGCCAGAGAACCCTCGACTGGATCGAAGTCACGGGCAGCGCGGCTTGCGCGCGCGTGACCTTGGTGCACGGCGCCAACACCTTCACCGATTACTTTGTGCTGCTCAAAACCGCCGAGGGCTGGAAGATCGCCAACAAAGCCTTCCACGGCGAAGCGACGCGCTGAGCTCGCCGGCAGGCGCCCGCAAAGCCTGGTGCGCGGCGCAGGTCGGGCTCAGGAAAGCGCAACCGCGATGTCGTGCGAGGGCACTTTGCGGTCGAAGGTCAGGCCTTCTTCCACGTGCAGCAGGTGTTCGCTCATCAATTGCACGGCTTTGCGCGCGTCCTTGGCTTCGAGCGCCAGCACGATCTCCTCGTGCTCGTCGGTCGAGTGCTGCGCCTCCGAACGCGATTGGTACATCAGGGTGATCAGCGCGCAGCGCGAAATCAGTTCCCCCAGCATCTGGGCCAGCACCTGGTTGCCCATGAGTCCCGCCATCTGCACATGAAAGTCGCCCAAGAGCTCGGTGCGGCCCGAGACATCCTCCTTGGCCACCGCCTCTCGCTCTTGCTGGATGTGGGCCTTGAGCGATTGGATCTTGGCGGGCGTGATGTTTCTCACAAATTCGCTGACCATCTGGGTTTCGAGCATGCGGCGCACCGCAAACACCTGCTTGGCTTCCTCGACCGAAGGGGCAGCCACGAAAGCGCCGCGTGCCGGTACCAGCCGGATCAGCCGGTTTTGCGAGAGCTGGAACAAGGCCTGCCGCACCAGCGTGCGCGAGACACCGAAATGGTTAGCCAGCTTTTGCTCGGCCAGCTTGGCGCCCGGCAAGAGGCGGTGCTCGACGATGGCGCGTGTCAGGGCCTCCACGATGCTGTGGGTGATGGAGGTTTCAGAAGCTTTGGCGCTGTCCATGGCGACATCTTAATCTGAAAAACAAAATTGTATACACCTTGGTCGACGAAACTTCACCCACCAGGGCGGCGCATCCATGGGGATCTGACCTCAATTCGTCAATTAAGCGGTGGAGCAAGCCCCCGCAGCTTCGGCCGATTCCCTAAAATCGGGGGTCACCGTTTATGACCTCCTTACCATGACCCAAGTCACCAACACCGTGCGCTTTGTGCTCGACGGCCGCATCGTCGAAGCCCAGGGCGAGCGCCGCACCACCACCGTCCTCGACTACCTGCGCGAGCAACTCCACCGCACCGGCACCAAGGAAGGTTGCGCCGAGGGCGATTGCGGCGCCTGCGTGGTCATGGTGGGTGAGCTCAATGC
>JACCDX010094675.1_pt1 | contig 13151 bp, 14 predicted proteins | sample 7449681 | NCBI WGS metagenome assembly JACCDX01 (sample SAMN15323450, study PRJNA562643) | freshwater metagenome | isolation source: river surface water | place: USA:Blue River Watershed | collected 2017-08-18
AACAAAATAACAATAATATGGTTTTAGGAGTTAGAATTCCCGGATTAAACGGTTCTGCAAATTGTAGCAATAAAATAATTAACATAGATACTATTCAATATGAAAATTATCTAAAAGACGCGGCAATGACAGAAAATACTCAGTGTAATGCTCCTTTAGTATCTCATGCAGTCCAATTACAATTTGATAATATTAAAACCGAATTAATAACACTTGGAGATGATATTGTATCAAAGATGGAAAGTTTATATGATAAAGACAAGACTATATTTATACAGTTAAATACAAATGCTCAACAGTTTAAGAAGTCTCTTGAAGATTATAAACTAACAAATTTAAAAATTAAAGAAGAATTAAATTTTCAAAGTAATAATATTGAAGGAATGCAAAATCTAAATAATAATGATTTAAACGGTATGTTATCGGATTCAGATTTACGTGTTTTACAAGAAAACTACGGTTATATTATATGGAGTATTTTAGCTGTTGGTTTACTAACAGTTGCAATTAATACAATTAGAAAATAAATTATCTATCTATTTAATATAAATGACAGATAATTCAAATAATTCAAATAATTTTGATGATTTACAAGAAAGAAATCAACAAATTTTAAATAATATATCTCAATTACAAAAACAAGAGAAGGAGTTTTATAATAAATTGGAGGATGTTAGTTTAACAACTGAACAAAAACAAACTATTATAAATAACATAAATGAGATTTCTCTAATGAGGACAAATTTGTATGCTGGTTTAACAGACATGTATTCTTATTATCAAAAAAATGTATCTGCATCTAGTTCAGTATTAAATCAATCAATTGCTGCAGTTGATGTCCTTGAAAATGAGTTAAATCAATCAAAAAAACGAATCAATTCAATTGAAGATCAAAAATATAATAAACTACGTTTAGTGGAAATAAATACTTATTTTGGAAAAAGATATAACGCTCATTCTAAATTAATGAAAACCATTGTTTTTATATGTATACCTGTTATATTTTTGGCGGTTTTAGCAAATAAGGGTATCTTACCTTCTAATATTTATAAATTATTGATTGTAATTATACTTGTTATAGGCACTTTATTAATTGGATCACAGTTAATTGATATATCCAACAGAGATGATATGAACTGGGATGAATATAATTGGTATTTTGATAAGAGTAGTGCACCAACAGATACTGCCATTGGAAGTCAAAATACGGGTATTCAAAGCGATCCCTGGAAAAGTAAATCTGCTGTGTGTGTTGGTTCATCATGTTGTTATGATGGAAGCACATATGATTCTGAAAAAAATATATGTATTCCCAATTCTATATATAAACAAAAAAGTGATGAAACACTAGAATCTTTTAGAGCATTAGAACAATATGGTTATACCCAATTAAAGCCAGAACCATTAAATAGTAATATTTCTCCTATATTTGCTTCTTTGTCTAAAATTTTATAATTTGCAACATCAAAAAAAAATATAATGCTAATACAAGATGGATAAATTATTTTCAACTATACAACAAAGTTTAAAACAAATAAAGCAACCTGATAAAAAACAAAATTTATTACAAAAGCAACAAATAAGTCAAGATAAAATAAATGAATTACTTGAAAAATCATCAGAACTTATATTATGCGGTCCCTCTTGTCAAAAACAAAAAGTAAAAGAAGAATTAAAACAGAAATATTTAGATGCTGAAACAAATATGCAAACTGCACCAATTAAGCTTGAGGATAGTAAAAAAAATTACTATGTTTTTACAGAAGGAAGACCATATTACGATAATATGAAAGAAGAAGAATTAAAAACAAAGGCAACTACAATTTCACAATTATTAGAAGAAAATTTTAATGATGAAATTTCTACTGCAAATACAATGAATGCATATTTAAACACTGCGTTAATAAATTCAGAACATACAAAGGAATTATTGAATGAATATTTAGAAAAAAATAAAAAATTAAAATTAAAATTAAGAGATAGACATGGAGATATACTAACAAATGACAGAAAAACATATTATGAATCGGAAGCATTGCAAAGATTACAACTATGGTATTTGTTATTTTGGTGGATTTATTATTTGTTAGTTGTTACATTTTTATTAGCTCTAATATTATCTCCAAATAATTTATCGATCATTAAAAAGGCGGGTTTAACCATATTTTGTGTGTTTTTACCTTATATAATTCATTGGACTAGTCAATTATTTTTTAAAATATATTATTGGGGTTTTAATAAAATACCAAAAAATGTTTATAATGACTTATAAACTGCGTTTAGTAAATTTAATATACAAATATCAGTATTAAATATTAAATATCAAATATTAAAATATTTAATTATAATATGAACTCAAAGTGTACACCGAAAAAACTATCTGATTTTTCAAAAAAGCATTTTACATATATTAATCAAATATTTGGGGATGCTACTGTAAGAGAAATAATTGAAGAAGAATATCCTACTACTTACAAATTTTCTGTTGAAGAAACTGGCGCTGATTTTGAATTTTCATTTCATCATACTGTAAGAGATAAAGAGGAAGGACATATAATATGTAGTGTAAACGACGGGTATCAAGATATATATAAAAATAAAAACGATACTTTGTGTCAATCTTATTCATTAATGAATTATTTTGATATTGAGATTCCTGATGATAAAAAAGATAAACAAATGGCAATGATTCAAATGTACCGAGATATTATAAATGGAACTTTAGATGGGTTTGATTCTGTAGATTTTAAAAACATATTAAATCGTGAGATTTTAAGTTTATCATCTAACAGACATTTATGGCGTAATTATGTGACAAATCATGGTTTTGTAAATATGAATAAAAAAACATTTTTTAATAATATCAATAAAACTCTAGACGAATGGGAAGACTATGGATACTGGTTTTTTATAGGAAAAGGAAATTGTCCTAAACATGAAAATTACACGTCTGAAATGGAAAGTCAACGGGAGGTTTCACGTGAATTATCAAGAGAGAGAAATGAACTTTATTATATGGGAAATGAAGACATAAATATTAAATCAGCGTCAAGAAGAAGCAAAAGTAAATCACATTCATCACCAAAATCAGTTACAATGAGAAGTAAAAGCAAATCACGTTCATCACCAAAATCAGTTACGATGAAAAGTAAAAGCAAATCACGTTCATCACCAAAATCAGTTACGATGAAAAGTAAAAGCAAATCAAATTCATCACCAAAATCGGCGTCAAGAAGAAGCAAAAGTAAGAGTAAATCACATTCATCACCGAAATCTGCTACAATGAAGAGTAAGAGTAAGAGCAAATCACATTCATAACCAAAACTAAAAACAAGAAGATTATAATTTTATATTCATTAAATAAAAAATTATAAATCATGGTATAAATATAATATAATATTTATATATTGTCCGGTTCATCACCATCACAATCACAATCACCCTCATCATCATCTTTTATTCTAATATTATGCCATTTATTTGTTTTTGCCTTTTTATTACCAAATTTTTTAATCATTGCTTCTACCAATTCCGACATTTTTGGAGCCTTTCTATTTCCATTATTAATTTGAAACCATTCTTTAAAAGCATTGTTTAATGATGTCTGATTAACACCATAAGAATTATCTACTCTAATAATTTTATCTGTAATAAATCCAGAGATGGCATCTTGACTTTGTCTATACTTATTTGATGCCATTACCACTTCAGAACAGTCTGTAACTTCACCTTCAGTTTCACAAGCTCTTTTTACAAGCATTGAGATAAATACTGGAGCCCATTTTGGTAATTTCTCTTTTAAATTTTTATCTTTTGGAAAGACATATTTTGTATCATCAGTATGTATTTCCCCTTCAGAAATAAACTTTGCCAAGAAATCAACCAATTTCATTCTTCTCCAAGTTCCATCATCATTGCTTTCAATTTTAAACAACGCATTCGTACAAACTACCAAACTAAACTGAGGAATAAATATTTCTGAATCACAATATAATGCCCTTCCAAGAAGAGGGTCACCACCAGTTAATTCTTTCATTATACCTTCGTTAATAGCCATGTCTTTTGAAGGTTCTTGCATAACAGCGTATCTCACACCCTTTAGTTGCATTACTTCTGGAGTTGCACCACCAATTGAGCTTCTTTTATCTGATACCAATGTAATTGGAACAGTTCCTTTATAATCTCCTAAACATTGTGACATTAAATCAGTTAAAATAGATTTTCCATTTGAACCAGAACCTCTGTAAATATTAAATGCATGTTCTTTTTTTATTCCAATTAATACTGATGCTAAATGATCCCACATATATCTACAAAGTTCTGGAAGGGGAAATAACTTCTCCATAAATTCCATAATTTCATTTGCTATTTCAGTTGTATTGTTAAAATTGTATGCTATATATGGGATTCCTGTTGTTTTTGTAATATAATCTTGGGGGTACCCGTCTCTAAATTCTTTTGTCTTAAAATCAAATACACCATTTGTAAAACACATTAAATATGGGTTTGAATCCATATTTTTTGAAAAATCCTGATCAAAGAAGATTTCCATTGCTTCACGCATAATATTATTTTTATCAGTTGTTTTCTTTAGTTTAATACAAATCTCAGCAATTTTTTTTATTTTTCTTTGAAATTTTTCGTGTTTTTCATCACTCGGTTCATAATGTTGTGCTTCAGCTAAATATTGACTTTGCTTTTCAGAATACAATTCAAATAAATCCTTTGAAATAGACATTCTTAAACGCTGACCTTCATCTTTTTCCCAACGATGTTTATTAAATACGTACCATTTTTTGTTTGTAATACTGCTACAAACATACTTATCTTTAAATAAGTGATACAAAACCATTGCATAATCCCAATCACCCGCTTCAAATATTGTATCTTCAATGTATTGATCTATTGTATTTTTTTTTACTTTTATGTATTCTTCATATGCATCTTGTTTTGCCCAATACATAATTGATGCTCTTGTTACTCCATCTGGTCTTTTACCAAAATGAGTCGTCCAATCACAATATAAACTAGGAATTGTTCTATATTCAAAATCACTTGCTTTTGAACGTAACATAACCCAAGATAGAAATAATCTGCTATCTGTGTGTTTTAATGCAAAAGCCACTTTTCTATTTAACAAATGAGACCCTGGTTCATAATATTTTTTTGGTAATATTTGAGTATACTGGTGTATTTCTTTAATATATTGCTCATTTACTTTTAAATTAGACATAATATGTTCAACTGCTTTGTTTAACATTTCTTGATTCGTAATATCAGATAATTGAATATCACATATTTGTTCTTCTTCATAAACAATATTAACTTTACCTTTTAAATTTGTTTTTTTACTCTTATTTGTTTTGCTTTCTAATCTTTTCTCATACTCATCTTTAATCTTTGGATTTAATTCAAATTTCACATTATTGTCATATTGTGCTGATAATAAATGTAAATCTTGTAATAAATCAACATCTTTTGGTTGTTTTGCTGTTGTCATCCAGTCATTATCTTCTAAATCCAATTCAGCAGTTAAACAATATGTTAATCTATAAGCCTCATTTCCTGGTTTTTGCGAACCATACATTTGCCAATTTGTTGTTCCTGCACTTATTCCCTTATCTAAAACTTCCTCCCAATTATTTGTTAATGGCAATTCCCAAATATCACCTATTTGTTGTAAAATTTTATCACGTAACATCATTTGTAAAGTGCTATCCATTTGAATACCAATAATCATATGAATTCCATCTTTTGTTATTTGTTTATCTGCAACTCTATTTACGTTTGGTTTTTCCATTACGAAAATCGGAAATGATTTATTTTCTTCGAAAACAAAGAATTCCTTAAGTTCTTCTAAATAAAGTTGGACCAAATCCTGTATATGTTCGGATGTGTGTAAACGTTTTGTCACATCATAATCATAACGAAAATCCAAATCAACTAAAATAGGTCCATTTCCTTCTTGTAATTGTTTTTCCGTCAAATATTCTTTACGTCCTTTTACGAAGACATGTTCATAATATAATCTACGAAATATTGGCAAATCTTCTTTCTCAATACTAAAAGACCCCCCATACACATTTAACTCTTGATTACCAATCCTTGTATGGGTTATTATTTTTTTGTCTCCTGTTCCAGAATTTTTATTAACTGAATGCTTTGATAAGAAATCTGATAAATCATTATATTGAGACGATGATGTTATCATAGTTTTCATTTGTTAATATAATATAGTAAGATTTTTCTATTTCATTTTTTTATTTATTTTGAATAAATGTTTGAATAAGTGTTTTAACAACATATGAAATTACAGGACAAATAAGACCATATGAAATTAATTTAAAAACAATTTCAAACATATGTTATGACTGAAAATATAAAAGTTATTAAGACTGAAACAGTAAAACGTCTTTTAAAAGATGTGAGACGATTAATTAAACACCCTTTAATAGATAACGGAATCTATTATTCACATGATGAAACTGACATGACAAAAGGATATGCTATGATTGTTGGCCCAACTAATACACCTTATTTTGGTGGATATTATTTTTTTGAATTTAATTATCCTTTTAATTATCCTTTTTCTCCTCCAAAAGTGATTTATATGACAAATGATGGATATACACGTTATAATCCAAATCTATATACATGTGGTAAAGTATGTATATCAATTCTTAACACATGGTTTGGTGAAAAGTGGTCTTCGTGTCAAACAATTAACAGTGTTTTGCTTACATTGTGCTCATTATTAAACAATTCTCCATTAGAAAACGAACCGGGATATAATAAAAATAGCAAAGAATTTGATGCTTACCAAAAAACCATTGAATTTAAAAATATTGATTTCGCTGTTTGTAATTTTCTATTTAAAGATAAAATTCCTGAATCTTTTCAAATATTTTATCCATTTATTAAACAACATTTTATTGATAATTATGATAAACTTCTTATATTTGTGCAATCTCAAAAAAATAAAACATTTGAGCAAATTGTCCCTGTTTACAATATGATTACTTATATAAATTATTCCGATTTAGAAAAAAAACTTGTTGATATTAAACAATTTATAGATTTACAAAAATAAAAATAAAATTGAAATTTAAATATAAATATAATCACTCTTATAATATATAAGATGCACTTCTGTAATCAATGTTCTAATATGTATTATATTAGTATTGACCCCGAGGATCCCAATAAACTAGTTTATTATTGTAGAAACTGTGGAAATAAAGATTCAACCATTTCAGCAAATGACGTTACTGTTTCAAAAATTCAATTAAAAAAATCAGAACAAGAATTTAGTCACATTATCAATAAATATACTAAATTAGACCCAACATTACCTCGAGTTTCTAATATTTTATGTCCTAATGAAGAATGTATTACAAATAAGGAAGATAAATCTCGTGAGATTATTTATATTCGATACGATAATACAAATATGAAATATGTTTATTTATGCTCAACATGTGATACTGTTTGGAAAACTGAAGACCAATCATAATTTTGTTTAGACAACAAATATTAATATTTTATTTTATTTAATTAGGATTTTATTTTTTTGCAAAATAAAATTGAAACATTAAATATAATATAAAAACAATCTAATATTATAATATAAGATGAGTAGTTATTTTGATAACCAATATGATGGTGAAGACCCAGATAATGCATTTGAAGGAGCATCAGATGATGATAAATCTTCAAGTAGTGATACAGAAGTTGAATTGGAAATAGATGAAAACGAAGCGCAAGAAGGAGTTGAAGATGAAGACGGAGTAGAGGAGGAAGATGAAGACGGAGTAGAGGAGGAAGATGAAGATGAAGTAGAGGAGGAAGATGAACAAGAGGGCGGTGCTGATTCTGAATTAGAGGAAGGAGAAATTGATGAAGCGGCAGAAAAAAAAGCAAAAAAAATCAAGAAAGTTCCTGCTAAAAACGTTTATAAAAAACCAATTGACTTTATAGATGATGATGACGAAGACGACGATGATGATGGGGAACAATATTTGCAAAAATTCGACCAATCAGTCAATGATAATTATATTCTTAACTTTCATCCTGAAAGTGTTTTACAAAATTATGATGAAATTTTATCAATGACAAAGGTAGTTAGAAATTTTGACGGAATTATTGTTGATAAATTACATAGAACCATTCCATATTTAACCAAATATGAAAGAACAAGAATTTTAGGGCAAAGAGCAAAACAAATAAATTCAGGGGCTTATCCATTTGTAAAAGTTCCTGAAAACGTGATTGATGGATATATTATTGCTGAAATGGAATTAAAACAAAAAAGAATACCATTTATTATTCGCAGACCATTGCCTAATGGTGGAAGTGAATACTGGAAAGTTCAAGATCTTGAAGATATTTCGTTTTAGATATAATTTTATAATTATATAAAGCGTTATATACATATATATTATATATTTTTTACATATATCAATGAAAGTTGCTCTATGTTTTATTATTAGTTATCAACATATTCTCAATAAGGAACAATTATGGATAGATTGGATAAAACCAAATCAAGATATTATTAATATTTATTTTCACTATAAAAATATAAATTTAATAAAATCACATTGGATTAAGTTATATACTATTCCTCCAAAATATATTCAAAACACGACATATTTTAATGTTGTTCCGGCATACATGTCTATTTTAACTTATGCGTACGAACATGATAAACAAAATGTATGGTTTTGTCTTTTAACAGATTCGTGTGTACCGATAATAAGTCCTGCAAAATTCAGAGAAATGTTTATGAATAATTACCATAAATCTATTATCAAATGCAGACCAGCTTATTGGGATATAAATCTTCATCGTAGGGCAAATTTAAGATTATTATCAAAAGAGTTTTGGTTAGCAAACGACCCTTGGTTTACATTATGCAGGGATCACGTGTATAAATCTATATTATTTTTAACATATAAAACAGACATTTTTAATAAAATTCATATTGGAGGTTTAGCAAATGAAAGCATATTTGCTATTATATTGCAAACATTTGGAGAACTCACAAATCCTATGCGATTAATTAATGAATCTGCGACATTATGTGATTGGAAAAGAATGTCTAGCCCAACAAGCCCATATGTATTTAAAGAGTCAACTACAGAAAATATTAATATTATTTCTAATCTACTTAAAGAAAATAAATATGCAATGTTTTTAAGAAAAATTGATAGGTCTTTTCCTGATTCCACGATTAAAGAATTAATGAATACCAATTTTGAAGATAAAAAAACACATAAATTATATTTTTGTATAATATTTTACAACGCTTTAGTATTTTCATGTATTTATTTATTTTACAACATATACATTCATTTATCCAATACGTTTTTACAATAGGTTTTTCACAAACTCTTTAAGATGTTCTCCATCTGTTTCCACAATCAATACATGTTACGAAAATAGTCATTGGCTCGTCCGCTGAACGAGTTTGCATTTGGTAATAAGTACATTTTTTTGATTTACATTTTCTACAAGTAAATGTATCTGTTGCTGCCTCTAAGTTTTGCTCAAATTTATTCTTATCTCTAATACTTTTGGCTTTAATTAATTCTTCCCATTTTTCTGGATAAATTTCCTGATGAGTCATAAAAGCAATTTCTTGAGCTTTAATTTCATTATTGTTTACCATTTTTATTAATCTACCGCCTTTAAGATTTATATATATACTGCGTAAATGGTCAAGATAAATTTGTACGAAAAATGGATTGTCCCACTTCTTTACTACTCGTTTATTTGTCGCCTCTTTTAACGTCCAATTATGAACACCTTTTTCTAAATTAATAGCATCTTTTTCTTTTTCAAAAAATTCTCTTAGTTTCTCACGAATATTTGCTCTAAATTGTTCTGGATTTTCAATTTTACGAATTGGCATCGTTATCTAAATATAATATTGGTTATTATATTTAAATCATAATCAATTTTATTTTATTTTCCTTTTTGTTCGTTTTTTTCTTTTTGAACGTTTTCTCCTTTTTGTATTTTTTTTTCTTTTGAGTTTACCACCAATTGAACTAAATTCTTCATCATTTTCTCCTTTATCAATAAGTGCTCCGATACCAGGGTCTTTTGGCTCTAAAGATTTTCGATTTGCAAAATATGGTTCTTCATACAAATCATTGTATATTTCTCTTAATTTTGAATTTAATAAAATATTAAATAATTTTATTTTATATTCATCCATTTCATTATTATCCGATCTCGATAATTTTCTTATAAATTCATTAAATTTTGATTGTATTCTTGTTTGGTCAGGAAATAATATAGCTTTTGTAGTTGGATTTATATATGGAAGAATACCTAGTTTATCGTATATATCTCCATATTTTTGTAAACAGTTTTTTACCCTTTCAAATGCTGCCTTTTCTTCTTCAATATACTTTCCTTTACGTGTACCTTGTTTGGGTTGGTTTTCAGATATTAATAAGAAATTTGACAATTCTTTCAAACAATTTTCAGCATTATCTTTATATTCAACTTTGTTACATGGTGGACAACTCTCTTTTATTTTATAACAATATGGATAAATTGATTGTTCTTCATTTTTATACGAACCCATAATATATATTGACAAAATATATTTATTTTAACAAATTACATGTACAAATTCCCACACTTGTTAAAAATGCAACTTGGTAAAAATATTTATTGGTTATTGTTATTCTTCCACCCAAAAATCCAATCGTACATATAGTCGTTTCTTTATTATATGCGTTATCATAATAGTTTGTTAATCCCCATAACGTTATTAACGTACACATTTGCGTTGTTCCATTTATAATTAAATATTTTATTTCGTTATTTATTTCACTATTACTCATTTAATAATATAATTATTATATTATATTTAAATTATGTTGCTTTACATTATTTCATCATCACTGTCAATATAAGCTTCTTCCGACAATTCTGAGCCCAAATCTTCTAATATTTCTTCCTCGCCACTAACTTCTGTTTGTTCCACGCTTTCATCTTCATCTTCGGATGAGCCATTTGCTTCTTCTGAATCACTATCAACCACAAAACCATCTTTTAAATATCCACCTTTTTGTGTTTTCATATTTTTTGGAATATTTTCTAATTCATCTTCCTCTTCTTCATCTTCATTACATGTTAACGTCAAATCTTCAAACCCTCCAAATAATTTTTCATAAATTTTGTTCCATAATTCAACAGATAAATGTATATGTGTTCTATTATGCGAATTATCTCTTATCATACCAACCAAACAACAACACCCAAAATATAATTTTTTATCAACTGGAGGAGGAAAATCGTATTTATTTTCCATATTTGCTTTCCCATCTAGTTTACCATACATTTGAATTAAATATCTCTGCCCCTCTACTTTAACAGGCCATTCAGCCTGTAATGCAAATCCCTCTGATTTTTTAAAACCACACTTTTTATAAAGTTCTTCTATTTTATAATCTTTTACAGTCAATGTTTTTAATGTTCCACTTTTATCAACAATAATTATAGTTAAAGATTGTGTCATTTTATACATAATAAATATATATTCGGTTTAAATAGTTTATCTTAATAATATGTAATATGTAATATGTTTTATCTGGTTTAAACAAATCTTTCAATATATTATGTTAACTTGGATTATTCAAATGTCTTTAATTTCATTAATATTTATTTTTTTGGTTCATCATCTCTTAATGTTCTTTAAAACAACATTGACAGTCCCAAAAATTAAAGATTTAGTAAATTCTCCAAACCAAAAATATGAAAATATATATAATACTATTTTACATAAGTCTACCGAATCAGGATATACTGATATTGATTTGTTACCAAGTGATAGTTTTGTTTATACTGAAACAAATACCATGAAAAATGAGTTAAAATCATTTCTTAAGAAACAACTCAATGGAAATACCAATAATGTGTTAGGAATTGACGCATCATTTTAGTAAAACTTATATTTAATTATTATTTTCAATTAAATATGCTTAAAGATATTGCAACATATTTGTATAATATTAATGTTTAGTGAAGAAGACATAAAATTAGTTTTAAAGAATTTCCCAAAATTTGAACTTTGTTATGAAATAATAACACATAAGAAAGTTTTTGGTTCTAGTGCTATTTTAGCTATTCCTGAAGGCAAAAAAAAATTTGCTTGGTTTACAAATTACAAGACTAATAATGTATGTTTTTTATTAGAAGTTAATGATAATAAAAATATTATTGATGTAAAAATTGCCAATACCAGTTTCAATGATACACTTTCTTTAGGAACTATTTTTTATGGAACATCGTTTAAAAATAACAAAAATAATTGTTTTTGTATTGAAGACATATACTATTATGCTGGTAAATCTTGTCATAATTTTACTTATTTATCAAAACTCAAAATATTAAGTGAAACATTTAAACATAACATTTCTCAAGTAGCTGTAAATAGTCAATTCACCATATTTGGTCTTCCTTTAATTTTAAATGATATAAATTCAATGTTTAATGAAATACCCTTATTACCATACAAGGTAAGCATGATAAAATTTAGATTTTTTGAAAACAAAAATGCAAAAAAAATACTCGCAATGAAATATTTTAAACCTGGTTTCAACCATAACAATCAATCTAATAATTTAAAAAAAAAAGCCATATTTAAAATTACTGCTGATATTGAACCTGATATATATAATCTTTTTGTTGATACAAATGGGGTAGAAGAATATTATGATATTGCGTTTATTCCTGATTATAACACTAGCGTATTTATGAATAAATTATTCAGAAATATAAAAGAAAATGTTTATTTAGATGCAATTGAAGAAAGTGATGACGAAGAAGAATTTCAAGATTCCAGAGAAGACAAGTATGTTTTTTTAGATAATTCTTTTAAAATGAATTGCGAATATAACACTAAGTTTAAAAGATGGGTTCCAATAAGTTTAGCTGGGACAAATGATTTAATTGTTTCCATAAATTCATTAAAAAATTAAATATTATATACGCACATATATAATGGATCCATTTCCAATAGGTAATTTAAACAATCCACCTTTAAATAATATAAATGGAAGTTTGGTCAACATAGATAGTTCTAGTGTAGGCGGAATACCATTTACAAGTACAACAATTCCAAAGGGTCCACA
>JACCDX010909179.1_pt1 | contig 13146 bp, 33 predicted proteins | sample 7449681 | NCBI WGS metagenome assembly JACCDX01 (sample SAMN15323450, study PRJNA562643) | freshwater metagenome | isolation source: river surface water | place: USA:Blue River Watershed | collected 2017-08-18
GCTTTTCAGCGGCGGCGGCGGCGGCGGCGGACACTTCCCGACCTTCCGCCCGGCTTGCGGCGAATTCAACGGCGCGCAAAAGTAATGCTTCCCCTACCGCTCCCGCTCCTGCGAGAGTAAGGAAAAAGTCTCCCGCCGCAAGCCGGACTGTGGGGCTAACCATTGCTCCCGCAATCGGAGAGGCTTCCCCTGTAATTTCAAGCCGAAAGTCCCCGCTTGTGATCCCACATTCCCCCGCAATTTCAGACAGTGATTTTGATCCCGTGACTTTCATTTTTGGCCTTTCGTTTTTATGGTTTAACTACGAGCGAGAGGCTAGCTTGCCTCCCGCGCCTTGCCAATAGTTTATTCGCTGACCTTTTCCAAAGGTTCAACGGGCAAAACCGGCGTGAACTCCCTTTCCTGTCCTCCCGCTAGCTCATCGGGATCATAGGCCGCTACGGCGTGCCCTAGCGGGGCACAAAGGGCAAAACGGCTTTCCCCTATCACCTCCCGTGCTTCATTTTTACGGCGGGAAGCAAAACGGACAACGGGTGAGACAATTTCCGGCAGCAATTCGGGCGCAACTTTGGGCGCAATCTCTGCCCTAATTTGGCAAAGCAAGGTAAATTTATCTTGCCAAGCCAAAGCGGGCGCAAGGTGACAAGCCCGCAAAGGGCGGTCAAAGTGACGGGTTGCAAGCTTTTGTTTCCGATAGTGTTTCGCGTTCATTGATTAGACTTTCCGGCTTTCACCTTGTTCGCTTGCTTAATTGCCCGCGAACTATTCACAACCTAACAAACTCCCTTTTCCCGCGCAAGCTCTTTTTTCAACCTTTTTCCGTTTGTTTCTAACCTCTTGAAACTCAAAAGGTTAGAGCGAAGGGAAACTTTAGTTGACCGCGAGCAATTGCGCGCCCTTAGCTTGAAACTTTGCGCCGCCATCGGCAAAGATACCTTTCACGAATTCAGCCTTTCGATCCGCCATTCCGCCGAATTCCGAAGACTCAATTCGCGTGAAAGTATCCTTCCGCGTCGTCTCAAATCCTCGCGTGCCGAATTGAGTAAAACCGTTAACGACATCCGCGAGCGTGCGACCTTTATTTCCGTCTCCGCGTTGGAAAAGAGCGGTCAAGCCGTCAACCGTATTTCGGGCGGTCGTGGTCAACTTTTCGGCTTTTTCGCCAATTGCGCCCGCGTAAATTTCGCGAGCGGTTTGAACGTGACAATCTTTTTCCTCCGCTTTCCCCATTGCTTCCCGGAAAAGCCGGGCCATTCCGACGGCTTTTTCAATTTCGGGCTTGGTGCAATCCAAAGCGGATTCAAACCCTTTTGTGAGTTTGCGCTTGAAAAGGATTTCTCCTTGCAAGCGGGAGAGTGAAATAGTATTCCAACAAACGGCGCGAATATGACTCAATTCACACTGCGGAGACATACTTCCGTCAATTCCACCGCTGAAATTGAGTTGAAACTTTTCACCTTTCGGGGCAAGGCTAGCCAATTCGCGCAAGTAAGCCGAGACAAACCATTTAGAACGGTTCCAAAGTAGGCCGATGCGTTCGATCTCGTAATCGGTCCCGCCAAGGATACTTTCGACAAGTTCAAATCCTTGGCGCGGAGTGAAGAGCGTGAAGCTTTCCCCGTAGGGCTTCCCGCAAGGCAAGCCGTCATCCGCCGTTACGGGCACCCGCCAAACATTCCCGCCAATAGAAAGCGGTTTGAAGCCGTCCTCTGCCATAAACTGCAATTCGCGCCCTTCCATTTCTGGAAAATCTGCCGCTTGCAACGGCTTTCCAGTCGAAACGGTCAATTTGTGCCAATCCGTTTCTGTAGAAACTCCCGCTTTCACAAAGTCCCGATTTTTATCTTGAATTCCGTGCGCCATAAACTTTTTCGCTTTCTACTTTTCCCCTGCAATCCGGGGCCGATTGTCTCCCGCTTCCCGCGTTCAACTGATTAGACTTTCGCACCATTTAGAAAATTAAACAAGCAAAAAACACAAATCCCTAAAATAATTAATAGGCTCATTCTCCCTCCCTTCCAAGATAGAACTCCTCAAAGGAAACAAAGGCGAAAGGATAAACCTCTGAGCTGTCCTTTGCCAATCGTGAATTGATAGGGATTGAAGTTGAATTTCCTTCGTTCCATTCAATTTGTATCTTGATTTCTTTTGTTTTAGCTTGCTTTGCGCTCATAGTCTTTTGCGTGTTGCGTTATTTAGCAGCGTAGCCGACAAACCTAGCTTGCCGAATTTCTCCCTATTTAGCAAGCCCGAAGTCCATTCCTTTGTAAGTTAAGCGATTTACTTAGGATTAGGCTTTCGGGATATTAAATCAAATTCAATTCAATTTCAAGCTTTTATTAACTTTATTTCCTACCTTTACTGTATCGTTAAAGTAAAAATGGTGCCCTGCCGTCTCCTCTGGTGTCGTCCACCCTTCAAACCTAGTTTGCCCGTTTATTTGCCGAAATTCAAGACAAATTTCATTTATTTTATATTATTTGAAAATTTTCTGAAGGGAAACGTGAGCAAGGCAACTATTTGCTTGACTTTGATTTATATTTGAATTCAAAAATTGTTCCACATGGAGAATTATTTGCCACCCATAAAAGAAAATTGCCCGGTATTTCGCCGGGCACTCCTAGTTTTTATTTTATTTGCTGAAATTAGATACCGCAAAGCCTTAAAAAAGCGGGCGCGGTCAAAATTTGGATTGTCTTGAATCGCAATCTTGGCAACCATTTCAGCCATGTCCTGCCGCTCGCCCGCCCCATATTGCTTTACAGGAAGGTTTTTGATGTATTCGGCGAATGCGATGAAGTGTTTTTTGCTCATAGTGTTAGTGTTTTATTGCTTTCGACTCTTTCAATTTGCCAGTTTCGACCTAATTAGTCAAACCTTATTTTGATCAAATCATTCCCAAGGCGAGAAGCCAACTAGGGGAGCCATTTTCATCCCACCCGTCCGGCTCAACTCGCTTGCCACCAACGGACTGACAAACGCCGTCGTTGCTCCAATTTTCAAGGGAACGGACGCTTGGTGACTTAAAACACGAGGTCACGCGCACGTTGTAAGGCTTTTCGGGGCGCGAATTATGGGGAATAAGACACCGGGAACCATCCGGCGAAAAGGTAACGGGGAGACCTGGCGGGAGGGTAATAGCCCCACCTTTACCGTCCTTAACGCGAACTTCAAGCTTAGTTTTTAGCATATTTTGAGTTAGTTGATTGTCTTTGATGCTTTCGACAGTCTTAATTTCACACTAATTAACTAGAAAGTCAACCCCTAATTCCCGACAATTAAGAAATTCCTTTTTGCAATCCTTGCCATATTGTCCAACTCCGAAGCCTCCCAAGTCCCGGCAAAAGTCCGCGCTTGCCATGCGACCAAGCGGGCCACCGCGCCGATAGTAGTATTCACGGGGCTTGAAGTCCGGCAGGCCGCAGCCGTAAAGGTTGGAATCGTCAAATTTGGACAAATCTTCGCCCTTTTCGACCATTTCAACCGCTTGCTTGAATTCGTTTTTTGTCATGCCTTATCCTAGTTAAATTGAAATTACTTTGCAAGCTCTAAATCAAAAGAAATGAAATCCCTTTTCTTCCCGAATAGGGAGCAGACCGTTATTAATCCACTCGGAGGACACACGGGCAAGCGTATCGCCGTTGCCAATAAAATTCCAGAATTGAGCCTTTCTGACTGTCCCGCCGTTTTTATCCAGAAAATAAACAGTCAGGCAATTGTCATCCTTATTTGATTGAATTGAGATTGAATTCATATTTAGACCTTAATTGATCCGAAATTATTTGTCAAACTAACACTGACAAAATTTGTCATTCGGCAAAATCGTTCCGATGCTACCATCCTCCCGAATTGTCTTACTGCCGGGAACTTTGGCCAAATTCGCGCAATTCACCCCATCTGGCAAGTTCCCGTCAAAGCAAGACTTATTTCCGCCGTCCCATGAAATTAGAGCAATATTGAAATTGCCACCATGATTCCTTATTTCAGTTATTTGCCCGCGTGCATGGCACAAAGGGGAGGTTGCGCTTTCCCCGATAGAACGGAGGAATTTCACCGAATAAGCAACTTTATCGCCGATATTGAATTTGGAGTTATTTTTCATATATTCGCTCATGCGGTCTTCGACCGTTCTTAAAGACTAATTGATTGGAAATTATTTGTCAACAAGCGAAAGAAGGCAATTTGCTTTTAATTTGAGAAACTTTCCCCTCTGCCGTCTTCAATTCCGCCAAGGTGGCCGTTATTTCATCAAGACAATAATCACTTTTGAAATTTTCGGGCGCAAAAGGGTAGAAACTAGTCAGAACCCCATCTTTCAGGTCGGCAAAATAAACCGTTGACTCTTGATAAATACAGGAGCTTCGCCCTTCGATATTCTCCGAAGTTTTGAAGCAAAGGGCCACGGAATATCCGAGAGAGTGAGTATAAATTTGAAGCTTTTCCGCCTCTTTCCACCCAAGGAAGGGTTCCAGCACTTCTTTGAATTTAGCGGACATTGACCCCGATGCCAGCACAACCTTTTTCCCCAAAAACGGCTGAATTGCGGCAAAAATTTGAGGAGCTTTCTCCTTAATTGCAGCATTTACGCGATTCTTGGCGGCGATCTTGGCGGCGAGTTCAGGAGTTTGCATATAATTAGTTGGTTAATTACTTTCTACGTTTCTAAGCCTAATTCCTCAGTGAATAAAAAACAAGTAAATAATGAATAATGAGACTGTAATTGTTATCATTTGGTTTTTGGGTTTTTACGGACGGCTCTCTTAATCGGAAAATATTCTTCTAGTTTCAAGTAAATCCTGTTTATCTCTTCTTTATGGCTTTTCAGCAATTTTTCAAGTCCGAACAATGGATAGTCTCGCTTTCGGGCTAGATCACAGAGGAAAGCGATTTGCCGCCGATGGTGCTTAATCTCGCTGAGAAGGGCTTCTTTATTAATTTCAATTATCATCGACATAAATTTGAAAAGAAAAAGGGGTTTCGTTTTGATCTATTTTGGTAAAGCCCCCATCTTTTAGGATAATTGTCAAGACTCCATTGAAAAAGCGAAAAGATTCAATTTCAGAAACTTCCTGCTGTTTTTGGGTTTTAAGATAGAAAAGAATAACTTTCATGACTTAATTTTACATCAATTAACTAAGAAGTCAAGCAACAATAAACAATCCTTCCTTTTCAATCCTATCCAGTTGCGTTAAGTCCGCCGCCGAAAGGTCATAAATTTTACCACTTCGATTGAAAAGCATTTGCTTATTCTCTAAATTTCCACACGGAATCCAGCCCATTGCCCAAAGGCGAGAGGAAAGTTCAATGTAGGTTTCGTAAGGAGGTTCAATTTTCTTCATAGCTTAGATTAGTTACTTAGAGAAGTCAACGATTTAATTTATCAGAGTTTTTCTTTCCCGATTTCGCCGCTCTATCAAGGCTTCCTTTCCGGCAAATCAAAGGGTGCTGGGACAAGCGACCACGCCGAATGTCTTCAATTAGCAAAGTCCTATCCCAACCGGTTGAATCCTGACACCATTTTGGCAGATGTTGAAGTGAATTGCTCATAATTAAATCCTATTAGCTTTCTTACACTAAATCAAGGTAAATTGCTCTTAATTTTAGCCCGAAAACTATCTCAGATTTTGGTAAATCTTCGACCAGTAATTATCTAAATTGGATTTTACTTTGCCGCTCTTAGTCCTCCAGCCACAGCCGCCATTATGCAAACGGCTGAGAATTTCCCAATTACCAGTCTTTAGAGCTTGAGGCTCATAGCGTGACATATAGGCCCAGACTACCCTTTTTGCAATTTGGGGATTGTAGCAATCTTTATGGGAGAATTTGGTAAGCTCTTTATCATATTTTTGAGCATCCAAGAAATACCCCGGCCTGATTTGATAAAGCCCAATCGCTTTCTCGCCAGAATTATAGGCTTTAGGATTATTTGAGCTTTCAACTTTGGCCAAGGCAGCAGTAAATTGGTTGAAATCCGCGCAAAAACTAATAGAAGAACTAAAAAGGAGAAAGAGGAGAGTTAATTTCATTGGATTTAGCTTAGGAGTTTCGCGGGAATTAGTCAAGGGCTAAAAATCTCCCATTCGCCGGACTCTCCATATTCGACAATTAGCTTCTTTTTTAGACTAGGAGGAAAGAAACCGGGGAAAAGGTCGCGTAACTTAGACGCCGAACGAATGTCCCAGTTGCTTACTACTTCAAAAGCTTTGTCTGCATAAGCTTTCCTTAAAGAATAATTATCTTTGCCGCGCTTCAGTTCAAAATTTGAAGCCAGTAAATCAATCAAAATTGCACTGTCAGTTTCCCAGCTTCGACCTTCAATAATTGAAGAGTGAAGATGTCCGGCTACAGTAGCTTTAACGGTTTCCCATTTCATAGATTCAGGTTAAGAGTTTCGCGGGAATTAGTAAAGAGTTTAATTCTTAGTTTCCCCCTTCTTCATAAATTTTCCGGCGATTGGTGAGATAATTTTCCAATTCTTCTTTTGTCCGAAAACCGTTTTGCGACTTTGCATAAGTAACACTCTCCAGACCATCAAGAGTGACTAGAAAGTAATTGCCCTTGTCTTTAATAGTAATCATGGGTTTAATTTAAGGGTAATTAGCGGGGAAGTCAACTATTTTCGCTCAAACGCGGCTTCGCCGTTTTATTGTCATTCAGCGCGGGGAAAGGGGAAGGGGCCACGGAACGGGGTTAGGGATAGGGGAAGAAGAATCAAAAGTTATATTTCCCGCCGATTCAAAAGAAGTTACAAAGGAAAGAAATTCTTAACTGAGGTTTATTAGTATCTGCGCTACCGCGCACGTTCCGCTCCCCAGCGGGGGCTTGCGCTTCGCGCATCAAATAAGGATTTTTTATTATTAGAGTTAAATTTACCGGAATTAGTAAATTACCCCAAAGTTTAAGAAAGTTATTGCTTATTTTAAGCTTTCTTAAGAAAATCCACGTCTTTTTTAAGATTATTTGCCGCTCAAACACGAATCTTACAAGATTTTTGAAAATTTTTTAACTTATTTTTGGTCGGTGTAAAGGGACTTGAACCCTTACCTCATTTCTGAGAGGGGATTTTAAGTCCCCTGCGGCTGCATTACGCCATACACCGGAAAACTAAATTGGTTCCGCCGCTGATTCGAGAACTTCCTTAAATTCATAATTTCCAAACTCATTAAATAGAGTCAAGTCATTCGGAAGGAAAGTCTTTTTGCCAGTCAAATTCCTAAAGGCTTCCCGATGCCTTTTAAGGGCAAAGTAAAACTGAGTATTCCCGTAGTTTTGCCGCCGGAAATAGTAGATTGTTTGCATGATTTAATTGTGCTTTAATTAGGTCGGAATGTCAAGCCGCTAATTCAGGGTGACAATAAGCGGAGTATTCATCCCAAAGCCGCCGAGAATCACTATTTTGACGGATGCTTATCTGCCAAAAAGTTTTTTTATCTTGCCTCGAAAACCAAAATAACTGCTTTTTATCTAATAGTGAAGACATATTTGTATTATTGAGGATTTAACTGAGAAAGTCAAGAGTTGAGCGCGGCAGGATTTGAACCTGCACTTCACATTGATGGGACTCGAACCCACAGGCATTTTATGCGTCCCGTTATTACGGGTAGAGCGTCCCTACCACTCACAGCAATGTTACGGTTCTATTCGCCACGCGCTCAAAAATCTAACTAGCAGTTAATTGTCAAATCAAATCATCAATATAGAGTTGCCCCAAGCCGTGCGGTCCATCAATTTCAGCCCAAAGGCGGATAACTGTCCCGTCAGTAAATGTCACGACCCAAGTATTGATGGCATCCTTGTTAATGGATTTAATCGTTTTACCTTCAAGTAGTTCAGTATTTCTGTGCATAAACTTGATTTTGTTTGGAGTTACTTTTGACCCTTTTAATTTACTACTATTTACCAAGTTCCGCAAGTTTTTTCCGCCGAATCTTGACTGAATTCCGGGGAATTCTTTTGCCAATTTGCAATTTATAGCCCAAATTCCGAAGCTCGCGGGCCAAATCCCGGTATTCTGCCGGTTTCGCGGGTTTTGAATCGCCTATAAAATCCATTCCCGCCGCCGAATGCTGGCCAATGTGGCAATAACAGGTCATGTCGTAAGGCGAATTTGTGCCCGGTTCAAGCGGAAACAGGGCCGTAACCTCACCTTTAGACTTCCTAAATACTACTAATGTTTTTGGTGTCTTATCCATAGAAGTAATTTAGAGTGAATTAGCTGCAAAGTCAAGCTCTGTCGCACGCTGTCAAATATCCCAATTCAAAGATTGCCGCCTCACCACGAGAGGAAAACAAGGGGGACAGAGCTTTTATCTCAGACTCCTCGAATTCAACTTTATTATCGCTAAATAGCCCAACTAGATATTTTCCTTGAATCGGCTGTTCTTGACGGAAAATCCCTAAAAGGCGAACATGATTATGAGCTTTACTCTGAGATATTAGACGAAATTTGTTCATGGCTTAATTTACTCCTATTTACCTACAAAAGCAAGATATTTCCAGAAGTTTCCCTTGAATTCGCCTTTCTTGGTCGCCACCCACCATTCCTGCTCCAATTGCAGTTCAGTCCTATTAAGTTTTTTGCAAAGGCTCTTTAGAAGCTCATCGTTAGTCATAGAGTGAATTTATAGATATTTAGCCGGGAAAGCAAGTCAATTCTCTCGCTGCCACCCCGAATCGTTTTTATTCCAATAAAGACACGAATCATCCTTGTCCCAAATAATTAAAAGAGACTCCTTGTCGTCGGCGGTATTTTGCTGAATGATAACCAAATCAGAACTGACAACTCCAAAATAAGCAATTTCCTTATTTATTAAATTTTGCTTACACTTATTTCGCGCCCATCCAGCCATATCTTCCAAAGGTCGCGGGACTGAGACATATTCCTTTGAATTAGACAAAAAATTTTGATAAAGCACTTGTCCGGCCAAGAGGGCAGGAATATGAGTAGTGTAAAGTTGCATAAGGATTAGTTATTTACAGAATTTCCACCGGATATTCAGCTTCCGCCGCTTCCATTTCAGTCTCAAAATCTTCGGAATCCATACTGTCCGCGTCCAAGATTTTAGCTTTAATCTGGACATCCTCCGAATCGGCGCGGACACCGACGACAACGCCACCTTCAACAATTACGATTAGGTTTGTTTTCATGTATTGAATTTATGAGTATTTAGCTGGAAAGTCAATCAAGAATTTCCACAATATCATGGTCCTCTGGGAGACGCCTCCCCGGATTGCGATAGGCGAAGCCATCGTTGCAACGAGTCCCCCGACTCCCGTTCGGGTATTGAACATAGTGGTCATAATAATTCCCCAATTCAGTCGGCCCGAGATAGATCAAAATCATTCCATGTTTAGACTTCAACTTTTGCCCCGGCTTACAAGTATTAAGGTTAATTGTCATAGATTGAATTTAGAGGCATTTAGTTAAAAAGTCAAACAGAACCTTTTCTTTCTCTAGGGTTAGAGCTTTTCCTGCACGTCAAGGTTTTTATGGGCAAACTGTCTTTCAGCAGACCTTTTTACTTACTCCGACTTTACGGAATCTCGCCGAATAAACGGACGGCTCTAATTGAGCTAATAAGTATAATTCTGACTGCTTAAAAGTAAATTTAAACTTATTTAGCCGGAAAGTCAAATCAAATCAAGTGGGGTTCCCTCGTTTTTGAGGGTAAAATAGGCAACTTCTACTCCGCCGTTCAAAGTGCCCGGCCCATACAGATAATAACCTGATTCAGAGATAATTTTGAAGGATTTAGCATTTTTGGGTGCCCACGCCTTAATTTTGTAATTTCTGTCTTTCATATCAGTCATGTCTAGGCCAGTTTGGAAGCCAAGATTAATATGCGGTGGAAATTTAACGTCTGTAAGGTTAATTTTCATGTATTGAATTTGCCCTTATTTAGCCGGGAAAGCAAGATAAATCGCCGCCGTTTCCGAAATAGAAAACGGAGATTTTAATCATTTGAGCTTAATCAGTATCAAAGCTATCCAAACTAGCGGCCCAGCGGCAAAATAGCAAAGAGCTTCGGCCCAGTGATTTCGGGGAATATAGGCCGAAAACTGAAAGATTTGCGCCCCGATAATGGCCCAAAGAAGGATAAAGAGAAGAATAGAATAGGACATAGTATTTTTTTGTTTATTTAGATTTCCAGACTACCACCCCTCCAACGATTAAAGCCGCGACCACAAAGGTCACTGCCGCTTGCAAAGGCGTTGCGGGACGATTTTGTGCCCGCCGCACGTTTTCCATATAAGCCTCAGTTTCCCGCTTTTCTACCATTCTAATATAATCATCGGTCGGCCCAGCCTGAACTTTCGGCTCGGAAACCACAAAGAAACAAATACAGATACAGAGAAGAGCTAGAGTAGTTTTCATGCTTATTTTTAATTTAGTTTAGTTTTTTTATCAAAAGAGTGCTTCTATTGAGACTCGAACTCAAAACCCTCCGCTTAGAAGGCGGATGCTCTAGCCATTGAGCTACAGAAGCTTAAATTTGGCTCTGTCGGCAGTTGTCCCGACAACCTATCGTTTATGAGACGATTGCTCTAACAAAGGGTTGAGCTAAGAGCCAGAAAAGTCAATCCAAAATTACTACAACCCACTCATAATCAACAATAGAAATACCGAAAAACATATTGTATCTAGAAATTTCATACTCATTGAGGGATTTTACGTCAATTAGAATTTTTTGCTCAACGTCAAGCCAACCGTTTTCGCCGAATTTTTCAAAGTAGCTGTCCTGTTCCATCGCGGTCAGGCCAGAAATGGTGAGTATATTTGAAAGGGTTTTAATCATGGACTGAATTTAAGGTTAATTAACTAAGAAGTCAAGAGAAAACTGGCCCATGATTAACGACCTTTAGCTTTAATCCCGGAACGGTCAAGCGGGAACCAGTAATAACTTTTAGCCCGCCGCAAAGGGCAAGCTAGGCGAGCACTCCGTCATTCCACCACCCCAAAAACACCATTCCATCTACTTCAATAAGGCTCATTCCACAAAGGATAGGATACTCACTTTTGCCTAAAACTGTCAATCTTTTAATTATTTTAGCATTATTTAAGTGCGAAAGATACACGTAGCTTTCTTCAGGAGGTGTATCAAATTGGAATTTGTGACTCGACTCATAAAGATAGTCTTGAAAACAGCCTATTAGCTTAATTGGCTTAGGCGTGGGCTTTTCGGAGGCTGCCGGGACAGTTAGATCGATAATCTGCGGCTGGAGCTTGTTGTTCATAGATAAAGATTATAGATAAATACCTAGATGGTCAAGGATTATGAAGGAAAATTACTCAGAAACCTCTAATTCTTTTAATTTATCAGCTTTTTCTAGGTATTCAACCGCCGAAAGCGCAGCCTCATAATCCCGGTAAAAGAGTGGCGCATCTTTACCATAGGGAGCGTCGTCATATACGGCAAAACCCTTACTATCTACAATTTCATAGCGACAAGGGCTAACATAGATTACTTTATATTCATTTTCCATATAGAGAGAGTAAAGAAAGATATTTATTAAGTCAAGAGTTTTGCTATAGCGTCCGCAAACTCCGCGCTTGATAGTTAAAGGACGGAATATTAGACTTAAGAGAATCACAGTGTTTCCGGGCCATTTCTTCCGCAAAGAAGCCATTTTCGGCGCGAATTATCTTGAAATCAGAATAGAACCAGTAACCGGGCATTCCCGACGCCCAAATTTCAAAATAGTAATCAGTAAGGTTATTTTCCATATAGGGTTTTAGGGTTTATTTAAATGTCGTTTTCCCGACCTTTCTCAATGGTATTTTGACACCAATTAGCCAAAATAGCTAGCAAAATCGGAACAATTGGAAGAAGAATAACCCATTCCAGATTCATTTCTTTAAGAGTTTTCCAAGTATAAAGCAAAAGTGAACAGAACTCATAACCAAGTAATCCTCCTCCGACTGAGAGAATAATAATTCCAGAAACTTTAAAAATTTCCATAATTACTTCAGCGATTCGATATTTCAGAGATTTTTTCATAAATATTGAGAAGATTTGAGGGACTTTCACACTACCCCATCATTAAAATGCCCGAAATAAAGATACCCATCTTCTCTTTGATCTTTTTTATTATAAGCAAGCATAATATCCATTTTGTTAATGTAATTTCGGCAAATAAGCTCAATAAAATTATATTCAGACGGAGAGTTTTCTGCTTTTTCAATATTTTCTTTCTCATCAATAGAATTTAGATAAGAAACAAATTCGATTTTCTTTTTCAGCGATTGGCTGTTAGAGGTTAGGTCAATTATTTGAGTCATAGTATTTCGTTTGTGTTAGCAGATTAGAGTTAATTTACTGAAAAGTCAACTATTTACGGCAATTTTGCTTTAATTTCATACCCATCAAACCTATAATCCTCCCCATAGCCAGAAATGTCAACCAATATTGGACTAATTTCATTGATTTCAATAGGTTTTTGCTTGAAATGAGCCATAACAATTTCTGAAATTTCTTCGGCGGAGAGCTTAATAGTAATATTCATATAGAGATAATATACTAAGTATTAAGGGAAGTCAATGGACTTATTTCAGTTTCATTTCAGGGCATTTAAGTTATTTTTCAGCCTTTACCATTTTTCCGGCCACCAAACGCGGCAAAGAGCTTCTAGTCGCTGCTCGTAAGTAGCCTCCGCACAAGTCCGCCGATAGTCGTCTTTCGCATTTTTGGTAAGATAATTCACATAAACGCCCCATTCTGTGCGGTCATCCAGCAATTTTTGTGCCTCTTGACAAATTTGTAATCCATCCCTTTTCTTCCAGTTTAAACTATCGAAAAACCAATCATAATTCCTCTTAACTTCCAGTGGAATTTTAGAATAAACCGCAAGTTTCATTTCTTTTAAGTTCATATAGAGATACTACTCAATACTTAGAGAGAAGTAAAGAGAAATTTTAGGGAATTTAAGTTGTTGATTTAAGGGATTTAAGAGATTTAAGCGGGGAAAAGTGGCTATTTTTGCTCATCCTGTATAAAAAGAGACAGTTGAGCTAATTTAATTATAAATAAATCGAATCATACGTATGCGTATCAAATTCCAAAACAAATTAATCAATTAACAATCTAACTCTACTCTTAAATTCTAAATTCTATTTACTCTCTATACTCTCTATTCTTCTTATATGTA
>JACCDX011257796.1_pt1 | contig 13143 bp, 32 predicted proteins | sample 7449681 | NCBI WGS metagenome assembly JACCDX01 (sample SAMN15323450, study PRJNA562643) | freshwater metagenome | isolation source: river surface water | place: USA:Blue River Watershed | collected 2017-08-18
ATCAAAATATGCAGATGGTTTAATTAAAAATTCTGAACTTATTAGAGAAATAGAAATTTGTTTAAAAAGAATTGCAGATGAATATCCGGATTATGCCTACAAAATTTGGTCTAATGGTTTAAACGGAGACTTAGAAAAATCTGATGTAGTATTGTCTTTTTGGCCATAAAAATATAAGAAAAGGAAATGAAAATAAGAAAATTTAATGAAGCCTATGATCCATTAGATGTGGAATACATAAGACAATGCTTCGCGGATTTCATAGACGCGGGTGCAAGAACAAAGGTAGATGGAAACTTTATAGAAATTTCCATACAGCTACCAATGAAGTTTAGTTTGGCTATGGGTAGTAAATATGAGTATATATCCGACGAAAACAACAAGCTTGAAAGCTTCATAGATGGTCATGAAAAGAACAACGAATTCTTTAAAGAGATAAGAAACTGTATGGCCAAGTTGACCGATGAATATCCTGACTATAGGATGAGTGCACAGATAGGAAGTTCCGACGCTTGGTCAAGCAATATTCATATAATGATATTGCTAGATAATAAATATTTTAAATAAGATGAGAAAGTTTAGCGAAAGTTTAGATAATGAAATAGACGTAGCATACATAAGACAATGTTTCGCGGATCTTATAGATTCTGGTGATGCAACGGTGAACGAAAAAGAAAAAGAACCTTCTTCAATGGCACCTTTTAAAAAATGGGTGACTATAAGCGTAAGCCAGTTCGAAATCAACAGGATAATCTCGCCTACGAAAGAGTTCGTATCCAGAAACAATTCTTTGAAAAGATACATAGATACTCACAACAAAAACAACGAAAGGCTTCAAGAAGTAAGTCTGGCGTTGGAAAGGATATCAGACGAGTATCCTGATTACAAAATATCTGTGGAAATGTTCACCAGCTTATTCATCAATATCTTTCCATAAAGCATGTAACATCATGATATACTTATAGATACTATTCGCGTTCGAACAGATTGTTCAACGCGATTTCTCTTTTTACAACACTTTCTTTGTTAGTACCAAAGACTTCTTCGTACGAAAACGAAATGTCGAAATTCCATTTCATATATTCTTCCGCGTAAGAAAGTTCCCACGGTTTGTAGTATTCACTCTTAACACTTTTACTCAGCAGTTTGCAGTCATTGAATACCCAATGATAAACATTAGACTTTTTTATGCAGACAGTGTAAGGCAAAGACTCTAAGTTCTTTATGTAATCTTCTACAATTTCATTACTTTCTTCCATTTTAAGATCAAGATATAGTGTGCACTTTAGTGACAAAGATTTCTTTTTCTTCAAAATGGAAACAGATTCACTGAAGCTGCAGTCATAGTCGATGCTAAGTATTTTGTTGTTTATTACCAGTTCCATTATCCAAGTATTTCGTCTATTCTTCTGTCTCTGTTGTTTTTAAGCCACAAGCCTTTGATGTAGTCGGCGTTATCGTTTCCAAAGTCTTGAGTATAGTGGTCTACTATGAAGTCTATATCCGAATGGTATTCTCCCATCACGATATTTTTTGGACAAACACCGTACAGAGTTTTCCACGATAGGTTTTCAAATATTAATAAATATGTTTTTTTTACTAAGTTTCTTTGTTGAAATTTATCTTCGTCAATAAAATTTTTCAAAAAAAGATACTCACATTTGAATCCAAACTCTATTTTTTGCCTCGAAGAGATCCTACCAGGCATCGGTATAGATGAATAGAAGTCAGAATCCGTCACAGACCATTTCACATCAAATCCTTCCGCTATCAGTATGTCGTTTTCTAAAAGTATTGCTTTCATTTAAGTAATCGTTCTATTCTATCCTCTCTGATAAGTTGTGCCAAGTTAGGATTGAAGTGGTTGAGTATTCCGGTCACACAATCCTCGCAGATTATCATTACATCGGATAATGTTTTCACTGATGCACATGGGTTTCTTTCATCACAACCATCGCATATCTTATTATCTTCTACAAACATCATCCATGCCTTTTTCACGTTCTCTTTTGGAGTGTCAAACTTTTCTTTGTCTATTAAGTACATAACCTAATCTTTCGTTTCTTAAAATTTCAATTCTTTTCTTTACTCTATCTTCTGATATGTAGAAAGTTTGTAGAGGGTTGTCGGAAAGTTCTTTTTTACACCTACATAGATAGAAAGAACTCTTCCCAAGTTTTTGTAGAGAATATGATTCCAGTAGAATGTCGTCATTCCATTCTATGGTGTATAGAAACTGAGGATCTTTAATCTGTTCCTTTATACAATCTATGAGTATTTTATCTAACATTTTATCTTTAGTTCTTTCAATACTTCTTTTAGATAGAAAGCGAATTTTATTTCACTATTTATTCTTTTTGGGAATCTTCTTGTAGTTCTTTCGTATCTTTTAGTTCTATTAGCATTCATATTCTTTGTTTGTTTGTGTGTCTTCAAAGATAACAAAAAATATATTTTGGTAAAGTATAAATATTAAAAAAAGAGGCATAAGCCTCTTTTTAATCTTCGTCAAGTATCTCTCCAATCTTTTTGTCTCGCATTTCTTGCGTGGTGTCGTTTGATCCAGTCTCCCATTTACATTTGTATTCTTCAATGAATTTTTGACCAAGTTCTTTAGTGTCGAACTGCTTTCCGTATGACCTGATTGAGTCGTATGTGGCGTCCAAAAATCTTCCACATATGTCGTCAGTAAGCCGTATCGAGCCACCATTGTCGGTGTAGAACGATATTACATGATATGTCCATCTGACTTTGTCGGTCTGGAACAAACCGTATACACCAAGCTCTATGTCTTTTCCATTCGTCTTGTATCCGTTCATCTTAGTGCTGTATAGCATTCTTCCTTTTAGCATGTTATTCATATTATTTTACTAAAATACGAAAAATTATTTCTTCTTCCATATTTTGAATGGAACTTTTGTTTTCATCCACTCAACTTCCAACTTTATATTGTCTAATAAATCACAATTTTCAAAATCATGAAACGCAACGAAATTACAACCAGATGGAATCATATCTAATATTTTTTTTCTCATATCTTCTTTGAACATAACATCACTTAGAAATATGAAAGTTGCGTCCGATATGTCTACATTAAGAACATCATCATTTATGAATTCGACATTATCTATTCCTATTTGATTTTTAATGTCGATTGAATAAAGGTATCTTATTTTTTCAATCTCTATTCCTACATACTTATCGAATCCAGATATGACTGACATTTGCAACAAAAGCTTTCCATTTCCACTACCAATGTCGTAGAAAACGCCACCATTGGAATCTATTCTTTCGTTTAGTTCGAATACCCCGTTCTTCGTTATCTCTCCATAAACTACCTCTTCCGTGAATTCTCCTTCGAAATCGTTTCCGTTCAATCTGGCCTCGTAAGGTGTTATTCGTTCATAGTAGGCTCTTTCTCCATCTGAAAGCAAGTTCCATATTCCTAACTTTATCGCTATGGACTTCTGGGAGAACAGGTCGTTACTCCAGATGTGCTCTACCTTTATACTTTCTAATATATCCATCATAAAACTTCTTTAGCTATTCTTACAAATCCGTCGACCTTACTCATTGTATAAAAGTGAAGACACGGTGCTCCGCCTTTTAACAACTCTTTGGTCTGTTGTATAGTCCACTCTTCTCCAATCTTAGCAGCTTCTTTATCATCTTTACACTTCTCTATTTCTGTTGCAAATGAATCTGGTATGTCGATGTTAAATATCCTTGGAAGAACCGTAAGTTGTTTCTTTGTTGTAAGTGGTTTGATACCAGGAATGATAGGAACTTCTATTCCTATATCTCTACAGTTCTTAACAAACTGAAAATACTTTTCGTTGTCATAAAATAATTGTGTAACGATGTATTCCGCACCTGCGTCTACCTTTGCTTTTAGATGTCTAAGATCACTCATAGGATTTGGTGCTTCGTGATGTTTTTCTGGATACCCAGCAACACCTACACAGAAGTTTGTATTGACTCCTTTTAAGTCTTCTTCTAAGTATTTACCTTTGTTTAGGTTCATAGTTTGATTTACCAAATCTATTGCGTATTTGTGACCACCTGGTTCGGCAACAAAAGACCCTTCGTTCTTTGTTGGATCACCTCTAAGTACCAAAAGGTTCTCAATTCCTAAGTAGTGAAGATCCACTAACGCGTCTTCTGTTTCTTCTTTGGTAAATCCACCGCAGATGATGTGTGGAACCGTATCGACGTGATATTTATTCATTATTGAGGTACAGATACCTACAGTGCCTGGACGCTTTCTGATATGAACTTTTTCTAATAGACCATTCTCTCTTGTTTTATAGATGAATTCTGATCTGTGATAAGTTACATTTATGAAGGGTGGCTTGAACTCCATCAGAGGGTCCAAGATGTTGTACAAATCTTGTATGTTCGTTCCTTTTAATGGAGGAAGTATCTCGAATGATGCGAAGGGTTTCTTCGCTGAGTTAATGTGTTCTATAATCTTCATAGGCATTATATCGACTAAATGCCCAATTGTTTCAATCTGTCTGCTCTTCTGTCTGATTTAGTTTCCCAGTATTTACGAGATTCAAAGTATCTTATTGCTATCTGGTCGTTGTGTTTGTCTTTAATGAATATTATCCAGTCGTCTTTTTCCTCTACTATAGAGAATATGGTCCACTCTTCATCTTTTTTAATAGTATAGAAGTTTGGTTTTCTCGATGGGTCTGTTGTGTTTATGAACGAACGAAACTGACCGTCATAAAAGAAAGTCTTCTTGATTGTTATTACTTCACCATTCGACGGTATTGGTATTTGACTTTTGTCTAATTCGATGCTTGATATTCTGATTCTAAAAAGAGATAGTGCTGTGATGAATATGTAGATAACACAAGCTATAAAATAATTTTCGTTCAGCATAAATAGGTTCGCCAATAGTATAAATACCGCAACGATTATGATAAACAGATTTATGTTCCTGTTAAGTAACTTTGATATAAAGTATAGTTTGTTCATATTTTTAGTCCGAGTTCACACCTTTTGTTGATTTCCTTCAGCTCTTCCAGATCCGTACATGTGATTATCCTAGACTTTGAAGGAAGCCAGAAGATTTTTGAGTTTTGGTACACGACATAGCCAAGTTGTGGTTGACCTTCGTATTGATATATTACTTTCTCAACCGACAATCCGGTTGTTTTGAATCCTGCTTTAAAAAAATCTCCTATCTTTTTCATAACACAAAGATATGAAAAATATTTGGTCTAACACCATAGGTATTCGTTTTCGTCTTCTTTTTTGAGAACCTTGTCTATCTGTCTATCTCTTATATAAGAAATCATAATAGTCTTTACTTCTCTGAAATATTTGTTGTGGGATTTTTGTCTATTGACACTTCTCCAATCGTTTCCTGGTTTCAAATCACTTCGTTCTATTTCTAAATCGATGGTTTCAATATTCCAGAATTGGTTGTTGTAACTTCCATGTCGATAAAGAACAATTTCATCGGTTCCAGATACATTACAAATTACATCCATGTATTTGTGTCCGTCTGCTATCATATATTCTGCCATTGGTATCTCTTGTAATACCAACAGAGTTGTGCTATTGTTTATCGGTATTATTCTCATTGGATCTTTTGTTTTTCCAGTCTTTTTGAACTGCTTTATGTAGGTCTGAAATCATTTCATTATATGGCTTAGAGAATAAGAATGCACCATTGATAAGACCATAACTTTTTAGTAAATAGTCTGTTATATGATTTTCAGAAAGCTTGTCGGTTCTTAAATATATTCCTTCATTCGCGTATTCAGCACCGTTGTTTGGATGTCTGAACCAAATGTTGAAGTTGTCGACATTGAAGATTATCTCTTCTAATGGAAGAACCGGTTTCGTTTTTTCTTCTGTCTTCCCACGAAGCTTGTCTAATAATCCTCTCATTTTAGTTGAATTGTGTTGAGTAGTAAACCATGTCGTAAGCCAAAGCAGCGATTTCTAATTGAGTCAATTTAGTAGTTTCCATATCTTTTTTTGTTTCTACAAATATAACAAAACTATTCTAAGAAAGCGAGCTTGTTGTTTCTTATCTCTCTTTTTTTCCAATCTTCGTATCCGCTTTTATTGGAGAACATTGTGTCGCAACATTCTAGAAATCTTTCAAAGGTAAGTTCACTCAGTTTTTCTGACGCGTAAAGATTTATATCATAAAGATAGAAGTCTATATAGTAGTCAACCGTCTCGAACGGTTTTACTGGCCACGGAATAACAGATATCTTTCTCACCTTTCCACTTCCGAACGGTGCAATCCTATTCAGTTCATCGATGTATCTGTCTACTTCTTCGTGTGTCATACTAAATAGATTTTTCTTTTAATACTTTGTTTATTTTCCATTCTCTTATTATATCTTTTTTGTTCGAAAAATGTATGTTCAAAACTTCTAGTATCATGTCATTTTGTGCTCGAATTGGAACCATGTTGTCTCCTTGCATGTTTAGAACGAAATCTTTTACACCTTCATCATAGTAAGCAGTGAACAAAATGGCACGAGCATTTTCGTTGTTTTTGTAGAACATATAATAGGAAACTTCACCATGACCGTTTATGCTTCTTTCGAAACCAAGTTTGACTAATAGTCTTTTGATTTCCTGTGTTTCTTTATTCGTCATATTCCAAGCTCGTCTAATTTTGAATCTCGTTCAAATGATGTTATACAGTTTGATATTGTTTCAAACATATGTATTGAATCATATGCATCCAAATCACTTTTTATACAATCGAGAAGTTCTTTTGTTGAAATATGCTCACCTTCTGCGTTTGGTACTAGTAGGTAAGATCCGTGTGTGTATTTCTTTCTCTTATCAGACAAAGGACAGAAGAAATACCCTGATCGGTTCAGTTCCCAACAACATTCTTTCTTTGTAAGTCCCCATTTTCTTTCGTGGTGTTCTTCGAACAGCGATTCGCTATTATCGTATTCTTTTACGATGTATGGTTTTCCAGGTACAAAAACTATAGCTTTAATCTTCATCTTCGTCTAATATTTCGTTTATTTTCTGTTCTCTTCTAAAAGACTCAACGATAGAGTTTATCTCTTCGAATCCCATTTCGGTATATTTCTTGAACTCTCTGACATTCTTTAGATTTACCTCAAACTCCCAATACCAATCATCCTCTTCTATATAAGCCCATAGTTTCATCTTACTGATTGGATATACGTTACACGTTTGTGCCCAATCTAAAAATCCAAGCATGTTCGATTCTTCTCTGATACTATTAGTCCACTCTTTGGTGTTCTCGAATTCATAAACCATCGGAAATAGATTCAGAGGTCCATTACTACCTAAGTTTAAAGCAACTTTTATCATATTCCAAGCTCTTCTAATCTTCTTAGTCTTGCTTCTGACTTTACAGAGTTTAGGTTCATTTCAGGTACTTGACTTAAAAGGTCGTGTACTCTTTTTCTGTCCTTCTGAAGCTTCTCAACGACTGCAGGAAGTCCTTTGTCTCTATAGTACGAAACCTCGTCGAAGTCTCTCAGGTCGAAGTCTAGAAACATCGCGGTCGAAACGTCTGGATATTTCAGCCTGTCCGTGATTGGAAGTGCGTTCCATAGTGTTTTCATAGACGCAATCTCTTTTCTCAATGATATTACCTGGTCAAATCTTCTATGTTTTAATAAAATATAATCTAAAATACTTGGTTTTAATTTCATAGTCCTAAATCGTTTAATTTTCTTTCTCTTAATTCTCTCAGTGTTCCAAAATCCTTTTTGTTAAACGGCCACAAATGTCCACCAACTTCAATTAAAACACAATCATCTCCACATATATTTTCTTTTAGAAATCCAAACCCACTAAGACATTCTCTATAAGTTTGACCTTCAAATACTTCTATGTTTCCCCAATCTACGTGAGTTATGGATCTGGTTCTCAAACACACTACTTCTCTATACTCTCCTTTCAGTGGTGCTATATTCATATTCCTAATTGTCTTATGGCATTGTTTCTGTTGTGCGTCTTTATGATTCTTTCTGCTCTTTCGTCCGCGTCTTCTCCCCAATCATCACAATAATCTTTGATGTCTTCGATTAGAAGGTCATTGACGAAGTCGTTCAACTCATAGGTCTCTGTAAAGTTTGTTTCTTGTCCACCATAGACTGATGGCATTAAAACTCTATCTAATTTATAACTCAATCTCGTCAACCAGGTCCATTGTTTTACGATGTCGTCTTGCTGAGCAACGAAGTCAATCGGCATTATCTTCAAGAAGTTTGATTCTCTGCTACATTTGATATAACATCTCTCATATGCGGTATATGGATTTGAAAATATAATATCTAGTTCATCTTCTGTAAGTTGTATACCTTTTGATCTTTTCAATAGTAATTCTGCTCTAAGTGCATCACTTGGTGTGTTTTTTACTTTATCCAAGAAACTTTTTAGGTATTCTTCACTGCTGTATTTGTCTGGATTTACGAGGTTTGTATTTTCCCATCCTCTTTCCAAAAACTCTAAAACCTCGGTTCTAAAGAAAGTCATGCCTAACGACAGATAGATCTCTTCGTTGTTGAGTCCCTTTATCTCGCCTTCTTTGTTTCTGCCAATCCCCGCGATTATGTCTTCGATCTTGATACCGAAGAACTCTTCGAGCTGCTCGACGTTCGTGTCCCTGCGTATGTCATGTAGATGTCCATAGTCGTCGTATCTTCCTCTAATCGGAAACCCGAACGGCGAGAAGAATGCTTGAGCACCGTCGTTGCTACAGATTATGTTTGTGTGTTCTTCAAACGATAAAGAACTATATTGCTTTGTATGGTACTTTGGAACAAGCAACTGAACGCTTGTCTTTTGATGATTCAATGTCATGTGCGATACAGAGCACGTAAGGTAAAAGCTTCCCATTTAATATTATTTTTAACAAATATAGTTATTTAATTCCAATCTCGGACAATCTTTTGTCTCTTCTTGTTTGCAAAGAGTCAAAGTTTTCATCAATTACCCTTACAGTATAGGTAAATGCTGGTTTTCCTCTCAAACTTTCATTTCTTGCATCACTTATTGCGGCACCCATTTCATAGAATTCTTCATATGAAGTTAGGCAAAAAGAGTTGGTTTGTCCATCGTCTCCTTTTATCAACGCATGTGGTAGTTTCATTTTTTTCACATAAAGTCGGTTTATTTCTTCTGACTTCATATATCCAGGAATGACTTCGTGAAGATTTTCAGGTGTATAGCCTTTTCTTAACCACATCCCCGATGTTGCTATAAGTCCTGTCTTTTCCCAGTATTTCTCATAGTCTGTTATGAATTCGACATATCTTTCGACTATCTCAATCACATCGTATTCTTTTCCTTCTTCAAAGATCGTTCCCCAATGAGCGAACATTCCGTGAGTACATCTTAGTCTCATATTCCTAACTCTTTTAATCTATCATCTCTTTTCTTCCATAATGGATAATCTAACTCTGATTCACCAAAGTATTGAACGTGGCTATAATCATGTTCCATTTTAATTTCAACTTGATAAATCCATTTATCAATGTAATGTTCAGAGACTTCCAAAACAACACCTTCTCTATTTTTATAGAATTTGCCATTGATTTTCAATTCATCACCGACTTTAAACTTAGGAGATTTATTTATTTCCTTCTTTTTAAAAAGCGATTTTATTAATATCCATAGAGTCCAAATCATATTCCCAATTCTTTTAGTTTATCTTCTCTAACTTCCTGTATGTCTTTGAAATGTTCTGCGTCGTATTTTCTAAACTTTCCGTCTTCACATTTAACTACATAGGACGGTGGGGTTGGTTCAAAAGTCATTGGATCATAAATTGTAGGAGTAAGCTCGCATTCGTAAATCTTACCCATTATAAGTATTTGATCAACTCCGCCGTATGGATTGTTCATACTGACATCTATTTTAGACTGACATTTCATATTCCTAACTCTTATCTCATGTATATGTTAAAACCAAGTTCAGTTAAAACTGCAAGTGCTAACAATATACATAACCACATAGTAATTAACATACTTCTATCACCTTTCCACAAAAAATCTATTTCTTCTATTATCTTTTTCATATTTATATTTTTTAAAAATCTTCTTATATTCCTAACTTCTTTAGTTTTCTTTCTCTTAATTCGGATTTATCAAACTCAACAAACATTTCGTTTTTCCAAATACCACCAAATAAAAATACTTTTATTGAATTACTAATCTCCTTAAAAATATTAGGATCGACCCACGGATCAGTTTCATATACTTGACGAATTTTAACCCTCTCGAACCACCTCCATTGGACTTTTGGTTCAAACCATCTATTCTCTATTCTTATTGGATACCAAGCATATTTAATGATGTATCTTCTATCGTCATTTTTATTACTACCCCATCTCATATTCCTAACTCTTTAAGTTTTTGTTCTCTTATCTCTGCAACCAGATTTGAATATTCAACTTCATCATAAAAGCCACCTAAATCTACCCATCTTACACTCAATCCATCATAAGATAGTTTCTTAACAAATAGAACACTACCTAATTTTTCACTTTGTTTATATACATAAACTTTTAAATAAGGTTCAAAGATAGTGTCTGGATTTGGTGGTTTAAAACCATTAAACGAAGTGGGAAAATAATCATTATCAATAATCATTTTATGTGAACATGTTTCCCATCTTTCGTCTATTGTTACACAATTGTTTGGGTATTTACCGTTTATCTTTTTACAATCACACCAATAGAGTGTCTCACGATAGTCTGTGTTTAGACCTGTGTAGTATCCTATACCTCTACATCTTTCACAGTCTTTGATAACTGGTTTTACTTCAACATCATTTACTTTAAAAAGATTTTTAATCCACTTTATCATATTCCTATTTTTTTCAACTTATTATCTCTTTCCTGTTGCTGTATATTATCAAATTCCTTTTTTAGTGGACTTTTCCAAAAAACATATAAATCATAAATGGCAAAAAATAATCCAAAAATTGCTAATGACATAACCGGTATAATATCACCGTTTCTTTTTATAAAATCTTTCACAAAGTTTTTTTGCTCGTTATAGTGTTTAAGATTTGCTCTTCTTACTATTATAAAAGATGATATAATGAATGAAAATATATTTATCAATAAAACTGATAATTGTACCCAACCGGGTAGAAAACTAATAGATAGAAATAGAACCAATACTATAACCGCTTCCCAATTTATTTTCATATTTCAAGTTCTTTTAGTTTCTTATCTCTAATATTCTGTTTAGTTGAAAACCATCTCCAAATACAATCAACGCCACCAGAACCGGTAAATCTTAGCCAAGCATTTGATTTATCTCTAACATTTGTACAATAGTAATAAACAGAGCAATATCTATTACTTGTTAGTCTACCATAGTCTTGCACTTTGAAATCATACTCTTCACCAACAACTAATTGGTTGGATAAGTTTTTTCCTTTTATTTTATTTGTTATACAGACCAGTTTCATATTCCAATCCGTTTTAATTTCCAATCTCTTGTGTGTCTACGAAACCATTCGTCTGGTATTCTTCGAGAAGCGACGTAGTATTTACCATTTTCGAATATGTTCAGCTCTACGAAGGCTTCTTCGTTCAAATTGATATATCTCAATATGAATATTTCTAATATGTCTAGATTCTCCATAGATCCGTATATAGAGCAAAGCCATTCCTCTGTGACTTTCAGGATCGCTTTACCTTCCTCTGTGTCTAGATCAAAATAATAGTTTTCGTCCATAGAAACAAAGATAGTTATTTTTGGTATAATATCCATACATTTGTATTATGAAAAAGATATCGATAGACTTTGACGGAACCCTATCTCGTAAAGACGTTCAAGCATTCGCCAAACGAATGGTCGACGAAGGTCATGAGGTTTGGATCGTCACGTCTCGTTTTGACGACGCTGAAGGACTTGCTCATAACTGGAACTGGATACCTACACAAAATGAAAAACTCTTCAGGGTTGCTGAAGAGTTGGGAATACCAAAATCAAGAATAAAGTTCACCAATATGATTCCTAAGATTGAGTTTCTTTTAGGTAAAGGATTTGTATTTCACTTAGATGATGATGAATCCGAACTATTCAATATCTTTGAATCAAAAGATGGTTGTCAAGCACTAAATGTAGGACATTCCGATTGGGAATACTTCTGTAAAGAGATATTAAATTCCTAAGTCGTCAAGTTTTCTTTCTCTTACTTCTGCAAGACCCTCTATTTCTACTTCACGAGAGTTGTAATATACTCCAGTAGTCGATACTATTGAGAAGACTTCTTTCGAATCGTTAACATTATAAACTGAAGAATCTACTTTAGCGATAACACCTTCAATCAAATCATCGGAATACTTTGACTTGTACCAAAATCTTGCACCCACTGGCCATCCTTCTGATTTCATTTCTTGTATGTATTGGTTGCTCATATTCTATTTAGTATTTCTATTGCCTTATCGGTACAGATTCTTGTCAAACCATATCCTGCGTCAACACAATCTTCATGGTCTTTATTTCCAGATGTCTTAACGAATCGATCCATCTGGTGTTCTTCCATATCGGTATCATCGTCTAAGATTACATAGTTCGTAATGTCTTTGTTATCTTCAAGATAAGCGTCTATTTCTTTTCCTCTACATAAAGTAGTACCATAATGTCGCATAAAGTTTGGAGTTATACCAACTACTTCACCTGGAAGATTTCTTTTCTCCCACATTTCTTTCATTATCTCTAACCCACTGAAACGCCAAGTACTACTTATAACAATCTTAGCACCAGTTTCATCAATCAATCGTTTTAGATTGTCTACTAAATGCGGATGAAAGCAACAACCATACTCGTCTCTACTTTCACAGTAGAGATTGAGAACTCCGTCTATGTCCAAAAAGATTACTTTCATTTAGAATGGTCAAAATATGTGTCTGCCAACTTGTATGCTTTGGGCAACTCTTTTGTTACATACAAAGCGCCTCTACTTACATATCCTGATTCATAGGTAAAGGATTCTGTTGAGTCATACCAGCAATAACCATTTCCCATTTTAAGGTCGTGCGAGTGCCATAAAACTATTTTTATATTTTCTTCTTTCATTTTCATTTTTTTTATTTCCAAAATATTTGAACAACTACAATCAACAATGCTAAGCAAATGCAAACTGCAGTCTTTG
>JACCDX010602392.1_pt1 | contig 13142 bp, 13 predicted proteins | sample 7449681 | NCBI WGS metagenome assembly JACCDX01 (sample SAMN15323450, study PRJNA562643) | freshwater metagenome | isolation source: river surface water | place: USA:Blue River Watershed | collected 2017-08-18
AAGCAACACACTTATTGTAATTGTCATGCCTGGCATCTTGCGGTAACCCCTTTATATATTGTTTTTGTATGGACCGGGGGCACTGTAGCATATCAATTACGACAAACAAAGCCGCCGCCAGGGTGCCTGCAGAGGCCTCTGAAACTGGAACTGACTGCTAGTTTTCAATGCGCGGAAACTGAGATGAAGTGGGTTCTGAAATGCGTTGCGGTGAGGCTAGCGGGTGGGTTTTTTACCTTTCTTTTTGCTGGCCGATGAAGCCTTGGAAGACGTTTTGGCCACAGCGCCGGAATGAGCTTTCCTTTTGGCAGCCTGAGCATCCAGTCGCGCCGTCTTGAAGGCATCGCGCAGCGCCTGCAGACGCGCCTCCTTCTCTTTGAACCGGCGTTCTTCACGCGGTCCGCTGATATCGATAACGTCTGCGCTCATTACTGGACCAGTGCCTGCGCTTCTCGCTTGAGGGTGTCCTTACGGGATTCCAGATCCGCAATCAAATCCTTCTGCAGCGGTTCAGCGAGCTGGCCTGCTGCATTGGCAGTGCCATACTTGAGCTGCTCGGCAGCGAGCACGTCCAGCAACTCTTCGGCTGTAGCTATCGCCTCTTCAAGCTTGCCATTGGCGGCCGTCACATTCTCTGTCTGCGCGCGCGCAGCAGCAATTTCCGCCTCCAGCTCAGCAATACGGGCTTGTTGCTCACGCTGGCGACTCTCGGCTTCGCGGCGCTGCTGCGCTGCAGCCTCGGCACGAGCCAGCTGTTCACGTTCGGCTTGTGCCGCCGCTTCACGCTCTGCCTGGCGCTCGACCGCCTGGCGGGCAGCCTCTCGTTCGGCCTGTTCAGCTTCAAGCCTCGCTCGTTCCTCAGCGGCCCTGAGCACCGCTGCAACCTCGGCCGCACGCTGTTCTTCCGTAATCGCTGCCTGATTCTGAGTTTGGTCGCCCTGCCCTGAAGGATCACCGGATGAAGCACAGCCTGCCAGCACAAGCACCATTACCCCCAACCCAGCGCGCAGGGAAAGGGAGGAAAACTGGCCGAATTGTTTGCGGGTCATCATCATGTAGTGGTCCTTGTACAAAAGTCAGAGCGAGAGCCTATAGTCCTTGACGACACCATAATCAGTCTAAGATAGTACCGTCAAGTCTTCGGCAGGCGCATGCAGCCAGGCCATTGAAGGATTTTCAACACACCGGTCGGCTTCTTTATAACGGTAATCCACGAATTTGTCAGCATTCCATGCTGAAATCCCATGACGACAGCACGCTTCTCCAGTTTGATTATCCTGGCAAGACGACTCACGGCACTGCTGCTGGGACTGCTGGCGTTTGCACTGCTGCTGTCGATATTGACTCTGCAGTTATCTCCGTCCGTTCCCATGACCCGCACGATTGACGATGTCGATATTCGCACCATCGAACAACTCATTGTCGACAACGCGCCCGAAGAGATCAGCAGCGCTGGCGAACGGCGCCTGCAACTGGACAAGGAGGAATTGAATCTGCTGGCGACCTTTGGGTTGCAGACGATCCCCGGCCTGCAGGACCTGACGGCCGACGTCGCTCTGACCCCAGGCAGCGCCAGTGTCGATCTGGTGGTGCCCTGGCGCATACCGGGCCTGCCGCTCTATCTGAACCTGCACGCCCGTGTCCGGCAACAAGATGGCGCCCTTGAACTGTATGGCGTGCGCGCCGGACACCTGCCAATTCCGACGGCGGTGGTGCGCGGCGCCATCCGCATAGGACAACGTGTGCTTGAGGCAAACTATGTCAATTATCAAGAATTCTCGGCTCTGCAGCAGAGCGTTCGCGATGTTACCTTCGAGGAGGAAGCGGTACACGTGACGCTGAACTGGCAGCCGGACATGCTTTCGCAGGTCAAGGCACAAGCCGAGCAGCTGTTTCTCAGCGCCGATGACAATGACCGCATACTGCGTTACTACGTGCAAATAGCTGAAATCGTCGCCGCACTGCCGGCTGAGACCTCCTCTATTTCTCTGAACGAACTGCTTTTCCCGCTGTTCCGCATCGCCAGCATCCGCTCTGCCAACGGCAGGGATGCCATAGCCGAGAATCGCAATCTGCTGCAGGCTTTGTCTCTTTACGTCAATGAAGCGGACATCCGGCAGTTGGCCAGCGAAGCCGCAGAGCTCGGCAGCACTCCGGTACGCAGGGTCGAAGTCACGATCCAGCGCCGCCCGGACCTCGCTCAGCACCTGACCACCTCCGCAGCCATTACCGCCGCAGCGGGAGCCGGTGTGGCCGGCATTCTGTCCAACAGCAAGGAGACCTATGACGCTCGCTACCGCAGCGGCTTCAGTTTCAGTGATCTGACAGCCAACAGTGCAGGTGTCGCGCTCGGTAATGCTGCGACCAGCAACGCGCAAGAGGCGCTCGCCCTGCAACAGAAGCTGGCGCACGCCACGCAGGAAACGGATTACATGCCACTCGTCGCACGAGATCTTACCGGGCTTAACGAGGCAGATTTTTCCGAACAATATCGGGATCGTAACAGTCAGGCCTATCTGGACAGAGTAACCGCCATCGACAAAGAGATTGCCGCGCTCCCTGTCTACTCACCCGCCACCAGCGTTGCCCCCACAGGTGTTCAGTAATACCGGGCTCGTTATATACTGCCGCCCTTTCCAGCCGCCATTCGCTCCCCATTCAGGCTGGTGTTCCTCAAGCAGGATTGTGAAAGCATGAGCAAATCAGGATTCGATACTACCAATCTGCATTCCGACCGCGCCGACCATCCGGAGCACGGCAGCCTGCATAAGCCCATTCACACGTCGATTGCCTTCGAATATGCCGACGCACGTGATCTGGCCGCCGTATTTCAGGGACGCAAGAACGGCTACAACTATGGCCGACAGCAAAATCCGACTGTCAACGCGTTGCAGAACCGCATCACGCGCATGGAGCAGGGTCTGACGACCGTAGCCTTTGCGACTGGCATGGCCGCCATTGGCTCGATCCTGTTTGCGCTGCTGCGGCAGGGTGACCATGTGGTGGCCAGTTCGTTTCTGTTCGGCAATACCAACAGCCTGTTCAATACCTTCACCAATTTTGGCGTGGAGGTCAGCTTTGTGGATGCGACTGCAGCAGGCAATGTGCAGGCCGCAGTGAAGAGCAACACGCGGCTGGTGTTTGTCGAGACTATCGCCAACCCGGCCACCCAGGTTGCAGACCTGCAGGGCATCGGTGCGCTGTGCAGCGAACTGGGGCTGATCTATGTGGTCGACAACACGATTACCACGCCTTGGCTGTTCTCGCCGAAGAGCGTGGGTGCCTCCTTGATCGTCAATTCACTGTCCAAGTATTTCGGTGGCCATGGCGACGCGCTGGGTGGTGCTGTCACCGATACCGGACTCTATGACTGGTCCACCTACCCTAACCTCTACGACAATTACAAAACCGGACCGGCTGCACAGTGGGGGATAACGCAGATCAAGAAGAAGGGACTGCGCGATTTCGGCGCCACACTGGCGCCCGAGCCCGCGCACCATCTTGCGGTAGGGTCAGAGACCATGTCCCTGCGCGTGGACCGCGCCTGTCAGAACGCCATGGCGCTGGCACAGTTTTGCGAACAGCATCCGCGCGTCCGCAAGGTTAACTATCCGGGGTTGCCCAGCCATGCCCAGCATGAGCGGGCAGCACAACTGTTTCGTCATTTTGGCGCGCTGATGAGCATCGAACTGGTCGATGAACTGGATTGCTTCGATTTCCTGAACAAGCTCAACTGTGTGGTGTCCTCAAGCAATCTCGGCGACACACGCACGCTCGCAATCCCCGTCGCCCATACCATTTTCTTCGAGATGGGAGCGGCGCGCAGAGCCTCCATGGGCATCGCCGATTCTCTGATCCGGCTTGCAGTGGGCATAGAGGATATCGACGACCTGCTGGCTGACTTCGAGCAGGCCCTGGCTTAAGTGCCTGCTCTCACTACGAGGACGATTTCCGCAGGCGCTTGGCGCCAGAAGACAGGGTCAGAAGAATGATTACGCTATGTCACACCTCAGACATGGAAGAAGGCACTTCCAAGGGCTTCGAGATCGGCAACAAGTATGTGTTCGCCGTGAAGAAGGATGATCGGATGTATGTCTACTACAACTATTGTCCGCATCTGGGGACGCCGCTGGAGTGGCAGGAAGATCGTTTTCTCGATAGCGATGGTGGGTTGATTCAATGCTCCACACATGGCGCGCTGTTCCTGATCGAAAGCGGTCAATGCATTCTCGGGCCCTGCAAGGGCAAGCGGCTGCACCCCATACCCTTCGTGATTGGCAATGGCTTTCTGATGGTGGACGAGAAGGACGTCATCCATCTGGGCAGAATCTGACCCACACTTCCCAAGAATTTGCGCTTCAGGGCATCTGCACCGGCAGTTCGTGCCGCAGGACAATTTCCTGCGGTCCTATGTCGCATCCCCAGGCCAGTACCTCCACGCCTGCGGCCCGGGCCTCGCGCAGCGCCTTTCCATAAGCCGGATCGATATGGTCCGCCGGCACCACCCTAGCAATTCCCGTGTGCTGCACGCAGAACAACAGGACCGCGCGCTGACCACTCTCGCACATGGCTACCAGCTCGCGCAGATGTTTCAGGCCGCGAGCAGTCACCGCATCAGGGAACGCACCAAGACCATCACCCAAGCCAAGCGTGACACTCTTGACCTCCAGATAGCAGTGCGACTGCTGCCCGTCGTGACCATTGGAGAGCAGAAAATCAATCCTGCTGCCCTCACTGCCATAACCCACTTCACTCTGCCAAGTGGCATAGCCGCGCAGAGCCGGAATCACGGCATTCTGCAGCGCTTCCTTGACGAGGGCATTGGCTCGCCCTGTGTTGATGCCCACCCGGTGCCCCCCATCGACTTCCACCTGCTCCCAGGTAAACGGATACTTGCGCGCCGTATTTTCAGCCATCGAATACCAGATCCGACTGCCAGGTTCTGCGCAATTGAGCATGGAGCCAGTGTTAGGACAATGCAATGTCGTCGTGCTGCCATCGGCAAGCACGACATCCGCAAGAAAGCGTTTATAGCGCTTGATCAGGGTCGCCTGCTGCAGCGGTGTGGCAAACTTCATCGTCGTAATCTGCCGGAGTTTACCGCGACGCGCAGACGATCGGCGGCCACCTGCAACTGTGCCATGCTGGTCGTGAAGGCGAAGCGCACATGTCGTCGATTCTCGAATTCTCCGAAGTCAGTGCCAGGTGTCACCGCCACGCCAAAGTGCTCAAGCAGTGCGTGGCAGAAATATTCACTGTCATCACCAAATCTGTCGATGCCCGCATAGATATAGAACGCCCCCTCAGTGATAACCGGAACGGAAAAACCCAATTCCAGAAGGACGCTGGTCAGGAAATCGCGACGTTCTGCGAATGCGGCACGTCGCTCCTCCAATATCGCGCGCGTGTCAGGGTCGAAGGCTCGCAATGCGGCATACTGAGCGACCGTTGACGCCGCGATAAAGAGGTTCTGCGCCAGAATGTTGCTGGCGGCCACCAGAGGCTCTGGCACTACAAACCAGCCCAATCGCCACCCTGTCATCCCGAAGTACTTTGAAAAACTGTTCACCACCAGCACATCGTCCGAGACCTGCAATGCCGTCGGCAGACCATTGGTGTAATCCAGGCCGTGATAGATCTCATCCACCAGCAGGTGCAGGTCGTGATGCTCAGTCCACGTACACAGGCCCTGCAGCCCGGCGCTATCCAGCACCGCTCCAGTGGGGTTGCCTGGGGAGGCAACCCACACGCCGCGTGTGCGCTCGGTGCGATGCCGTTCCAGCAATTCCGGAGTGACTTGATAGCGGGTGCTGGCACTGACCTCGACCAGTTGCGCATCGCCACCTGCCAGGCGCACATAGTTGCGATTGCAGGGATAGCCGGGATCACTCATCAGCACACCGTCCCCCGGGTTCAAGAGCAACTGAGCCAGAAGACTGAGCCCGCCACTTGCTCCGGGTGTCACGAAAATACGCTGTGGTGAAATATCGACGTCATAATCGCTGCGATAGAATGCCGCGATGCGCTCCCGCAATTGTGGTAAGCCAGCAGCGGGGGTATAGCTCGTATGCCCCTCGGCCAGAGCAGCCCGTCCCGCTTCCAGAATTGGAGCGGCCGTGACGAAGTCGGGTTCCCCGACTTCAAGATGGACAATGTGCCTCCCCTGCGACTCCAGCGCTTTGGCACGCTCCAGTACCGTCATCACCCGAAATGGATTGACGCCATGCATGCGCTGCGCAAGCGTGAATCGGGATATCGTTGGGCTGGGCATTAGTTGCAACTCCGATCAGGCGAGACATGATTCAAGGAACACGATTGAGACGACAAGACTGCTGACTTTTCGCAGGAAGTGCATTATATAGACGGAGACAGAGTCCAGCGAACGACTTTGCTGACGGCCCCGGACGCGCCAGACTTGCCATTGCCCGATATGACATTCCTGTGGCAAGAGCAAGAATATTCTGGTAGCTTACCGGGCTTTCTTTGGACCCAGTGCTGGCATCACGCTGTTAATGATTGCGAGTGATTAATTTGGACGAGCCCCGCGTGGGCAATGAGGCGTAGCGAACCATGTCTGACAAGCAAGCCACTGCTCCTGTTCTCAAGAACTTCACCCCTTACAAGGAAAAGAAAGGGGAAGAGTACATGAATGAGAATCAGAAGGAACACTTCAAGTCCATCTTGCGCAATTGGCGCAATCAGCTGATGGAAGAGGTGGACAGAACCGTTCACCACATGCAGGACGAAGCCGCCAACTACCCTGATCCAGCAGATCGTGCCACGCAGGAAGAGGAGTTCAGCCTCGAACTTCGCACCCGTGATCGCGAACGCAAGCTGATCAAGAAGATCGATAGCACCATCGAGAAGATCGCTCAGGACGACTACGGCTTTTGTGAATCCTGTGGCATCGAGATCGGCATTCGTCGCCTGGAGGCCAGACCAACGGCCAACAAGTGCATCGACTGCAAGACCCTCGACGAGATCAAGGAAAAGCAGTGGGGCGCCTGATCAGGTGCTCCTTGCTTCACCCGGGCAGACTCGCTCTGCCCTCTCCCACTCGCTGTTGACCTCCCTGTCAATCCCACGCTCATGAGCATCAAGGCAGACTACATCGGTCGCTTTGCCCCCTCGCCCAGCGGCCCTCTGCATTTCGGTTCACTGGTGGCCGCACTGGCCAGCTACCTCGATGCCCGCTCGGTGCATGGCCAATGGCTGCTGCGCATGGAGGATCTCGACCCGGCTCGCGAACCACCGGAAGCTGCTGCGCAAATTCTCTGGGCACTCGAGGTGTTCGGTCTGCACTGGGATGGACCGGTGCTCTATCAGAGCCAGCGCCTGGAGGCCTACGCCGAAGCACTTGCTGCCTTGCAGGCTCGCGCGCTGATTTACAGCTGTGATTGCTCTCGCGTGCAGATTCAGGCCATGGGCGGGGTCTATGACAATCGCTGCCGCCTGCGACAATTGCAACCAACCGAGGGAGCACTGCGCGTCGTGGTGCCCGATGAGACCTTCGAATTCGTGGACATGATACAGGGGCCGCAACAGCAGAACCTGCTGCGCGAATGCGGCGATTTTGTCCTGCGTCGCAAGGATGGTCTCTTTGCCTACCAACTGGCGGTTGTCGTCGACGACGCTTTTCAGCACATCACTCATATTGTCCGAGGCTCCGATCTTCTTGAGTCCACGCCGCGACAGATCTACCTGCAGAAACTCCTGAGCCTCCCACGCCCACACTATGCGCACATCCCTGTAGCAGTGAACGAGAGCGGCCAGAAACTCAGCAAACAGCATTTCGCGACTCCATTGGATCTGCAGCGCCCTGCCCCGCAATTGCTGTCGGCATTGCAGTTTCTTGGGCAATTTGCCGGCCAGCGGCCCGACCCTCATCTTGCAAAGGCCTCACCTGCGGAATTGCTCACTTGGGCAATAGCGCACTGGGATATACAGGCAGTGCCGAAGTTAGCTACCATTCCGCTTCAGTCGGACAGTTGAAGGAGCCTGACTGGTTCACCCCTTCGACATGCAATCAGGTTCGTTTACCCGGAACGGACACCAATCTGCGAGAGAACTTTTGTACATCACACGAGCCACATTGCTGCTGATGCTGTTCAGTTACCTGCTCTTCCTGACGAGCGTGGACTGGCTGGCGGAGCAAGACGGCGCCTGGTACCGGCCCTTCATCATTGGTCTGCTCGTGATTGCACTGGCCGCCTTCAGCCATCGGGAACAAAACTCCGATGACCTTTGACCTGAGCACGCTGTTTATTCTGGGCATCTGTTATCTGATGCTGCTGTTCGGGATAGCCCTGGCGACCGACAAGGGCTGGATTCCCCAGCGGATCACTCGCCACCCAATCGTCTATGTTCTCTCTCTGGGGGTCTTCGCAAGCGTCTGGTCCTACTATGCCGTGACCGGCAACGCCTTCCGCGACGGCTTCGGCTACCTGGCGCCCTTTATCGGCATCTCGCTGGCATTCCTGTTCTCGCCTGTCATGCTGCGCCCCATTCTTGACATCACCAAGAGCTACCAACTCAGTTCTCTCGCTGACCTTCTGGCTTTCCGTTATCGCAGCCCTCTGGCCGGCACACTGACTACCATCGTCATGCTGATCGGCGTCACGCCGCTGTTGTCGCTGCAGATTCAGGCGGTTGCGAGCAGCGTGGCGATTCTTGCACCCGAAGCGTCGCAGACTACGCTTGCCGCCACCTTTTGCTTGTTAATCACCTTGTTTGCCATCTTCTTCGGTACTGGTCGTGGTGCCGGTCGGGAGAAACATGAAGGTCTGGTCATGGCGATTGCTTTCGAATCTGTCGTGAAACTGCTGGCTATGCTTACCGTCGGAGGTTTCGCTGTATATCAGGGCTTCGGCGGCTTTACGGAGCTCGATCAGTGGTTGCAGGGGCAACCCGAACTCCTCAGCAGCATCAAGGATACCTCCACTGCCGGCAGCTTCCATGTGACGGTAATCCTGTTCTTTACCGCGGCAATCGCTTCTCCCCACATGTTCTACATGATTTTCAACGAGAACAACGACCCCAAGGCGCTCACGATGGCCAGCTGGGCTCTGCCCCTTTATTTTCTGCTGCTCAGCCTTCCCGTGATGCCCATTCTCTGGGCAGGACTAAAGGCCGGCTCCACCGCTCCGCTGGATTTCTACCCAGTGACGATTGGCGCGGATTACAGCTCGCCGCTGATTACGATGATCGGATTCCTGGGGGGATTGTCGGCCGCCAGCGGGCTGATCATTGTCATTACCCTCGCGCTTTCCAACATGTGTCTTAACCATCTGATTCTGCCTGTGTACCAGCCCACGGCGCGCAACGATATCTATCGATGGCTTTTGTGGAAGCGTCGGATCCTGATTGCGGCGCTGATCTGGATTGGCTTTCTGTTCTACTACATTCCCGACGACAAGCTGAGTGTTCGGACCATTGGCAACGTGGCATTCATCGCCAGCCTGCAATTTCTGCCCAGTATCGTAGCGCTGCTGTACTGGCCGCGCGGCAACAAGAACGGCTACATGGCAGGGCTGTTGACCGGTGTATCGATCTGGCTCCTGTTCCTTATGTTGCCAGTAGTAACGGGGGTCGATCTTCTCGAATCCACTAATCTCAGTTCGCGGGAAATCATTGCCATCTCGCTGGTCTGCAACATCCTGATATTCGTGATGACCTCATTGTGGACGCATACCTCGGCAGAGGAGCGCGCATCAGCGGACATCTGCGCGCTGGACACCATCCGACGGCGCAACCGCACGGGTCTGGTTGCACGCAGCCCTGACGAATTCATCGCTAAGCTGACCAAGCCACTGGGCGAGCGTACGGCGACTCGCGAAGTGCTGCAGGCCTTGCGTGACCTCAAGATCGATCAACAGGAAAAGAGCCCGCATGCAATGCGCCTGCTGCGCGGCAGACTGGAGGCGAATCTTTCAGGATTGCTTGGCCCCTCGATTGCCCACGATCTGATCGACCGCTTCCTGCCCTACACCATCGAGTCCGAGACCGGATCAACGGACGTGGACGTCATCGAGAGCCGCATCGAAGCCTATCGCAGCAATCTGTCGGGAATGGCGGAAGATCTCGACAATCTGCGCCGCTATCACCGCCAGGTGTTGCTGGAGCTGCCGCTGGGAGTCTGCTCACTCGGCGAACAGAATCAGATCGTCATGTGGAACCACACCATGGAGAAGATGACCGGCACGTCCGGGCAGTCGGTTCTCGGTGCGCAGCTCAGTGACATTGGCGAACCCTGGGCATCCTTGATCCACGACTTCACCGTGGGAGATGCGGCTCACGCTCACAAACGCGTCGTGCAGGTGAAGAACAGCCGCCGATTTATCAGCCTGCACAAGGCCATTATCGAGAAGTCAGCGACGCACAAGATCAAGCAGGACGGTGTCGTCATCCTTCTGGAGGACCTGACGGAGACGGAGTTGCTGGAAGAAGAATTGACTCACAGCGAAAGACTGGCCTCGATCGGGCGACTCGCTGCCGGTGTCGCGCATGAGATCGGCAATCCCATCACGGGTATCGCCTGCCTGGCCCAGAACATACGTGATGAAACCGACAACGACGAGCTGCGCGGCATGGCCAGACAGATCATCGAGCAAACGGATCGCACGTCACGCATTGTGCAGTCACTGGTGAATTTCGCTCACAGTGGCGCCAACAAACCCGATCACAATTCTGAAGTGGTCACTGTGGAAGAATGCGCCAGGGAGGCGATCACACTCATTTCTCTCGACAAGAAACGCAAGGACATCAATTACGTGGTCAACTGCAGGCAAGGCCTGCAGATTCTGGGCGACTCCCAGCGCCTGCTGCAGGTCATGATCAATCTCATCAACAACGCGCACGACGCCAGTCCCGCAGGCAGCACCATCACCATCTCCAGCAAACTGGTTTCGGGTTCCGTGCAGATCTCCGTGACCGACGAGGGTACAGGTATCCCGGAAGAAGTTCGCGACAGGATATTCGAGCCGTTCTTCACCACCAAGGAGCCAGGCGAAGGTACCGGTCTGGGGCTGTCACTGGTCTACAGCATCGTTGAAAACCTCGATGGACATATTGATATAATCAACGCATCGCTGCGCCGGGAGAATCCGGGGACACGGGTAATTCTGACCTTTCCCTGTTATGATGGCTCGGCCTCCGCAGCCGGGGCGTCTCCAGATGCACTCTGATCAAATTGCCGGTCTGTTGTTTCAGGCTGTTGGTTTTGTTAGCACTTTTTGAGTAAGAAGATGGCAGCACAGAGCAAAGTATTAGTTGTTGAAGATGAGCAGGTCATCCGCACTGCCCTGCGCCGATTACTGGAGAGACACGGCTATCTGGTTGAGGAAGCTGGCAGCGTGAAAGACGCCGTCGAGCTGCACAAGCTGGACGGCTTCGACATTATCGTCAGCGACCTGCGTCTTCCCGGCGCTCCGGGCACCGATATCATCAAGAGCACCAAAACCCCGGTGCTGATCATGACCAGCTATTCCAGCCTGCGCTCCGCCATCGACTCCATGAAAATGGGCGCCGTCGACTATATTTCCAAACCCTTCGAACACGAAGAGATGCTCGAAACGGTTGCCCGCATCATCAAGGAAAATGCCAACCGGAAAGTAGTCGCCGAAAAGCCCGTGCCACCGCCCGAGCCGCCCGTGTATGGAATGATAGGCAGTTGCCCGCAGATGATGGAGTTGTTCCGTCGCATCCGCAAAGTCGCGCAGACCAACTCCACCGTTCTCATCAATGGCGAATCCGGCACCGGCAAGGAGCTGGTCGCGCGCGCCATCCATAAACTCAGCGACCGCAATGAAGCCGAGATGATTTCCGTCAACTGCGCCGCCATTCCCGAGAATCTCATCGAGTCCGAACTGTTCGGGCATGAGAAAGGGGCATTCACCGGCGCCACCGCCAACCGCACCGGACTGGTGGAGGCTGCAAGTGGCAGCACCTTGTTTCTCGACGAAATAGGTGAGTTGCCACTGGAAGCACAAGCTCGCCTGTTGCGCGTGCTGCAGGAAAACGAGATTCGCAAGGTGGGGTCGGTACAGTCCAAGAAAGTGGATGTACGCCTGGTTGTGGCGACCCATCGTGATCTCAAGCAGCTGGTGATCGACGGCGATTTTCGTGAGGACCTTTATTACCGAATCAATGTGATGACACTGGTGATTCCTCCGCTCAAGGAGCGCGGTAACGACATTCTGGAACTGGCGGATGCCATTCTCGAACGCACCTGCAAGCGTCTGAAATCCCCTATGCTCAAGTTCAGCCCCGAGGCGACACAAACTATCGCCACCTACTCGTGGCCTGGCAATGTCAGGGAGTTGGAGAACGCCATCGAAAGGGCTGTCGTACTGGCGGAGTCCGAATACATCGGTGCAGAACTGCTTGCCATTGAATCAGGCGCCAAGATGGCACCACGTTCGGTCGGAGAGCGTCATTCCACTCCAAGCCCTCTGATCCACGACGACGCTGTCGATGATTTGTCCCTCGAGGACTATTTCCAGCGCTTCGTGCTGGAACATCAGGATCAGATGAACGAAACCCAGCTGGCCAAAAAACTGGGCATAAGCCGCAAATGTCTATGGGAAAGACGACAGCGCTTCGGGCTGCCAAGAAAGAAGAAACAAGCCTGATACCGGCCAGCTTCCCATTTGCGATTCTTTACCCCCCCTCTCTCCAAATACGCACCAGAAAATGCCTCAACTGGCTGTGCTGGTGCACCCTTTTTACACAATGTCATGCTACTGCAACAATTTGTTACTGATACCCATCTACACAGTAAATCAGAGACGTTCGGTAACACAGTACCAGTTTAAAAAGGAAACCAACGATCTAAAAATCATTATCTTGTTGTTTTTATTGATATTTACTTATCTGGCACGGTTAGTGCTCTATATACGCGACAATAACAATAAATAATAACAACGAAAGCCAATAATAATAAAAATAGCATTACTCAGTTTGGTGCAGTGAATAACAACAACAAGAAGTAGATTTTCGGTTTGTAGTGATGGCGTAATTGTTGTCTGGCTGAAGATACTGTTTCATAAAATGCTTTGCGGTGCTGTATTTGGTGCCTCATTAGTAAAATAAAAATAACAAAACTAAATTACCTTCCTTGCGGGGGGGTGCTACTCGCCCCCCAG
>JACCDX011055805.1_pt1 | contig 13142 bp, 17 predicted proteins | sample 7449681 | NCBI WGS metagenome assembly JACCDX01 (sample SAMN15323450, study PRJNA562643) | freshwater metagenome | isolation source: river surface water | place: USA:Blue River Watershed | collected 2017-08-18
CGGGGTGCTGGGGGCGCCCGGGGACATTGAGTCCTTTGTCCGCATGCTACCTGGCCTGTCTGAGCAAACCGTGTTGCCCACGAGCGAGGACATTGAGAAACGACTACCGCTGCGCGCCGTGAGCGAGACCCCGGCCGGGCGCGCGTTCACCACCGCTGGGCAGCTCGGGGGTGGGTTCTACACCGGGCCGGGCTCCCCGCTGCGTGCGATTGCCGCGCTGCCTTCGGCAGTGGGTCGCGCCGGGCGGGACTTCGCCATGGCAGCCGGGCAACCCCCGGTGAACGTCGTGAAGCCGAAGGGCGGCAACTGGCTGGCGGGGAGCGTTGAGCGGGTGGTGGAGCCGATGAAGAGAGGGCCGCTTGATGAAGGTCAGCGGCTAATAGGCTCCGGGCTGATGACGCCCGAGGCTGCCGCACGTAGCCCAGATATAGCCATGAACCGCTGGCTAGACCAAAAGCTCGCGCGGTACATCCGCAACGAGATGGCCACGCCCGAAGACCCCGTACGCGCGCTGGCCGAGCGTGGCGTTTTGCATGTCGAGCCTGAAAACTTAACATACGGAAGACACACGGTCCACCCTAGCGGGGAAGTGTTTGAAAGGCTCGGCCAGTCAGAGGCAGCTCGGCAGTGGGAGACCGCCGCCGATCAAGCCATCATGCCTGATACGGCAAAAAGGTTTTTGTTGACGAGGAACGGCGAAACCGGGATCCCGACAGTGGAGAGGAACCCTTGGCTCGCAAAGGTTCCGCCCGAAACCGCGGTTTACGATCTTTCGGTTAGAGGTTCTTCTCCGTCTGATCTAGGCTTCGACCACATGGTCGACGAGCTGCGCAACATGCTAGACCCGGCCAGCGGGCTGCCGCGCGAGTTGTTGCTCACGCCCGAGCAGCTCTCTAAGGTCACGGTGCCGCAGGCCGTGGAGCGCGTCGCAAAGGTGAACGAGTGGCGCGCGGCGCAGAAAGCCGAGGCCGACCTCGCGCGCGCCAACAACGCCGCCACTCAGGTGTTCAAGGAGTATCCGGATAAAGGTTTCAAATGGGTGGAGCTGCGCGCGCCGGAAGCTGACGTGTCTGACATCAGGTTTGAAAAAGCCGCCGAGGGCGTCCGCGCATTTGACGCCGAAGGCAACCGCCTGGTCAGCCCCGGGGGGTACAACGTGTTCGCCAATGAAGAGCAAGCCCTGATGCAACTGCGGGGTGAACGCGCCAGCAAACCCCTGGCCGATGCGCTCAAGTACGAAGGCGAGACCATGGGCCACTGCGTGGGCGGTTACTGCCCGGATGTGCTTGAGGGGAGGTCAAAGATCTACTCCCTGCGCGACAAGAAGGGCCAGCCCCACGTGACCATTGAGGTAACACCCGGGCGCAAACTCACCGAGAAAGACCTGCCTGACGATGTGCGCGACATGCTCGCCGAGCAGTACGGGGACGAGTCGCGCGAGGTGTTTGAGGCCGCTGTGCAGCGCTACTTGCAGGAGCGGGCTGTGCCCGACGAGATCGTCCAGATCAAGGGTAAGCAGAACCGCGCCCCCAAGGAGGAGTACTTGCCGATGGTGCAGGACTTTGTGCGCTCGCAGCAGTGGGGCCGGGTGGGTGACCTGGAGAACACGGGGTTTATTCGGATTGACCCTGAAAGCGACCTGGCCGCTGCCTTCAAAAAAGTCGGCAAAGAGCCGCCACCCTATGTCAACCAAGGCGAACTGACCAACTTGCTGAAGTGGAACCGAGGAGAGGGCGACTTGCCCGAAGGCTTCGCCTCTGGCGGCCTGGTTGCTGCGGGAGCAATTCCGTACGAACCCGCTAAAATTGATGCGATTGTCAACTCGCTGCGCGAGGAACTAGATGGCTACTGAAAAAGCACTGCTCAGCGAGGACGACCAGCACGAGGCGCTGGAGGGCGAGACCATTGGCCTGCCCGAGGACGAGGAGTCCGAGGTAGAGGACACCGAGGACGGCGGGGCCGTTATACGCCTGAAGAACGCGCAGGACTCCGAGCGCAAGCAGGAGCACTTCGCTAACATCGTTGAGGAGGTTGACCCGGCGCTGCTCAGCGAGGCCGTTGAGGACCTGCTCGACAAGATCGAGAAAGACAAAGACGCCCGTTCTAAGCGCGACAAACTCTACGAGGAAGGCCTGCGCCGCACCGGGCTGGGCGACGACGCCCCGGGCGGGGCGCAGTTCACGGGCGCGAACAAGGTCGTGCACCCGATGCTGGTGGAGGCCTGCGTGGACTTCTCGGCCCGGTTCATGAAGGAGGTCTTCCCGCCCTCCGGCCCCGTGAAGTCCAAGGTGCAGGGCGAGCTCGACAAGGAGAAGCTCGAGAAAGCCCAGCGCAAGGCCGAGTTCATGAACTGGCAGACCACCGAGCAGATGCCCGAGCTGCGGGGCGAGCTTGAGCAGCTCAGCACGCAGCTACCGCTGGGTGGCGGGCAGTACCTGAAGCTCATGTGGTCGGCGCAGTGGCGCCGTCCGGCGGCCGAGTTCATCGCAATTGATGACATCTACCTGCCGTTTGCGGCCACCAACTTCTACTCCGCCGAGCGCAAGACCCACGTCCAGTACATTACGAAGGCGGAGTACAACCGGCGCGTCAAGGCCGGCATGTACGCCGAGGTAGAGCTAGGTGCCCCGGGGCAGCTGGAGTTCAGTAAGGCGACGGTCGCCAACGACAAGATTGAGGGCCGCCAGGACACCAGCTACAACGAGGACGGACTGCGCACGGTGTTTGAGGTGTACACCCACCTTGACCTAGGGGACGGGCCGGAGCCCTACATCCTGAGCATTGACAAGTCCACGCGCAAGCCGCTGGGTCTGTACCGCAACTGGGAGCCCGAGGGCCCGCGCCGCAAGGAGCTCGACTGGATTGTCGAGTTCCCCTTTGTGCCGTGGCGCGGCGCCTACCCAATCGGGCTCACGCACATGATTGGCGGGCTCAGCGGCGCCGCGACTGGGGCGTTGCGCGCGTTGCTGGACTCGGCGCACATACAGAACGTACCTACGCTGCTCAAGTTGAAGGGTGGCCCGGGCGGGCAGACCATTAACGTCCAACCCACAGAGGTCGCTGAGATTGAGGGCGGTGCGCTCGTCGACGACATCCGCAAGCTCGCGATGCCGTTGCCGTTCAACGGTCCGAGCCCGACGCTGTTCCAGCTGCTCGGGTTCCTGGTAGATGCGGGCCGGGGGGTGGTGCAGACCTCTTTTGAGAAGCTCGCCGACCAGAACCCCAACGCCCCCGTGGGCACCACGCTCGCGCTGATTGAGCAGGGCATGGTGGTGTTCAGCTCGATTCACTCGCGGCTGCACGCCTCGATGGGGCGGGTGTTTAAGATCCTCCACCGCATCAACTCCGCCTACCTCACGGAGGAGGACATCGAGGCCATGCAGAGCGGCCTGGACGTCAAGCCCGAGGACTTTGACGGTCCGCTGGACGTGGTGCCGGTGAGTGATCCCGCAATCTTTAGCGAGGCGCAGCGCTTTGCGCAGGTGCAGGCGGTGCAGCAGCGCGCGGCGCTTATGCCGCAGATGTACGACCTGCGCAAGGTGGAGGAGATGTTCCTCCGCAACCTGAAGCTCAGCCCCGATGACGTGCTGCAGCCCCAACCCGGGCAGGACGACATTGACCCCGTCAGCGAGAACGTTGCGGCCGCGATGGGGCGTCCGGTGTACGCGCTCCCCAAGCAGGACCACGTGGCGCATATCCAGACGCATCTGGCGTTCCTGAAGTCGCCCATGTTCGGGATGAACCCAGCCGTTATTAAGACCTACCTCTACCCCATGGCGCAGCACCTGCGCGACCACCTGCTCAACTTCTACCTGACGCAGGCGCACGAGGCCGTGCAGCGCGCCGAGCAGGAGCAACTCATCACCGACGACGCCGAGCAGCAAGTGCAGGTCATTTTGCGCGTCCAGCAGGTGATTGAGCAGCAGCTCGCGAGCTTTGCGCAGGACCTGGCGCAGATTGACAAGATGGCGGAGCAGTTCAAGCCCCAACCCCCCATGCCGCCCGACAACTCGATGCAGGTGGCGCAGCTCAACGCGCAGGTGCAGCAGTCCGCGCTGCAACAGCGGATGCAGGTGGACCAGGCGCGGCTCCAGATCGAGCAGCAGAAGCTCCAGGCCCAACAGTCCACCGAGGCGCAGAAGCTCTCCGCCCAGCAGCAAGAGCAACAGCTCGAACTCCAGCGCGAACAGCTCCGCCAGCAGGCCGAAGACCAACGCGCCGCAGCCGAGATCCAGGCCCGGCTGCAGATGAACAGCGACGACAACGCCACCGCGATGCGGCTGGCAGCCGCCGAGATTGCTTCCGGCGAGAAAGTGGCTGTGTCAACGGGCACCGGAATCAACCCCGGCACGCGTTAAACCCCTTAACCCCCTAGAAGGAGAACCCTGCAATGAGCGACAAACCCACCCCCGGCACCGTGCCTATGACCGGCGCCTACGTTAAGCAGAAGCACCGCCTGGCGGCAGGCGAGAAGTTGAACGGCCAGACGCTGCCCGCCACACCGGCGCAACGCAGCCCTAAGACTCCCGCCTGAGGATGAATTTTGAGGAGCGCTTGCTCGGGCGGTTGAAGTCCGAGCAGCACCAATTTGCGCTTGAGGCGCTGAAGCGCCCGGTCACGCGCGACGCTTTTGAGTACGGGTACCGGGTGGGGGTGGTGGCTGGATACGAAGCCGCCCTAACCGCCCTGCTTGCCCTGCTTGACGAAGAGCGCCACGGCGAAAGGGATTTGTGAACTACACAAAACACTACGGCTTGCTGGTTGAGCGGGCCAGAAAAAGAGAAAAGCCGGACACCTACCTAGAAAGGCACCATGTCGTACCAAAGTGCATGGGCGGCAGTGATGATCCGGAAAATCTTGTCTTTCTGACCGCTGAAGAACACTTCGTCGCGCACCAGCTTTTGGTGAAAATGAATGCTGGCGTGATTTCGCTTGTCTTGGCGCTCAACATCATGTCATCAAGTCCAACAGGTCGACGAAACAACAATCGACGGTACGGATGGATAAGGCGCGCACTAAGCGAAGCAACATCAGAAAGATTTAAAGGCCGTCAATGGTCAAAAGAACAGAATGCCGCTCGCTCAGCAGCCGTTGCTGCACAGTGGGCGGATCCTGAATTCAAGGCAAAACGGTCCGCTGCAATGAGCGGTCGCCGTTGGTCGGACGAGAGCCGCGCGGCTCGTTCGGCTTCCATGAAAGGAAAGCCTGGAAGGGTCTGGACAGCTGAACAAAAAGCAAAGTTGTCCGCGACCAAGCGCATGAAGTTTTTGCAATCTCAAACAAACTGCTGAAAGGAGCAGAAATGTCAGAAAACGCAATGCTCGAAGCGTTCCCGGACTCCGACCCTGGAATCGTTCCATTTGGTTCACGTGTTCTTGTCCAAATCAGAACGCCGAAAACAAAAACAGCTTCTGGAATCATTATTGACAATGGGTCCAGAGATACTGAGCGCTGGAACACGCAAGTCGCGAGGGTGGTTTCCGTGGGCTCGCTGGCGTTTAAGAACCGAAACTCGATGGAGCCGTGGCCGGAGGGCAGCTGGTGCGCCCCCGGGGACTATGTTCGCGTGCCCAAGTACGGCGGCGACCGCTGGGAGGCGCCCCTGCCCAACGGCGAGTCGGCCCTGTTCGTCATCTTCAACGACCTGGACATCATCGGGCAGGTCACCGGCGACCCGCTCGCAATCCGCGCGTTCATCTGAGCAGGAGATAAACCATGGCAACACTGACTGAAAACGACGGCAAGCCCGAAAACGAAGAACTCGTCATCGTTGAGGACAAAAACCAGCTTTCTGCACCCGAAAACGCAGAAAATGAGGGTGAAGAGCGCGACGACGAACGGCTGCGCGCCGAAGACGAGCAAGACGTCAACCCCGACGACCCCGACAACGCCGAACGGGAGGCAATTCGGGAGCGCCGACGCCTTGAGAAGCTGGAGCGCAAGAAGCGCCGCGACGAGGCCATCAGCCGCGACAAGCTGGAGCTGGAGTTCCTGCGCAAGCGTAACGACGACCTAGAGCGCCGCATTGGCAGCGTGGAGCAGCGCACGCACCAGGCCGACCTGTCCAGCTTAGACGCGCAGATTGCGCACGCGCGCAGCGAGGCCGAAATGGCGGAGCGGGTTATCGCTAAGGCGGTGGCAGCGGGCAACGGCGAGGACGTCACCCAGGCCATGCGCTACCGCGACCAGGCGCTGCAAAAAGCCCAGCAGCTCGCCTTCGCTAAGCAGCAGGCCGCCGCCCAGCGTCCCGCCCCGCGTAACGACGGCCTAGACGACCGCACGCTGCACTACGCCCAACAGTTCGTGAAGGACAACCCCTGGTACGACATGCAGGGCGGGGACGAGGACTCCGCAATCGTACTCGCGATTGATGGCGCACTCGTGCGCGAAGGGTTCCGCCCCGACACCGAGGAGTACTGGGACGAGCTGCGCGAGCGCGCGGCGCGGCGCCTGCCCGAGCGGTTCAAGGCCGCTCCTGCCGCCCAACGCGCTGCCCCGCATCGTCAGTCGCGCGGCGGCCCGGCAATCGGCTCCGGCAAGGAGCACGCGCCCCAGTCCACCCGCACTGAGGTCTACATCTCCCCCGAGCGCAAGCAGGCGTTGGTGGACGCCGGGGTGTGGGACGACCCGGTGTTGCGCATGAAATATGTGCGCCGCTACGCCGAGTACGACCGCTCGAACCGCAGTTAATTTGCCTTTTGCCCAGAATCATTGTATAATTTGTTCAATCGCTGAAAAGGAGCGAGTTTTATGTCCGACGAACGTCTGAAGAAATCTGCTGGTGACAACGCCCAACGCGAAAGCCGCGCGATGCAAGATCGCGCCGTGAGTGAATCGCGTTCGCTGTCCGACGACGAGCGGGTTGAAATGTTCCGACAACAGTTCCACCAGTCCTCACTGCCGGATCTGCCCCGTATCCCTGGCTGGCACACGTGCTGGCTGACCACCACCAACCCGCGTGACTCGGTGCATATGCGTATGCGCTTGGGTTACGAGCCGCTGAAGCCGGAAGATGTTCCCGGCTGGGAGTATGTCACCGTCAAGACTGGCGAGTGGCAGGGGTTTGTTGGTGTGAACGAGATGCTTGCCTTCAAACTCCCGATGAGCCTGTACGAGAAGTACATGCAGGAAGCCCACCACGACGCGCCTCTGCGCGAAGAGGAAAAGCTCACCGACACCGCCGAGTTCATGGAGCAGCAAGCTCGCGCCTCAAAGTCGCGGATTGATGCGGGGGATGGGATGGCGGAGATTGGCCAGCGCCGGAAGGCTCAATTTGAGTTGACCTGAGCTGTTTGCATTGATTTACACTTTCAAACCCCCTCACCTTAAGGAGAACGCTAAATGTCTTCGACTAGCGCACCTTTTGGCTTTCGTCCGTCGTTCCACAACAGTGGTCAGATGCGTCCGAAGGCCTACACCATCGCGAGCACCTACGCCGCCAACATCTTCCAGGGCGACCCTGTGAAGCTGACGGACAACGGTGTTATTCAGCTGGGCACCTCTGACGGCACTCGCTCCGGCACCACTGACGGCATTGCGCTGCTGGGCATTTTTGCCGGCTGCCAGTACCTGGACGTGACCGGCAAGCCTACCGTCAGTCCGTTCTGGCCGTCGGGCGTCACCGCCACCAACATCATCGCCTGGGTCTACGACGATCCGGAGACGCTGTTCGACGTACAATACGACAACCCGGGCACCCCCGGCACCACCACGGTGCAAACCGCAGTGGGCGAGGAGTGTGACTGGACCGTTGCCTCCCCCGGCGGCAGCACCCAGACCGGCCTGAGCAACACCAAGCTCACCGTCATCCAGGCAACCTCGGGTCAATTCCAGATTACTGGCTTTGGCTACGGCGTTAAAGATTCCCTGACCGACGCCTACGTAGTGGCCACCGTTCGTATCAACGAACACCACTACAAAGCTGCGGTTAACTCGGTTTAAGGAGGGCTGAAACATGGCAACCCCAATGCGTAGTACGGACTTCCGGTCCGTTGTTGAGCCGATCCTGAACGAGGTGTTCGACGGCGTTTATGAGCAGCGTGCCGACGAGTGGAAGCAAGTCTTCCGCGAGCAAAAAGGCATCCCACGCAACTACCATGAAGAGCCCGTCTTGTACGGCTTCGGCGCAGCTCCTGAGCTGCCCGACGGCATGGCAGTGACGTACCAGTCTGGTGGCGTGCTGTTCTTGCAGCGTTACCTGTACAAGGTGTACGGCCTGGCGTTCGCGCTGACCAAGGTCCTGGTTGAGGACGGCGACCACATCCGTATCGGTCAGACCTACGCCAAGCACCTGGCGCAGTCGCTGATTGAGACCAAGGAGACGCTGGCCGCCAATATCCTGAACCGCGCCTTCAACGGTGCGTACACGGGTGGTGACGGTGTGGCCTTGGTTGCAACCAACCACCCCATCGTCAACGGCACGTTCAGCAACCAGCTCAGCACCCCCGCTGCGCTGTCGCAGACGTCGCTGGAGCAGATGCTCATCCAGATCCGCAACGCGGTTGACAACAACGGTAAGCGTATCCGCCTGACCCCCAAGAAGATCGTCACCGGTCCTTCCAACGTGTTCCAGGCCGAGGTGCTCCTGAAGTCGGTGCTGCGCACCGGCACCGCCGACAACGACATCAACCCCGTGAAGTCCATGGGGCTGCTCGCCGAAGGCCAAGCCAACCTCTCGCGTATCACGTCGACCACCGCCTGGTGGATCCAGACCGACGCGCCGGAAGGCCTGAAGCTGATGATGCGTCGTGGACTGGAGAAGTCCATGGAGGGCGACTTCGAGACCGACAGCATGCGCTACAAGGCCACCGAGCGTTACACGCTGGGTTGGACTGACCCGCGCGGCGTGTTCGGCACCGCTGGCGTTTAAGGTGCCAAATGAAGCCCCTGCTCACAAGGCGGGGGCTTTGTTGGGCGTCTTCAATCAGCGTAGCAGACAGCCCCGCCCTGGGCTGACGGCATGCAGACAGCTGCGCAACGCAACTCGCATGTGGGGGAATTAAATCATGGCGCGTACTACGTTCTCTGGTCCTGTTAAATCGCTGGCCGGCTTCGAGGGCAATATCTCCGGCACCGCCTCTGCTGTGGACGGCGCTATCACCGCTGACAGCTACACGCGGGCCACGCTTCCTGCGGTGGTGGCTAACGGCGTCATCGTTGTCACAGACGCGAACAGTGGTGCGGGCACGGTGTGTTTTGGCAAAGGGTCTAGCTGGGTTGATGTAAAAACCGGCCTGGCGGTTGCTTGACTGATTCACAGAGGGTTCAGCCATGACCGCATCACCGGACTATTTCTTTCTAGACGGACAAAAACTTGTCGCAACGGATAACGGCGACGGCACAAAGACGCTCGTTGTTAGTGGCCCGCTGACTGACGCCCAACTTCGGGCTGCGGCGGTGCCTGTTTCCGGAACTTTTTTCCAAGCTACGCAGCCTGTCTCTGCTGCGTCGCTACCCCTACCCACTGGGGCTGCCACCGAGACCACACTCTCGGCGCTCAACACCAAGGTTCCTTCGCAGGCTATTTCGGGCCTATTACCTGTTGATACTCTCGGCACCCCAGGAACACCGCGTGTTCAGGCTACAGGCACTGCAGCTGCGAACATTGTCCTGACCAGTACTTGCCGCCGCGTGAGTATGTATGCCACGACGGGTACTTGGTACAGTATTAGTGGTACGGCGACCGCGACCAGCCATTACATCGGAACTGGTGAGCGACTGGACTTCGATGTACCTGCTGGCACAACCATCAGCGTACTACAGGAAACAACTGCAGGCGCAGTTCGTATCACGGAGTTGGTATGAAGTTAAGGGCCACACGCCTGAGCGCGACTGGCAACAACCGGTCCCCGGTAAATACCAATCTACTTGCTCAGGCCGCAGCATTTTTATCGGTTCGCGTCCCAGCAGGCAGCACCTACAAAGGCCCGTTGCTTCGTGTGCGCCGCAGCAGCGACAACACCGAGCAAGACATTTTTGCTGGTGCGCCGGATATTGGTGGCAACCGGTTTATTGACCAATCTGCTTTGCTTGCGTTTGTTGGCTCTGGCAGTGGGTTTGTGACTCGCTGGTACGACCAAACGCGCAACAACAGGAATGCGGTTCAAACTAATCAGTCGCTACAACCCCGCATTGTCAATGCAGGCGTTGTCGAATCGTTAAATGGTCGTCCTGCCCTTTCTCCAAACGGAACCGGCGAATTGCTTTGGTCTGTTCCTTATGCGGCTGGGCATACGCTAGGCTTTGTTGCAAGCCCGTCCCCTGCGGGGTCGCAGACCTACATGCTTGCAGGTGGACCTCTTAACAACAATGTATCCGCCATTATTTCTGGATACAACGCACCCTTTGAGTATTTTTCCAGTCCGCGTTTTACCATACAGGCTACTCGAGTACAAACGCGCGCAATGGTAACGTCGCAGGACGGCGGAACTGCTTTTGGTTATGTAGACAACACACAAACAGGTTCTGGCGCAGTCACTACCAACCTTGCAGGCCAATCTTCAGGGCAGTTGTTCCGTGTTAATGCAGTAGGTTATTTCCGTGGATTGTGCCAAGAGGTTTTTATTTATAACCGCGTTGTGTCGTCCGATGAACGCACAGAAATATTTGACGGTCAAAGCATGGCATATCCGACTTGAACGTCATAAATTTTGGTAGCCAGCCATCGGGTGTTAACCCATTTAGTACCCGCATCTACCAAGCCGCAATCATCCCCACCCGCCTCTCCGACAGCGCCCTCCAGCGCATCACAGCCATCTAATCCAGAAAGGCCCCATCATGCCTCGTAACTACGACACCACGATCCACAAACCTTACCCCAGGATCACTGAAATCAATATTCGGTACGCGGCGTCCGGCGCTCCGCAGATTGAGTATGTTGAGCAAATGGCGATTGTTGATGCTGACGGTAGCGTCCAGCACCTTGAGGGCGGCGCGGCGCGGCACTCTTTAGACCTTGCCCACATCACCGATCCGGTGCAATTGGTTGAGCCCGCCACAGGGCAGCCCATTGAGGGTCAGACGGTCACAAAGCGACAACTCATGCTGGGCTTGCTGGCCTTCTTGCGTGCAGAGCAACTGCGCCGCGATACCGAGGTCGACCGTGCTGCTAGCCCTGCGTAAATATCCGCCAGCCGGTGCCACGCTCTGGCAGCGGTTTGCGTGCTGGGTTATCAAGGCTCGACTGGTCAGCCAGTACTGCCACGGCGGTGTTGTGGTTAACGAGCGTTTGCTTCACACCACGGCCACTGGCGGCTTGCATTGCGTGTCTCCCGGAAACTGGTCTCCGGAAAACTGGGACTTGTTTGATGTCGGCGGCGATGACGGTGAAGCTGCGGAGCAGTTCATAAGGTATGAGGGGGTCGATTATGATTGGTTTAGCTTGTTGGCGTTCGTTGGTCCTCGGGTTCGGGATTCTCACCGCTTTTATTGCTTCGAGTGGTGCTGGCTAGCCATGACCGGTGAGCATCCCAAAAATCTGGTGACGCCTGAAATGCTGCTTTCGATAAAAGAGCGCAAGCTGCGGAGCGCCAAACAACCACTACAGGAACCGTGATGTCGCTTTGGCGTAAGGAGATGCAGATGAAACACGAAACGGCCGAGATCGTCAAAGCTTGGTTAGACGCGTTGTCCGTAGTTACCGTTTTAGGCGCAATAGTAGAAATGTTACCTTCGGTCGCAGCGATTTTCACCATCGTTTGGACAGGCATAAGAATCTGGGAGACAGAAACCGTTAAAGGTTGGCGAGGTCTCAGAAAAGAAACTTTTGCGGAACCGAACTCTTCAAAAGACTAATTTCTTAGAGGTTTCAAAATGGCCTGTAAGTATGTGAAAGACTTTGACTTCGGCACCGTTAAGTACTCCCACGGCGGTAAGGTATCGCAGGCGAAAATCGGCCGCGTTATGGGTGAGTTTAAGGTTGGCGAGCTACACTCAGGCAGCAAAAGCGGCCCCGTCGTCAAGAACCCCAAGCAGGCCGTCGCAATTGCGCTCTCCGAGGGGCGGAAAGCGGCCCGCCGGTAACGGTAAATTTGCCCGAGCGGGGCGCAACGGGTTATAATTCGCGCAGACGAGAAGGGCACGCCGCACCGGCTAGCCATCTGACTACCCCCATTACGGAGTTAGCATGGCCTTTTCCGGCAGCATCAGCAGCACAACGTTCAACGCCTTGAAGGTCGTAGAAAACGCCTTCAGGCGCTGCCGCCTGCCCGCGCAAGCCATCACCGCCGAGATGCAGAGCTACGCGCTGGAGGCGTTGTACCTGCTGCTCAGCGAGCTCGCCAACACCAAGACCCCTAGCTGGTGCATTGAGCGGCAGATCTACCCTTTGTACGAGGGGCAACCCGTCGTCACGCTCAGCAACGGCACCGTGGAAGTGCTGAACGCCAACTTACGCACGCTGCAAGAGCTCACCGGGGCGACCGTCTCCCTACCCACCAGCTACACTGTAGACTTCAACGGTCAGAACGACGGTGGTAACACGGTTAACACGGTAGGCTTGAAGTGGAGCGGTGCGGCTGTGCCCGTAACGTTTCAGACCTCCGCCGACGGGTTGGCCTGGGACACGGTCGGCACGCAGACGACTGCGGCCGGGGCGGGGGAGTGGACCTGGACAGACGTTGTCCCAGCGCAGGCTCGCCGCCTGTTCCGCATCGCGAGCTCCGCGCCCATGCTGCTCAGCGAGGTTTACCTAGGGACGTTGCCGCAGGAAATCCCGATGGGGGTGCTGAACCGCGACACCTACGTTGCGCAGAGCAACAAAGTGTTCCTAGGGCGGCCGCTGACGTATTGGTTCCAGCGCGACCTGCCGCAGCCGGTGATGAACCTGTGGCCCAGCCCCAACGCGGCTGCCGAGTACCAACAACTCATCGTCTGGCGCCATCGCCACATCATGGACACGCAGAACCTGCGACAGGACGTCGAGGTGCCCCAGCGTTGGCTGGAGGCGATTGTGGCGGGGTTGGCGGCCCGGGTGGCAGCCGAGACCCCCGCAGTTGAAGCCGCGCTGGTGCCCGCGTTGGAGCAAAAATGGTACGCGGCGCGGCAGTCGGCGTGGGACGGGGACAATGACGGTTCCCCTACGTACATCAATCCGGGCATCGGTGCGTACACAAAGTAAAAACCTATGCCGCGCTTTATAGACC
>JACCDX011148382.1_pt1 | contig 13141 bp, 10 predicted proteins | sample 7449681 | NCBI WGS metagenome assembly JACCDX01 (sample SAMN15323450, study PRJNA562643) | freshwater metagenome | isolation source: river surface water | place: USA:Blue River Watershed | collected 2017-08-18
CGAACACCCCGCCCAGCACCCCGGCGAGCACCTTGCGCTCCCCGCCCACCTCCCGCATGCGGGCGAGCATGGCCGCGCGGGCCTCCTCGTCCATCGCGCGCCCCTGCAGCAGCACCTCGCGGTCCGGCCAGTCACAGGCGCCGACCAGGTCGTCGCGCTGCTCGAAGCTGCCGAACCAGAGCGCCACGTTCCCGGGCACGGCCTCGACGCAGCGCTGCAGCGCGTCCACGAGCGCGGCGCGGTCCTTCTCGCGGCGCTTGTAGGCGGTGCTCACGCCAGGCACGGCCACGACGAGCCGCTGCTCGGCGCCGAACACCTCCGGCAGCAGGTGCTCCCGCAGGCGATCCGGCGCCAGCCCGCAGCTGTCCCGGTGAAACCACGTCGGGTGCAGCGTCGCGCTCATGTGGATGCTCGCGCGGATCGCGTCGAAGCGCGGGGCCAGGAGCCCCGCCGCGTCCCGCGTGACGAGCTGGAGCCGCGCGGGGGTCCAGGTCGCGACGAGATCCTCGCCGCCACGCTCGAGCGCGCCGACGAACCGGGCCACGGCCCAGGCGAGCTCGGTCCAGGGATCGGCGCCACCTTCTTCATGGGGCGGAGGGGAGGCCCCCTCCGCAACGCCTCCCCCGGAATCCGCGTGGTGGCGAAGCATCGCATGGTCGATGGCGAGCTCGTCCACCCGCTCGCGCAGATCTTGCCAGCGCCGGAGGTGCGGCTCGACGAGCAGCTCCTCGCCCACGGCGCCCACCGTCATCAGCGCGGCCTCGTCCAGCGCGTCGGCGAGCGCGTCCGCGAGATCGCGGAAGCCGTCCCAGGCCGGCGCTTCCGGGAGGCTCGAGCGCGCCGCGTCGACCTGGGCGCGCCGCAAAGACGGCGAGCCCCAGCCCAGGGCACGCTCCGGCAGCTGGTGGGCCTCGTCGACAATCACGGCCCAGGTGGCGTCGTCCGCGAGGCTCCGCACGTCCGGGTCGAAGACGTGGTTCATGTCGCCGATGACGAGGTCGGCCATCTCGGCCCGAGCGTGCGCCAGCGCGTGCGGACAGCACCGCGAAGCGCGTCCAGCTGCGAGGAGGTCCTCCGCGCGGCACAGCTCGGGGAGCCGCTCCAGAACGAGGTCCGCGCGGGCGTGATGTCCGTCGGCGTACGGACACGCTTCCGGACGGCAGTCCACGCCGCCCTCCCGCAGGCACATCGCCTCCCGCGCGCGAAGGGTCACGCTCCGGAGCCGCAGGCCCCGCGCCGCCATCTCCGCGAGCGTCCGCTCCACGACGGCGGCCTGCGTGGTGCGGGCCGTCGCCCAGTAGAGCTGCACGTCCTCCGCCCGGGCGGCCTCGAGCGCGCCGTGGAGCACCGCCGCCGTCTTGCCCGCCCCCGTCGGCGCCCCGAGCAGCAGGTGCGCGCCGTCGACCAGCGCACGTCGAACCGACTCCGCGGCGTCCGACTGTCCGGGGCGCGCCGCCTCGTGCGGGAAGGGCACGATCGTCCCGCGCCGCAGGGCCTTCCACGCGAGCCAGTCCTCGCGCTTACGGATCTCGCCCAGCAGCCAGCGGTTGACGCTGTCCTCGAGGTCCTCCGGCTCCTCCACGACCCACACGCGCTGCGCGCCGTCGACGAGCGACACCACGCGGAGCAACCCTCGCGGGGTGGGCCACCGCTCGCAGCGCGCCATCCAGAGGTAGAGCTGCAACTGGCGCTCCCAGCTGGCGAAGCCCTCGGCGCGCGCGAGAACGTCGCCCGGCAGGCCGGTGCTCTTGATCTCCTCGACCAGGGTGCCGTCCTCGGTCTCGAGCACGCCGTCGAGGCGCGCGTGCACCGTGATCGTCCAGTCCCCCAGCACACGGCGGTGCTTCAGGCGCACCTCGCTGGCGTAGCCGAGGTCTTCTTCCGCGCGGCGGGCCTGCACCTCCTCGTGCAGACGCACCCCCGCGGCGAGGCGCCCGCGGTCGCTCATGGCGAGGCGTCGCACGCTGCGCTCCGACGCGCCGACGAGTTCCCCCACGCCGAGGTCGAGCGAGCGGGTGCTGTCGTCCCAACGGAGGCTCACCTCCGGAGGCTAACCCACCTCAGCCGAGACCCAGCGCACGGCCACCCTGGTAGACGAGGAGGCTCGTCACCCAGGCGAGCAGCGTCATGTACGCGAACAGGAACGCCGGCCACTTCCAGCCGCCGCTCTCGCGCTTGACCACGGCGAGCGTGCTCATGCACTGCGCGGAGAGCGCGATGAACACCATGAGCGAGAGACCCACGAGCGGCGTGTAGCGCGGGGTGCCGTCGGCGCGGACCTCGCCGCGGATGCGCTCCCGCAGGGGGACGCTCTCCTCGTCGGCGTCGCTACCTACGCCGTGAACGACGCCCATCGTGCTGACGAACACCTCGCGCGCCGCGAACGCGCCCACGAGGCCGACCCCGATCTTCCAGTCAAACCCCAGCGGCGCGATGACGGGCTCGAGCGCCTGGCCGAGACGGCCTCCGTAGCTTTCGCGCAGGCGGTGGCTCTGCTCGGCCGCCTCGACGCGCTCGACCTGCTCCGCCGTCGTGGCCGCGGCCCGCATCGTGACGAGCTCATCCGTCGGAGCCACCTCACGCGGGAACGCCAGCAGCGCCCAGAGCACCACCGTGCAGCCGAGGATCACGGTCCCGGCCTCGGTGACGAACATCCTCGCGCGGAGCAGCATCGCCCGCAGCACCGAGGCGAGCCGCGGCAGCCGGTAGGGCGGCAGCTCCAGCAGCAGGGGCACCTTCGGACCCCTGAGCACGGTGCGGCCGAGCACGCCCGCGGCGACGAGCGCCATCAGGGTGCTGAACACGTACATCGCCACCATGAGCGCGCCCTGGACGGGGATCACGCCGAAGAGGCGCCCGTCCGCAGGGAAGAGGCTCGCGATGACCAGCGTGTACACGGGGAGCCGCGCCGAGCAGCTCATCAGCGGCACCACCATCATCGTGAGGAGCCGGTCGCGGCGGCGCTCCAGCGTGCGCGTCGCCATGATGGCGGGCACGGCGCAGGCGTACCCCGACAGCATCGGCACGAAGGCGCGCCCATGCAGACCGACGGCCTTCATGCCGCGGTCCACGAGGTACGCCACGCGCGCCATGTAGCCGCTGTCCTCGAGGAACCCGAGCAGCAGGAACAGCAGCAGGATCTGCGGGAGGAAGACCAGCACGGAGCCGAAGCCGTTGAGCACGCCATCCACGAGGAAGTCCGCCAGCACGCCGCCGGGGAGCGCACCACGCGTCAGGTCGCCCAGCGCCCCGAACATCGCCTCGATGGCCGAGATCGCCGGATCCGACCACGAGAACAGCGCCTGGAACAAGGTCGCCATCGCGAGGAGGAACGCCGCGGTGCCCCAGAGCGGGTGCAACAGCCACGCATCCACCCGCTGGGTCCACGTCCACGTGGACGGCGCCACGGCGGCGCCAAGATCCAGGGAATCGAGCCAGGCGTAGCGCGCGCCGATGATCTCGAGGTCGAGGTCGCGCCCCGAAGCCTCCGCGGCCGCGAACCGCTCCAGCACCGCGCGGCGGACGTGCGCCGGCACGTCCACGAGCTCGTCGTCCACATCCACGCTCAGGAGCGCCCAGAGCGCGAGGGCCCGCGATTCGGTCGCCGAGCCCGCCGTGACGAGCGCCGCCACCTGCCGAACGTCGGCCTCGAGGGCGGCGGGGTAGCGCCAACCCACGCGGCCGCGCCCGGCATCGGGCGCGTGAAGGACCGCGTCCACGGCGTTGGCGAGCGCGTCGAGGCCTTCGCCCGTGTGGGCGCTCACAGCGACGCAGGGCACGCCGAACACGGCGCTGACGCGCTCCGGCGAGGGCGCGACGCCCTGCGCGCGCGCCGCGTCGATGAGGTTGAGCGCCAGCACGACCGGGACGCCGGCCTCGATGACCTGGCCGGCGAGGTAGAGGTTCCGCACCAGCTGCGTGCTGTCGAGCACGAGGACGACCACGCTCGGGCGCACGTCGCCGTCCTGGCCGAGCATGGCGCGGATGGCGACCTGCTCCTCCGGGGAGCGCGCGGCGAGCGCGTACGCGCCGGGGACGTCGAGGACCTCGACTCCGCCGCGGGGAAGGCGCCACGCGCCCACCTGCCGTTCGACGGTCACACCGGGGTAGTTGCCGACGCGCGCGTTGCTCCCCGTCAAACGGTTGAAGAGCGAGGTCTTTCCCGTGTTGGGGTTCCCGGCGAGGGCGATGCGGGGCGCGCTCATCCGACGGCCTCGACCGCGGGCGAGGTGCGCTCGACGTCGATGGCCTCCGCCTCGGCCCGCCGCAACGAGAAACGGCACCCGCGCACCTCGATGTCGAGCGGGTCGCCGAGCGGCGCGGCGCCACGGACGATCACCTCGACACCGGGGAGGAACCCGAGCTCCATCAGGCGGCGCCGGTAGGCACGCTCGCCGCCGACGGTGACGATCCGGGCGCGCTGGCCATGCGGGAGGCGATCGAGGCGTTCCACGCGCGTCCTGTATGGATAATGAAAGTCGTTGTCAAGATGGGCGCAGGCGCACATGTCCGAACCGTGGCTGTGCGAAGTGGCACGATGATGCAGGGCAACGGCCGCGCCGGCCCGGGCTACCGCACCGCGTAGCCCCAGGTGTAGGGCGTCCCACGGTACAGGCAGGAGCTCCCGGTACCCCAGGCCCAGGTGCCGTCGAGGCGTCCGCCGGCGCAGCGCTCGCCGGCGTAGTCCGCGAGGTGACCACGAACGGACGGCCCGTCATCGTTGTCGCAGGCGTAGGTGTTGTTGAGGCCGCCGCTGTAGCCGTAGCCCACGCAGCCCATCATGATGAGGGAGCTGGAGGGGCCGTACGTTCCATGCTTGAAGGCGTTGCCGTTCGTCCCGAGCGTGAGGTTCGTACCCGTGAACGACCAGGTCCGCGCTCCGTAGCCCTCGGTGTAGAACTCGCCTGTCGTGCGGTTGAACACGGCGACCTCGTCGAAGACGAGGCAGGCCAGATCGGAGGACCAGTCCGCTGCGCTGCCAGGGGTGCGGCGGTTGGCGACGCCCATCGAGGTGCGCGCGTTCGCGGCCTGCCAGCCGGCGAGGGTCCAGCCGCCGCCGTCGTTCGTCTGGTCGCAGTAGTAGTCCTGCGCCACGCCGCTCCCGCAGGGGTCCAGCGCATAGACGCCGTCGCCCGTCGAGAGCCCCGCGGCCAGCACGTCCGCGCAGCTTCCGCAGTCGGTCACACCGGCGTCGGCGTCGTCGCAGTCGTCGCCGGTGGCGGAGGTGCCCGCCGTGACCCCGCACTGCACGAGCGGACGGGAACGTTCCCCCCGGCCGTCGCCGTCGGCGTCCACGTAGACGGTGACCTCGCCGGTGGCGCCGGCCTCGTCCGTGCTGCCGTCGCAGTCGTCGTCGATGCCGTTGCACGTCTCCACGCTGCGGGGGTTCGTGGCCACACGGGCGTCGTCACAGTCGGTGGCGTCGGCCACGTGGCCGGCGGGCGCCACGCACGTCATGGCCGACGCGTCCGGGTCGCCGAAGCCGTCGCCATCGAGGTCGGCGAACCATGGGGAGGTTCCCGTCACGCGGGTGTCCGCGTCGTCCGTCGCACCGTCGCAGTCGTCGTCCAGGCCGTTGCAGACCTCGGTCGCGCCGGGGAGCACCGCCGCGCGCGCGTCGTCACAGTCGCCCGCGGCGCGTACGTACCCGCGCGGAGCGGCGCACTGCGTGAGCGTGTAGGCGCGGGAGCCCGCGCCATCGCCGTCGACGTCGATGTACCAGACCGTCGACGGGTTCTGGCTCGCGTCGCCGTCGTCACAGTCGTCGCCGTCGGCGACGGTCCCGGCGGGAGCTACGCACGCCACCGCCGCGAGGGCAGCGGCGCCGTGCCCGTCCCCGTCGGCGTCCGTGTGCCACGCGGTCGCATCGAGGGCGTCATCCTCATCCGTGACGCCGTCACAGTCCTCGTCGCCACCGCCGCACGTCTCCACGGAGTCGGGATTCACGCCGGCGTCAGCGTCGTCACAGTCATCGGCAACCGCCGCGTACCCGGTGGGGAGCACGCAGGCCTCCTGCGTGATGGCAGGGTCCCCGTGGCCGTCGCCGTCGAGGTCGATGGCCCAGGAGGTCGTCACCCCTTCGTCGACCTCGCCGTCGCAGTCGTTGTCGACCTCGTCGCATACCTCCAACGCGCCCGGCCACGCCAGAGCGTTGACGTCGTCACAGTCGGTGGCGTCCTCGACGAAGCCGACCGGGGACGCGCACGCCTGCGTGGAGCTGTCGGGGTCGCCGAAGCCGTCGCCGTCGGCATCGGCGTAAAACGTCGTTCCCGCGCCATCGTCGACCTCGCCGTCGCAGTCCTCGTCGCGCCCGTCGCAGGCTTCCTGAGCATCGGGATGCACGGCGGCATCGGCGTCGTCGCAGTCTCCCGCCTGGTAGGCGAGCCCTTCGGACAGGCCGGTGTCTCCCATGGCGCACCCGCTGCTGGGCAGTCCAGGATCGCCGTAGCCATCGCCGTCGGCGTCGGTCCACACCGGCGAGGAGATGCCCTCGTCGGCCTCGCCGTCACAGTCGTCGTCCTGACCGTTGCACGACTCGTCGGCACCCGGGCGGACGCTGGCGTCGCCATCGTCGCAGTCGCCCTCCGCGATGCCGTAGCCATCGCCGTCGGCGTCGTTCACCGCGCCCGCCGCGGTGTCCTCGACGGGCGCGTCCTTGGGAGGCGTGACGGTGCAGGCCAGCAGGGTGAGCAGCGCGAGGTTCATCCGCCGGACGTAACTGTGTGTCGACGTCCCGCACGCTCGCCCCCACCCGCGAGCGCGCCCCACGCACCCGGTTACCTTCCCGGCGGGAGGATCCCCATGGGCCTTTGGGACAGCATCAAGCAGAATGTCGGCGCGCAGTTCCTCGACGTCATCCAGTGGCTCGACGACACGCGGGACACCATCGTCTACCGGTTCCCGACGCACCAGCAGGTGATCCAGGACGGCGGCAAGCTCGTCGTGCGCGAGGGCCAGTCCGCCATCTTCGTGCAGGAGGGCAAGGCGAGCCCCGTGTTCGGGCCCGGCACGCACGAGATCTCGACCCGCAGCCCGGCGATCTGGGGCTTCTTCCAGGGGATCAAGTACGGCTTCGAAGGGCCCTACAAGGGGGAGATCTACTTCCTCGCGACGCGGGCGTTCGCCGACCAGCGCTGGGGCACCGCGACGCCGATCCCGCTGCGGGACAAGGACTTCGGCATCGTGCGCATGCGCGCGAACGGCAACTTCGCGTTCAAGGTGAGCGCGCCCGAGGTGTTCCTCCGCGAGGTGGTGTCCACCAGCGGCCTGCTCACCACGGACGACATCGCCGGGCAGCTGAAGCGCACCATGGTGGCGGCGCTCGCCGACACCATCGGCGAGGCCGGCATCCCGCTGCTCGACCTCGCCGCGCAGTACATGGACCTCGGAGACGCGCTGCGCCAGAGGCTAAACCCCAAGTTCGAGGCCAGCTACGGCGTCACGCTGACGGACTTCGCCATCGAGGCGATCACGCTCCCCCCCGAGGTCGAGGCGGCCATGGATCGGCGCGCCTCCATCGGCGCACTCGGGGACATGGGCACCTACACCCAGTACCAGGCGGCGAACGCCATGGCGGACATGGCCAAGAACGTGGGCCACGGCAGCGCGAACCCGATGCTCGACGCGGGCATGGGCCTCGCCATGGGCCAGGTGTTCGGCCAGGCCTTCGGGCGCGCAGCGCCGGGCATGGCGACGCCTTCCGCTCCGAGCGCGCCGCCGCCCCCGCCGAGCGAGCCGCGCTACCACTACAACGGCCCCGGGGCCGCTGCCGGCGAGTACACGGCGGGGCAGATCGCCGGCTTCGTCGCCGCGCACCGCGCCGCGGCGCACAACGTCTGGGCTGCCGGATGGCCTGCCTGGCAGCCCGCCGGCAACGTGGCGGAGATCGCGCGGCTGGTGCCGCCGGCCGCCGCAGCGCCTCCCCCGCTCCCGGGTGCGGGCGCGCGCTACCACTACAACGGCCCGAGCGGCTCCGGAGAGGCAACAGCGGCCGAGATCGTCGCGCAGGTGCGGGCGACCCCGGGCGCGCGTCACCTCGTGTGGAAGGACGGCATGGCCAGCTGGGCCGAGGCCGCGAGCGTCCCCGAGCTCGCCGCCCTGCTCGCCGCGCCTTCCGGCCCGCCGCCCCTGCCCGGCGGGGGACCGCCGCCGCTGCCGTGACCGCGGACACGCCCCCACCGCCGGACGGCACCGCACCTCTCGAGCCGTCCGGCGCGACGCGCGCCGTCTGGAAAACGCGGCTCTCCACCGCGATGGTGGGCATGGTCGTCGCCAGCGCGGCCCTCCTCGCCCCGAGGCTCGCCCGCGTGCCAGACGACGAGATGGCCCCGACGCTTCTGGCCGGGGACGTCGTGGTCATCGTGCCCGGTGCCGCGCGCGCCGGTGACCTCGTCACGCTCGTCGACCCCCTCGATCCGTCCCGCTGGACGATCCGGCGGGTCGAGTCCCTCGGTGGTCAGGTCCGCGTCGAGGACGGCGTGTTCTACACCGGCAACCGTGTCGACCTCCTCGAGATGGGCCGCGACGATGCGTGGGTGACACGCAAGGAGGGCGAGCACCTCGTTCGTCGCTCCGTGCGCGTGCCCCGCGGAGAGACGCCGCCCGTCACCGTGGCGGACGACGCCGTGTTCCTCGGGGCCGACGCCCGTGACGAGGCCATGGACAGCCGCTGGTGGGGGTCCCTCCCGCAAGCCGCCCTTCAGGGACGCGTCGTGGCGCGCGTCTCTCGCCCGCACCACCCGTGGCGAGGCTGGTTCGACCTCTACTGAACCCCTCAGGGCTGGGCCGCCGCCACGGGTGCCTCGACGTCGGTGAGGTCGACGCTGACGGCCTCGCCGGGAACCATGCCGCCCGGCACGGCCAGCGTCACGGGCACGCCCCACTCCAGGACGCCTGGCTCGCGAAGCTGGCGCAGCGGGACGGGCTCGACGGCGGCGCCGACGCTCCGAACATCGGCCATGACGACGTCGCCACGCGCGGTGCGCACGGCGAGCCGCGCCCCCGGGGCGAAGGTGCCTACCCGCGACGGCTCGACGTAGACGATCGCCTCGGCCGATTCAGGCGCGGTCAGCGTGAGCAGGGGGACCCCCTCGACGACCCACTGGCCCACGACGGGGAACACCTCGGTCACGACCGTGTCCGCACGTCCGTCACGCCCCAGCGGCGCGACGGGCACCCCCACGACACCACGCACCGGGGCGAGGACGCGCCCTGCGGCGACGCGCGCCCGCAGGGTCTCGACCTGCGCGTTCGCCGCGTCGAGCTCCTTCGAGAGGTCGGCGTCCGCGTTCGCGCCGGCCCGTGAGAGCGCCCGCCCATAGGCAGCCTCGAGCGTGACGAGCGCGTCCTTGCGCGCCGACACCTCGGCGGCGACGCGCGCGCGCTGCGTGGCGAGGGCGTCCGTCTCCAGGGCGGCGAGCCCGACACCGGGCGAGGTCGCACGACGGAGCTGCACGTCCAGACCCGCGAGCGTGGCCTCGGCCTGCTCCAGAGCGACGCGGGCGCCGGCGACCCCGATCCGCGACGCGTCGAGATCGCGCGCGAACTTCCGGGCGCGGTCCGAATCCTCGACCGAAAGCCGAGCCTCCAGCGCGGCGCGCGTCGCCTCCGCGAGGGCCAGCTCCTCCGCGAGGCCCGGCGCGTGGATCACCGCCAGAACATCGCCGGCCTCCACGAGCTGACCGGGCGACACCCGCAGGTCCGCGACCGAACCGGCGCACGGCGCTACGAGCGGCCACGCCTGCGGGCGCGCCACCGCGAGGTAGGTCGGCGATCCCGACCCTCGCGACACGCCGAAGCCCACCGAGATGGCGCAGACGCCCCAGAGCAGCGCGAACGCGACCTTGCCGCGTGCCGCCCGAAGACGACGCATCCAGGGCTGGGCTACCATTCTTCCGCCTTCTCCTCGATGGCCACCGTGACCTGCGCCGCGCCCTCCACGCCGCGTACGGCGCTCAGGAACGCGTCTCGCTCGCCCGCATGCAGCAAACGCACCTCCCACGTGAACTCGCTCTCCGCCCCGTCCGTCGCCTGACGCACGGCGATGAGCTCGGCCGTGGCGCACCACGAAGGCAGCAGCGCCTCGACCCCGCCCCGCGCGTCCGAACGCCCCCGGACGCGCAAGACGCCGGTGTCCGCGTGGCGCGTGGCGAAGTTGGTCATCTGGAGCAGGGTCGCGGCACCGCCGATGAAGCAGGTGCCGAGCACGGCCACGACGTGTTGGTTCGCGCCGACGGCGATGCCGACGGCGAGCGCCAGGAAGATGAAGGTCGTGTCGCGCGCGTCCCGTACGACGGTGCGGAAGCGGATGATGGCGAGCGCGCCGACGAGACCGAAGGCCCGCGCCACGCTGTCTCCCACCACGAGCATCACCATGGTGATGATCATGCTGAGCAGCACGATGCTGTGCACCATGTTCCGCGAATAGCTCACCCCGCGGTGGGTCCCCGTGTAGAGCGCGGCCACGACAACGCCGAGCACGAAGGCAAGACCGAGGTCCAGCACGACGAGCGAGGCGGGGAACCGTCCAGCGCTGACGGGCGCCACGGAATCGAGGAAGGCCAACGGATTCATGAAGTGACCCCTTGCGGAGGCAATGCGCGGATGACGTCGACAGCGTGCCGGTACTTGGACATGGACTTCCTCTCGAGGTCGAACCTCCGCACGATCTCGGCGAGCCAGCCAGGGTAGCTTCCGCTGTACTTCACCTCGAGCACGACCAAGCCCTTCACGAGCGGCACATCGTACCACCTTGACGGCGGCTGGAACCCCGACGTCGGCACGCCGCACCGAATCTCCGAATCAAAGGTCACGCGCACGAGGCCGCGCTCGCCGCCGACCCACGCCGACCGGTCGTAGGTCACCCATGCGCGCGGGTACGCGCGGTAGCGGTCCATGTGATCGAGGAAGTTGTCGAGCGCCGGCGAGGACGGGCACGACGGCAGGCGACCGGCGATCACCGCCTCGCCATCCTCCCGGGACACCACCGCGCGGGTCTTCGTCATCGCCTCGCCGGCGCGCGCCTTGACCTCGAGGAAGGCCGGACTCCGGCCCGCGAAGTCGTACACGCGGGCGCGGAGCTTGAACCGCGCAAAGTTCCCATTCGCCGTCTCGCGGTAGATCCGCCAGTCCGCGCTGTCGAAGTAGAGGCTGTGGACGTCGTACCTGGCCGAGCCGCCTTCTCCAAAGGCGTCCGGCTCCATGTAGCGAGCGATGGCGTGACGAACGGCCTCTGCCCGCTCGGGCAGGATCCGGTACTTGATCTCGTAGCGCGTGGCGGGACGCATGGATCGCAACGTAGAGGCCACAGACTGCGCGGGCAAGCGCGGCTTGCGCGGCCTCGACGCGGCGGCTAACGCCTCGGATGCTGCTCGCCCTCCTGACCGCGTGTCTGACGTCGAAGACCACGGACACCGCAGACACTTCAGGGGGGCCACCCGGCACGGACACGGCCGACACTGCGACGGACACCGCCGAGACGGGCGCGGACACGGCGGACACCGGCGGGGACACCGGGATCGACGCGTTCTGCGCCGAGCGCCTCTCCACCGCGGCGCCTGGCAACGCCTGCCTCGAGGCCGGGGTGCTGCGCTGTGGCGACGTCGTCGAAGCCACGGTCGCAGGTGGCGAGGCGACCTACGGCGCGGACAGCTGGGAAGGCTGGGCCTGCACGACGAACGTCGACAGCCACCCCTACGACGGCCCCGAGCGCGGCTGGATCCTTGAGCTTCCGGAGCGCACCACGGCGACGCTCACGCTCGAGACCCCGTGCGCGGACCTCGACCTGTTTGCGGTCTACTGGCAGGAGGACACCTGCCCCTCGCCGGCGACGACGCTCCACGTGTGCGAAGCCGGCGACCGCACCGGAGACACCGACACGGTGCGCCTCGTCAGCGTGAGCGCGGAGCAGGACCTCGTCTTCGTCGACGGAAAGGAGCGCGAGGCCGCGAACTTCCGCTTGACCGTGAACTGCGACGGCTGAACGGATAGTGCCCCTCCCCGAGGTGCCGATGGACTGGACCCGCCCCGCAACCGTCTCCGGTGGCCACCGAGCGACCGCCCCCGCGCGCGGCAACGCGTCACCGGTCGTGCTTCGACTCCTGCCGAGCATCCCGCACCCTCCAGCGCGGATCGGCGTATGCGGGCCCGCGGGCGCCGAGGACGCCGCCGCGCTGCGCGCCCGAGGCTACCGCGTCGAGGAAGGCCCCCGCGCGCCAGACACGCTTCTGGCCTGGCACCCCGACGCGCCGCTCGACGCGCTCTGCGACAGCGGGCTGCTCCGGCTTCTCCCGCAGGATCAGCGCCCTCGATGGGCCGCCATGATGGCGCTGCACCTGCGCCCCGGCGGCAAGCTCTTCGGCGCCTTCGCCTCGGGTGACACCCCCGGAGGTGTCGGCGCCAGCGAGCTCAGCGCGCTCCTGGGCGCGAGCTTCGATGTCGAGCGCCTCTCCGAGAGCGCCTTCACCGACGATGACGGCGCGCCGCTCCTCGAAGCGGTGTTCACGCGGCGCTGATGGCCTCCGTCGCGCTCGACGGGATCGCCAAGTCCTACGCCGGCCCTGCCGGCCTCGTCCATGTCCTACAGCGCATCGACCTCGACATCCGGGACGGCGAGTTCGTCGTCCTCGTCGGGCGGAGCGGCTGCGGCAAGAGCACGCTCTTGCGCTGCGTCGCCGGCCTGGAGGACATCACCTCCGGCGAGCTCCGCATCGGCGGCACCCGCGTCAACGAGGTCGCCCCCGCCGCGCGCGACGTCGCCATGGTGTTCCAGGGCTATGCCCTCTACCCCCACATGACCGTGCGCGAGAACATGGGCTTCGCGCTGCGCCTGAAGAAGGACCCCGACACCGACCGCAAGGTCGACGAGGTCGCGGCGATGCTGGGGCTCACGCACCTGCTCGACCGGCTGCCCAAGCAGCTCTCCGGCGGGCAACGCCAGCGCGTCGCGATGGGGCGCGCCATCGTGCGTCGGCCGAGAGTGTTCCTCTTCGACGAGCCCCTGTCGAACCTGGAGGCGTCGCTGCGGACGCAGGTCCGCGTGGAGCTCCGACGCCTTCACCAGCAGCTTGGCGTCACGACGATCTACGTCACGCACGACCAGGTCGAGGCGATGACGCTCGCCGACCGGATCGTCATCCTCGAA
>JACCDX010240459.1_pt1 | contig 13138 bp, 13 predicted proteins | sample 7449681 | NCBI WGS metagenome assembly JACCDX01 (sample SAMN15323450, study PRJNA562643) | freshwater metagenome | isolation source: river surface water | place: USA:Blue River Watershed | collected 2017-08-18
AATTCGCCGTCGACGATGCCTAGCTCGGTGTACTCCCGTTCCGTAAGCACCCAGCGCTCCAAGGCCTCCCCTGAGGCCACGCGCTCGGCCAAACTTCGCTTCGCCGAGGTGCTGCTCCAAAAAAAATGGATGCCTACGCCCGCCATGGCCCAAACCATGAACACTAATCCAAACCAACCCATGGCGCGACGCATGGGCGTAAATGTACCCAAAAACCACAACGGGAAGTGCGCTGCGGTACCTTTGGGCTATGAACAAGCACCTTTACGCCTTTCTTTTCGTGTTCGCAGCCCTCTCTGCGGGCGCACAAAACAGTATTGCCTTAATTATCGGCAGCGTGACCGACTCGACGGGCAACCCCGTGGCCGGACACTCGGTAACGGTCACCGCGGCCCCGGCACCCGGGACTGCCGGCATTGTGATCACGCACCAACTCGTGACTTCGGCGTCAGGATACTACGGAGATTCGCTCATGCTCCCCGGCGTAGTGGGCACGGTGGTCATCACCACGTTGGACTGCAACGGCTCCACCTTGAGCAACACCTTCAGCTACAGCCCCAACACCGGGTCGGTGCTGACCATCAACTGCCCCTTCGTGCTGTGCACCGCCGGCGGTGGCGGTGGCACCCCGCTAACGTGCGACGCGCTTTTTGTTCCGGATTCCAACCAAGTACTTCCCGGCCTCGTTCACCTGGTAAACGCCTGTACCACGAGCTACACTGGCCCTGCGGCCACCACCAACACAGCGTATGCCTGGACGTTTGGCGACGGCGGAACGGCCACCGGCGCCTACCCGAGCCACTACTACACAGCCTCGGGTTCGTACTACGTGTGCGTGACCATGGTTTCGACGACGTCCAACGGGTATTCGTGCACCGACACCTACTGTGACTCCATCACCATCGACAGCTCCGGCTTTATGGTGTTCAAAAACCAAGCGGGGTTCACGCTTCAAGTAATTGACGCAAGCCAACTTACATCGACGGAATTCCCCGCGGTTCAGCTGCATCTGCTGCCGAATCCTGCCCAGCGCGGAACCCCGATCACCTGGGCCAGCAACGCTTCGGTGGAGCGCGCAGAGCTCACCGACCTTCAGGGTCGGGTACTGCGCACCGGCACTACGAGCATCGCCACCGAAGGGCTGCCCGCCGGAATGTACTTGGTTCGCGCCACAACAGCTTGGGGCCCGGTAGCCCAGCACGTAGTGCTCGCACAGTAATCGCGATGGAGCGCGTCTCCGTTCCTTTTTCCGTTCGTCCTGACCTAGAACGTTCGGAGGCCCCGCTGCGCGCCGGCGATACCGACGATTTTATTCGCCGCCTCAAGCGGGCCGAATTCGATGGCCCGCTGCGGTCGGACCTACTCGGCGAGCGTCCGGGGTGCGAAGAGGGCGTCTCGCTGCTTGCAGGGGCCCTTGGGCTCGGTTCGGGGGACCTTGAGGCGCTCGCGCTCGAATGCCGCGAAGACCTGGCCCTGCTGCGGAACGGGGTGCTCGAGGCGATTGCTTTTGCTTTTCCCAGCGGGTTTCGTCCCACGTCGAAGCTCGGGTTGGATTTCGCGGAGGTTCACGCCCCCGTGGCCGAAGGGGAAGCGCTCCGCGCAGCGAGCGCCGGAATCACCGCCGCAATGAAGCGGGCCCACTTTGAGCGCGGAGTTTGGACGCTGACGTCGCTTCCTACACTGAGCCAGCATCCCGACTACGACCGACCGCCCGTTCGCCGCGAGGCCGACCTGTTTTTTCGAACGGAATTTCAAGTGCTCCGCGCCCTTGGAAATGGGTGGACGGGCTTCAGCGTGCGCGTCGAAATGACGCCGTGGCAAGCCCTTTCTGAAGCCCAGCAAACGCGAATTAAAGCCAGTTTGTCAAGCATGAGCGCGGCGAGCCGCAGCTACAAAAACCTACACGAAATCGCGGCGGTACTGGGCGTTTAGTGGAGCACGTGCAGGGTACCGGTGAGCACCACGGGCTCCACTACGTTGACGTTTTTCGCCTTCGCCACGACAAAATACACTCCGTCGGGGGCCGGGCGGCCACGAAGCGTACCGTCCCAAAAATCCTCGGGTCGGGTGCCGCGCGCCACCACGTCGCCGTTCCGGTTGCGCACCTCCCACTCGGCCCAATCCACCGCCTGGTAGTTCGGTGCCCACGCGTCATTGCGGCCGTCACCGTTCGGCGTAACGACATTCGGAAGCTCCATTCCGGGGCTACCTAAAACGGTAAAGCACAGCGTGTCTGCACAACCCTGGTTGGTCTGCAGCCCCACACAGATGCGGTACTGGATTTGTGCCGTGCCGTAGGTGTGGCTAAAAGCGAGCTGGGGCGGACCGCTTCCGCCAAAGCCGCGCACGTCGCGCTGGCCGTCGCCCCAATCCACCCACATGGAGCTTCCGGGCGCCAGCGTCCACGGCATCACGGCAGAATCCAGGCCCACAGTCACTGAAAGCGCTGGAACGTCGTACGGCAATAGCAAACTGGTGTCTCGGCCCCAAACTCCGCCCGGCGCAGACCAAAAAGCGTCAACGACCGGCTGGGGATGCACCGTAACGGCAGGAAGCGCCGCCGTTTGTGCCACACAACCCGAGTCAGACCAGACGGTCAGCGTGGCGCTGTAGGTGCCCGGATTGGCGTAGCAATGCGTTGGGTTTTTCGCCGTGTCCGTCGTTCCATCGCCGAAATCCCAGAGGCGCGCCACGAGCTGGCCGGTTGCCACGCTGCTCACGTCGTGCCAGGTGACGCACACCGGCTCGCATCCGCTGGTGCGGTTAACCCAGGCCAGCGGCATCGGCGCAGGATTGGGAATCAGCCAAGCCGTCTTGGTCGCCGTACACGAGTAGGTGAACGAAATGTCGTCAATCCCAAAATCGTTGCCTGAACCCGCTGTAATCACGCCCTGAAGGGCAATCGTGCACACTCCGTTGGCTGGGGCCGTAAACGTTTGGGTGCGGAGGCTCCACGACCCCACCGCGCCCGGAGCAGCCTGGCCCGTTCCCGCTTGAACCCCGTTCACCATAACCCTGATGCTCCCGGCCGGCAAGGCCAAGCTCAGCACCCAATAGCTCATGGTCACCGTCGATCCCGACGGAAACGTAACCGTTTGCTGCCAAATGGTGCGGTTCGGCAAAATACTCCCGTTCACAATCATGTAGTTACCCGTGCCCGTCGTGTGGTCGCCCCAGGTGCCGAAGTTGGGGTGAACCGCGTTAGGGTTGGGACCGACGGCGTAGGTTCCTTCGTTCCAAATACTCGCTGGATTGTAGGTGTACTGCGTGGTGAACCCGGAATTTCCCGCGCTAAAATTTCCGTTGACCGCAGTTTGGCTTCCGCTGGTTTGCATGCTGAGCGTGACGGAGCTGGCCGGTGCCGTAACGAGGGCTCTCGTGGTTGCGCACGTGTCGCACGAAAAACGCGCCGCGGGGCTCCACTGGAACGGGCCGGTTCCCACTGCCTGGAGCGTAGCGCTGTCTCCAGCGCACGCGTACACGCTGTCGCTGACCACGTTGACGGTGCACTGGGCACGTACAACAACGGATGCAATAAGAAGAGCAGCACTAAAAATCCAACGCACGCCGAAAGTTCCGATTTATTTCGTCAACTTCAATACAAACCTAGTATTAACAAGTTGTTCGAAACTTTTGATATCTATTAGTAGCAAAACCAAATACTTAACACAATGTATGCAACAGGTTTACATCCAACGTCTTGCTTTACTAAAACCAAAAAAACCTGAAAATGAACAACATAGAAAACCTTGATCGCTTTGTTCAAGAGCGCATGCTCCAATACTGTAAAGACTTAGGGTTGTCGTACTATGAAAGCGTTTCGCGACTCAAGTTCACAGCAGAGGAGCGTTCCGGCTTTGACGACATCTGGCTGGACTAATTTAGCCCTGGCGCTATCCCTTTAAGCATGGGACGAGGTCGCTCTGTTAGGCTTCTTCCTTTTAAAACGGCTGATCGAACTCCGTCTTCCGCACAATTATTTTGAGCATAGCGTGCTGCCAGTGCCTCAAATTGGTACGACGTCAAAGCAACCAGTTTGGTTAGTTCCGCAAAAAACACTTCTGGTTCTGCTCCTGCTTCTTGGGTTCGGTAAAGTTGCGGTTCAAACTGTTGGTAAAACCACTTGGAATCTGCACACGCTAGAATTCCCTCCAGCCCTTGCGCTTCCTTTAGCAACGATTTCCACTTCGCCTCGTACCCCCCTTTAGGTGTTTCACGCGCAAGCAACTTCAGGTGAAGTTCGCTCAATTTTGCTTGATGGGATTGAAGCATGCGCGTAGCCTGGTCTGCACTGTAGTAGTTTTGAGCAGACAGGGTCACGGAGCAAAGCGCGATCAAGAGTAGTAGAATGCGGCGCATGCAACAAAATTAGCACCGAAACGCGTCAGAAACGTTATGTAATGACTAATTCCCGATATTTTAATTCAACAAGCTGGGTCTCCGGCACTTATTCCGCAATCGAAAACGCGAAAAACACGTTAAATGCCACCTCTATGGCGGCCTACATGAAGGGCCACTTCTCGTTTTTAGGTGTGCCCAAGCCGACACGCTCCGAAATCCAACAAAGGCACTGGGCCGACCGGCCTAAAAAATCCGCAGCCATCGCGGCAATACACGAACTGTGGAACACGCCCTTCCGAGAAGCGCAGTACCTCGCACTAGACCTACTCAAAGCCGAATCCAAGCATTGGACCCCAGAGGAGGCCCTTCCCGCCCTCGAAGCGTGGATCACTACCCAAAGCTGGTGGGACAGCGTAGACGCGCTGGCCGTTCACGGGGTTGGGGTGCTGCTGAGGCGGCATCCTGAAGCTGTTTGGCCGGTCGTTCAGGGCTGGATTTATTCTGACAACCTTTGGCTAAACCGCACAGCGATGATTGCGCAGCTCGGATTTCGCGCCGAAACGCGCACCGAATGGCTCGACGAGGCCCTGTCTGCACACACCGCATCCAAGGAATTTTTTCACCGCAAAGCAATCGGCTGGGCCCTGCGCGACTTCAGCCGGATCAACCCACGGTGGGTTCGGCAGTGGGTTGGCGCCCACCCGGAACTGAGCGGACTTAGTCGGCGTGAGGCGCTGCGGCTTCTCGGTAGCCGCGAAGAAGCATGAACAACCCCGCAAACAGCGCTAAAACGGCCCCCTCAATGCCAATTAGGTAGTACGGCCACGCGCCCTGCACCAAGGGATGGTCCACGGGGGGCGGCTGGTTGACGTACCAGTAGTTGGATCCGAGCGCGGCATTCACGGCCATCATCGAAAATCCGACCAAGTTGGTCATGCCGACTACGCGCCAAAACAGGTTGCGCGGCAGGCGTGCCCCGCCCCGTACAATTAAGTAAAGCGGAATCACCACCACCGACGAGTGGGCGGTGTAAAACTGCGTAACGTACCCAATGGTCGTAGACGATTCCAGGGCGGGCGTGAGGAAGGCCTGAATTCCGCCCAGCGGACCCCAAAACGCGACAAGCGGCAGTGCCCATTTTTGCTTGAGCACCAAGTGCGCAAAAAGCAGGAACTGGCTAAAACTGCACATGTGAAGCGGCAGCGACTCGCGCGCATTAAACGTGCCGTCGGCGAGCGCCATCCACCAGTACCAGGATTGGTTGGCCAAAATCGTCCAGCCCAAGATTTTTTCCCATTGGGCAAACTTGGGGTGCCCGGCCCGGGGCGCAAAGCCAAAAAACCCGACAAAAAACAGGGCCAAAATGCCGTAGCCGGCCCACCAGATTGGGCCGCCAACTTCGACGACCACCATGTCCCATTCGCCCATTATGCCGCTCGGTTAATGCGCTTCCAAAAAAGCAACGTAAGGACGCCGTAGTGCAGCGCGCCGGCGCCGAGGAATCCGACGATGTACCACGGCCAATCGCCCATGATGAACGGGTTGTCGACCATAGGGCGCTGGCAAAGGAACATATAATTGGCGTCGACCAGGTAGTTAATGAGTCCAACCGGAGCCATGAGCAGGACATTAACGCCCAAGATTTTAGCCCAGGTCCACTTGCCAATCATCCAGCCGCGGGCAAAGACAAAGTAGAGCGGAATAATGATGATTCCGCCGTGGACGATGTAGTACTCGGCGTACATGAACGGGGTGTCGCCGCTGGTGAGTTCCGGGGTAAGAAGGCTGTGGAAGCCCCCCACGATTCCCCAAAAGAAGAGGGGATAAAACGCCCAGCGGGCTCCAAAGGCCAGAAGCAAGATGCTCAGCATGCGGCTGAACCCGCAAAGGTGCATTTCGAGGTTGTCGTGCACGTTCCAGAGCCCAGCTTGGTACAGGTAAAGGTGCTTAACGACTAAGAGCCCCGCCAAGGCATAGCCCCACCAGCGTTCAAAAATGCGGAGCTCTTCCCCCTTCCAGGTGCGGGCCGCGCCGAAAACGATGGCCGCGTAGGCGGCAAAAATGGCGATTCCACCTAACCAGCCGGCGGAGCCGAAAGAGTAGACCGCGTGTTCGATGACCAAAAAAGACATGTTGCGTTGCGTTTAGGTGCCGTCAATTTAGCACAAAGACGCTACGCTTCACGCATTCAAAAACTTGGCTTGCGTTTTTCGAGAAAAGCTATGGTGCCTTCGGTAAATTCTGCGGTGGCAAAACGGGCTCCGAATTCGTTGATCTCGGCTTCAAAGCCTGGCCCGCCTTCGGTAGCGGCGTTGACCGTTCGAATAATGGCGGACTGTGCAGCCCCCGAAGCTTTGATGAATTGTCGGGCCATGGCTTCGGCTGCCTCCAGGAGCTGTTCGGGCTCGTGGACGGCGTTGACCAAACCCCACGACTCCGCTTTGGCCGCGTCAATCATGCTCGCGCTGAACATGAGTTCGAGCGCTCGCCCTTTGCCCACCAGCTGCGCGAGGCGCTGCGTGCCGCCGTAGCCCGGTATCACCCCGAGCGAGGCCTCGGGCAAGCCCATACGGGCCGTAGACGACGCCAAACGAACATGGCAGGCCATCGCAAGCTCCAGTCCGCCCCCGAGCGCAAACCCGTTAATGGCGGCGATGTAGGGCTTGCGCGCTTGCGCAATGCGGTTAAAAAGCAGCTCGTGGCCGCGGCGAGCCAGCGCTTCGCCCTCGGCCGGGCTGTAGCCCGCAAACTCCGCGATGTCTGCGCCGGCGACAAAGCTCTTAGGGCCTGCGCCCGTAAGCACCACCACCCGAACGTCTGTGCGTTCGTCAAGGGCCACCACGTGTTCGTGGAGGGCCTGAATCGTGGGCGCATTCAGCGCGTTCAGCGCCTCGGGGCGATCGATCGTGAGGAATGCGATGCGGTCGCGAACTTCTAAACGTAGCGTAGACATAGGGCTTCGTGTTGGGTTGAATGAATGGCGTACTTTGGACGCACCAAAGATACTTTCTGTGCTCAAGCGGCTTCAACGTTGGATTCAAGACAAAACCGGCATCGGCGAAAACCGAGACGCGCTCGAAGTGCTGCGCCGAAGGGTGGACGCGGTCGCCGCGATCCAGCAACAGCACCTGCCTGAATGCCTTAGCCTGCCGTGGACGCCCGACCTGCCCGCCGGGGTTTCGCCGCTCGTGCACCGGGCCGACGCCATGTTTCGCTACCCCTTAAGCGTTTCGGGCGGAGATTGGGCCCGCGCCGCCCAAGAGTACTTCACCACGGGGGCCGAATTTGCCGACGTACTCCGCTCCGTACTGCCCGATCCCGGCGACGTGCTCGACTACGGCTGCGGGTACGGCCGCGTGGGGCGCTTTTTGCCCAACGCCTTCCCTGGCGCCCAGCGCTGGGTGGTCGATCCCAAAGCTGGCGCCATGGCGTTTCAGCAAGCCCAATGGTCCGCAACACCGTGGAACGGCCAACCCGTCGACCTCATCGTAGCCGGGTCGGTGTTCACCCACCTGAAGCCTGAAGTGGCCCAAACGGAGCTCGCCAAGCTCCTCAACGCCCTTCGTCCCTGCGGCGCATTGGTCGCAACCCTTCACGAGTTTCAACCACAAACTTCGGTCCATGCCCTCACCGAAGAAGCCGCACTTCCTGAACTAGAAGATCAACTCGACGCGCAGGACTACGTGAGTATTTCCTTTAGCGCCGACGACTGGGCGCGGCTAGTCCCTCAAGGATGGACGTGGACGCTGCGGCCCGAACGCTTCGGTGGAACCCAGCAAATCCTTGTGCTTACGCGCGGGGAATCCGAAGCATAACCTCCGTGCCCTGGGCCGACGACGCCTCGATCCAGATGCGTCCGCCCATGCTTTCGACAATGGACTTCACCATGGCGAGGCCGAGGCCTGAGCCCGTAGATTTCGTGGTAAAATGGGGCGCAAAAATGGCCTCCCACCGCGCTGGATCAATCCCTGAGCCGTTGTCGCGGACCGACACCAGCACCTGCCCCTCGTCGTCGCGAACGGACACCCCAAGTGCGGGCGACGTGCCTGCGGGAATCGCCTCTAGTGCGTTGTTGAGCAGGTTATTAAACACGCGGAGCACCGAATCTTCAGTGCCTTTTACTGTCCAGTCCCCGGCCGGAAGGGCCAAGTCTAAGCCCGGATACGCCAACTGAACGCGCCGCAGCACTTGAGCCAGGTCCACCGGCTTGAGTACGCCGGTAGATATTTTGGCCAGCTCGCTAAAGTCGCCTGCCACGGCCGCCATTGCGTCAATTTGGGCCAGCATGGCCTCGGAATAACCTTTAATTTCCTCGACGCTCAGCTGGCCCGCACGGCTGGCGTGAAGCTGGGTCATTAGCCGCATCGGCGTCAGCGGGTTTTTGATTTCGTGAGCCACCTGCTGGGCCATCTCGCGCCAGGCCTGTTCCTTCTCGGCGTTGGCGAGCGTCTTCGCGTTCTCCTGGGTCTGGTGCACCATGCGGTTGTAGGCGTCCACCAACTGGCCAATCTCGTCTTTGGAGCGCCATGCCACCGGGCGCGGATTGCTGCTGCCGTCTTCGGGGTTGCCCTTCATCGCGTTGCCCACAACCTCGAGCCCTTGGGTAATACTGCGCGAAAGCAGGTAGGCGAAGTAGGTTGCGGCCACAAACAGCACGAGGTGAAGCCACGCCAATGCACGGTAAAATGCCATGTCTTCCAGCGGTCGATCCACCCGGTCATTGTAGGGGACAACCATCAATGCAATGGGCAGACCCATTTCGTTGTCAATTTCGGCAGTGTAAAGCAGCATTTCGGACTCCGATTTATTGGGGTCAGAAATGCTCAGTATTTGGTTGCGGCGGCTGTGGACCAGCTCGGGAAGCTGCGTCGGCAGCACCCCTTGATCGACGAGGGCCATGTTGGACGAGAGCATTATACTGCCCTCCATCGTGTACAGGGCCACATCAATCTGATGTATTTGGCTGATCGCACAAAGCTCTTCATTAAACGTCCTCATGAGGTCGCTTTGGTCAATCTGCGCTCCAGAGGCGCGCTGGAGCTCGTGGGAAACGTGAGCCTCGATGGCCTGTTCCTTGCGCTTGAGCCGCTCGCGACGGTATTCGACTTCTTCTGCCTTAAAGTGCAGAAAACTGACAACCCCCGTGGCGCCAAATCCCAGCACCACCAGCATGAACATGGCGATGAAAATTCGGGCGCGGAGGGTCAGTCTCATGGCGTGCTAGCGATTAGTCTAGCGCCTTGTCCAATTTTAGGGCCAAATGAGCGCGGTGCGCCTTGGTTTCGGCATCGTTCCCGGGATTCGTGCGCACCAACTGGCGTATGCGCTGGATTTGTGCGAGGGCCGCGGACTGCGAAGGACGATCGTATCCCGCCGCTGGCTTCTCGCCTAGGCCGGCGATGTCGATTAAGCGGTCCACGTACTCCAGCTGAACGTTTTGGCGGAACCCATTGACCGAAGACGTCCAATCCGCCGCAAACAGGGCGTCGGTAAGGTCGGCCGTCATGGCGGCCACGCTGTACTGGTTGCCGTAGAGCTTGGAGTCCGTTAGGCGCTTCATGACCGCCGGGTGAAGCACATGGGCTAGCACGTTGCGCTGAATGGCCAGGCTGCGGTCGTGGATTTTTGGATCCTCCGTTTGGCTGAAGAAGCCGAAACCGCGGCGCTGCTGCTGCAAATACTTCCAGACGGGGGATGCGGCGTCAAAAGCGTTGGGCGCGAACACGTAGGTGCGAAGTGCGTTCATTGCACGCTTCTGGTCGGCCAGCGCCACCGGCGTAAACGGGTCTTTGGCGTCAGGCTGGCCTGGGAATCCGCGCTCCACATACACGCCGCCGATGTAGCGGCTGATGGCCGCGGCGGCGTTGTTGATTTCTCCGCCCAAAATCGCGTAGGCCTGAACCAGCTCCTGGTAGCTCTGGCCCTCGGTGCGGTAGCGGTCGAGCAAGCCTCCGTACAAGCGGTTGACGAGCTGCATCCGCTCCACGCCGTAGGTGATGGCGTCGCCCGACATGTCGTTGACATTCACGCGCGGATCAATGGCCTTGCCCGGCGAACGCATGTCGTCGGCGTCGTTGCCAAACGTCAACTCTGGAGCGGTGCTGCGCGCAAGAATTTCATTCAGGCGCGCCTCTTCGGCGTCGGTATCGGCCACGCCCGTGCTGTAGCCGTACTCAATGGCCCACAGGTCGTAGGGGCCGGGCTTGGTCGTGAAGTACTGGCCCTGCTTTTTCGGGTCGAGGCTGACGTTCACTGCCGGGTAGTCCATTACGGAGCCCACCAAGCCCACGCGCTCCGTGAGTTCGCGGTTGTGAATGTCCTTGGGAAGGTGCAGCTGCGACGCCTTCATGTTGTGGTTCAAGCCAAACGTGTGGCCCATTTCGTGGAGCACGAGGTAGTACAGCGACTCCTCGAGGTAGCGCTTTTTCTGCTCCTCACTCGCTCCAGCTTCTGCTAGGGCCTGCATTCCAAAGAGCGCGGACTGCTGCAGGTAGTGGCCCGCTCCACACGATGCGTGGTCCTGATGCTCCTCCTGAAAATCCACCAGACCAAGGTTGTTGTAGAGCGCGGCTTGCTTCAGGCGATTTGCGACAAAAACGTACTCAAACATGATGTCGGCGCCCAGAATCTGGCCGGTTCGCGGGTTGGTAAAGCTCGGTCCGTAGCCACCAAATGGAGGAAAAGGACTTGACGTCCAGCGCAGTACGTTGTAGCGAATGTCGCCAGCGTCCCAGGTTGCGTCGTCGGGTTGCACCTTGACGACAATCGCGTTGCGGAAGCCCGCCTTCTCAAAGGCTTCGTTCCACGCTTCGCCTGCGCGCTGAATCACGTCGCGGAACTCCAGCGGGGTCGTGTTCTCAATCCACCACGTAATGGGCTCCACGGGCTCGCTTACCGCCTCGTCGGGGTTCTTCTTCACCAGCTTCCAGCGGTTAATTACGTCGCGGTAGTTGGCCGCCTTGGGCGAGGTCATGTCGTTGATCTGCTGGCCGAAGTAGCCCACGCGTGGGTCGTCACGGCGCGGAGCGTAGTCCTCGGCCGGCATCGCCAAAATGCTGTGCTGCAGGCGCACGGTAACGTAGCGCGAATCGGAGACGTCTGGCCCGCCACCCACCCCGTTGGGGTTGTCGTACACCAAATCCACCACCACGTCGGTATTCTCTGGGTAGGCGCGCACTTTAGCCACCCGAGACTTGCTTTTGCTGAGTGTGCCCAGTCCGAACTCACGGCTTCCGGGCGCAGAAGGGGCCTTGACGCGGTCCAGGGCCTCGCCCAAGAACAAGCCCGTGGCCTCAATAAGTACCTCTCCCTTGGCGCGGTCTTCCGCCACCACTTTTTCGCTCAGCAGCACTGCCGGGCTGATGTTGGCCTCGGCCGCCTTGCTAAGCGCCGTGGCGGGGTCAAAGTAGTAGGCCGTATTCTGAATCTCAAACTGTACTTGATCAAAGTAGCGGCGAATCGTGAATACCTCGTTAGCGCGGAACGATCCGCGGTTAAAACCCACCGACGCCACGCCGTTCTCCGCGTAGCTCCAGTAAATGAACTCGCGGTTGAACTGGTCCGCCGTTAACTTCAAGTAGAGCTTTCCGTCGGTCGTGTCCTGGTACACCTTCATCAGGCCATCAAAGGCCACGGTGTTCTTCAGCTTGGCGGCGATCGTTACTTTTTTATCGGACGGCGCTGCGGCAGCAGCAACCGGAGTCCCTTTGGACTTCTTGGACTTGGCCTTGGACTGGCCTTCAGACGGATGCGTGGCGGCCAGAAGTGCGGCGGCCACGAGGGCGGAGCGTACGAGTGCGTTCATCCGACCAAGATAACCCTGGCGCCGCAAATGGTCCACCACCAAAAAAAACAGGCTCCCGAAGGAGCCTGAAAAAACAAAACCGCAGTGGGGCCTAGCCATTCAACGCCTCGGCGCCCCCTACAATTTCCAAAATCTCGTTCGTAATCGCCGCCTGGCGCGCCTTATTGTACTGAAGTTTGAGGCCGTCGCGCATGCTTTTGGCGTTGTCAGTCGCCTTGTGCATGGCCGTCATCCGCGCTCCGTGCTCCGAGGCCTGCGAATCAAGCAATGCCTTGAAAAACTGCATGTGGATGTGGGTCGGAATCAAGCTGTTCAGCAAGTCCGCCTTGTTTGGCTCAAACAAATAGTCGCTTGAAGGGGCAGAATCCGGCTGGGGAATCGGCAGCACCACCTCGTCGCGCACCATTTGCACCGCGGCATTCTTGAACTGGTTGTACACCACGATCACTTGGTCGTACGTGCCGTCTAAGAAACCATTCATCGCATTCTCGGCGAGCGCGCGGGCTCCGTCAAACGTCACATTGGCTACAACATCAATCTCGCTGCCAGCCAGGTTGTCGAGCTTGCGAAGTTGGTCGCGGCCCTTCTTGCCGAGCGCAAAAAGATCAACGGCAACACCCTGAGCCTCAAGCGCATCCATTACGAGCTTGGTGCGCTTAAGCACCGACGAATTGAATGCGCCACAGAGCCCGCGGTTGGCGGTTACCGGAACGACAAGCACCCGTCGCAGCGGACGCTGCACCGCAAAAGGATTCTCCGACGCGTCGAGCGTTGCGCTCACGTTGGCCATCAGGACGCCCAATTTTTCCGCATACGGACGCATCTGTACGATGGCATCCTGCGAGCGCTTCAGCTTCGCCGCCGAAACCATTTTCATGGCCGACGTGATCTGCATCGTGCTGGATACCGACGAAATGCGGTTGCGGAGTTCCTTGAGGTTCGCCATCGCTTAGGTATTAGTTGGCGTAGGCCGGAATAATTTCTTTGGCCGCC
>JACCDX011043064.1_pt1 | contig 13138 bp, 9 predicted proteins | sample 7449681 | NCBI WGS metagenome assembly JACCDX01 (sample SAMN15323450, study PRJNA562643) | freshwater metagenome | isolation source: river surface water | place: USA:Blue River Watershed | collected 2017-08-18
GCCGATTCTGGTAGAATTGTAGCCCCAAACAGAACTTCTTACGACAAATATTCTTTAAAGTTGCGTCATCAAGGGAATCCTCCACATGGTGGTCCATTGTTTTGGGCACACTATTCATATTTGGCCTTGAATCCTATGGGTCTATCAGATAGTTACTGTGATTATGGTCAAGAAAATTGCAATCAAACCATGATAAATATGCGCTGGTGTAGTGATAATCCATTGAAATATAAAGGATATAGCGACAGTTCTTGGGGACTTACCGCAAGTTATTCAGTTCGGTTTTATGCAGCACATGCACCTGATAGCCTGAATGATGTTGGTGTAATTTCTCCCACTGCGGCATTGTCGTCTTATCCTTATTCACCAATGTGGTCAACGAAAGCAATGGTCAAATGGTATAAATCGAAACCAGAATTGTTTGGTCGATATGGGTTTTATGATGCGTTTTCTGAGCAAGAAAATTGGATGAAGCCACATTATTTAGCCATTGATCAAGGTCCAATTGCTGTGATGATGGAAAATTATAGAAGTGGTTTGTTTTGGGGATTGTTTATGTCGAACAAAGACATTCAAAGAGGTATTGCTAAACTTGGTATGGTTGTTAAGCCTGCGAGTGTTTCTTGGAAATTACCTATTTTTAAAATGCATGATTCTAAATAGTATATAAAACAACAAAGGGCAGAATGAAGCATTCTACCCTTTGTCGGAAAAACTAAACTAAACGATTATACTTATAACTTTGAAATGATTTTTTTATTTTAACGTTTAACGAATAAATTGATCTAGTTCATCGATACTGCTTGAAAATTGGAATGCAGAATTTACTTGATAGTAATTTTCAGGATCCAAACAAAATCCATATGCGAATTTTGCAAACTCTAAACGACTACTTTCATAACCAAATTCCATCATGATATTTCCAATTTGATCGGCTGAATAGGCGTGTCCACGAACGGCTTGTTTTGCAATGATCAATTTATCACTTTCAAAATTGGCACTGCGTAATTGATAAATGAGTTCGTTGAATTCACTATAGCTTCCGTATCGATTCGCATTGTTATGATGGTCGCAACCTCTGTTGTGGTTGCATAAGTTACAATTGTTTGAAATGATTCGTGGTCTTGGTGTTAAGCAAACTGGAGATCGTCTGATTGGCAATCCAACGTTTACTCTAATTTGAACAGGAGCGCGGTGGTTTCTTACAACAACTACCTTATTGTTTCGATGATGGTGATGATGACCGCCATGATGATGTCGTTGAGCATTCACTGCTCCAAATAATGAAACAGCGAGTCCGAGTAAAAGCATGTTTTTCATTTTGTGTTCTCCTTTCTTGTTTAGATATATTCAAATGACGTGCCAAACTTTAATTTGTTACGTTTATTTTTAATATTGTTATAGTATCACTTGAATGTTAAATAATTGTAAAAGGTTAAGGCTTGAATATTACCGAATGGTTCGCGTTGGCATTTTAAACATAAAAATGGCTTAACACTGCAGTAATACATCGATTTTTATTTTGTAACCGTATGTTAAAGAAAGTTTTTATTTTGTGTTTGAGTTTGTTTGCTGGGTTTCAGTTGTCAGCGCAAACTTCATCATTGGTGGTTGGTAAAGTGATGTCGGAAGAAGGTAAACCATTGGCCGATGCTATGGTTTTATTCAAAAATACACCTTCAGTTACAAGTGATGTTGATGGTAAATTCAATGTAAGTGTACAAATAGGTCAAACTGAATATGTTTGTTTCGCTGCTGGGTTCGATACGTTGGTAGAGAAATTTGAAGTAAATGCCGAGAATAATTTTTTAACCATTGTTTTGTCGAATACACAAAAAATGATTGGTGTAGATATTCAAGCAAAGAAAAAAGTTAAAGCCAATACGGTGACCATGGCGATTGAAACAAAGAAAATGGCAGCAGGTATGGTTGAGGCAATCAGTGCTGAAGATTTTCAAAAAACCAATATTAGAACCACTTCAGACGCTTTAAAGCGAATTCCAGGTGCTACCATTATGGATGGGAAGTTCGCGAATATTAGAGGGATGTTCGATCGATACAATGCGGGTTACTTGAATGGTGCTCCATTACCGAGTACAGAAAGTGATAGAAAAGCGTTTTCATTTGACATTATACCCGCTGCGTTGCTCGACAATATCATTGTGGTAAAATCGGCTACACCTGATGTTATTGGTGATTTTGGTGGTGGAATTATCAAAATAAATACAAAGAGTATTCCTGAAAAATTGAGTCAAAACGTATCCATAGGATTTCAGTACAATACCATTACAACATTCCAAGATGTGAAATCTTTTGAAATGCTCGGTTCAGAATATCTTGGAATTCCGGCTTCTGCCCATAAAATTCCAGAGTTAAACGCGATGAAACCTGGATCTTCAGCCACTGTGAATGTGGCCGAAACTAAAAAGTTTAACAATGATTGGAAAATCCACAATGTTCAACCATTATTAAGTCCTAGATTTAGCTATTCCGTAGGTAAACCCTTTAAAATTGGCAAAAAAGAGCTCGGTTTCTTGGTGAGTGTGAATTATGCATTAACACAGAAATACAGCAGAGGTCTAGTAGAAAATAGAGACTACGGTACCAATTACGTGTATAAAAGTTTCAATGACGATATCTATGGTACCAATGTTCAAAATGGTGGTATCGCAAATTTATCCTTCAAAATCAACAATAAGAACAGAATTGATTTTCGAAATCTGTTGAGTTTGACATACGATGCAAATACCACTGTGAGAAATGGTATTTCGGATAAAGACAATGATTTGTACGGAGAGGCTTATTCAAACATGGTGTCTTTTAATCGATTGTTGAGTTCGCAATTAAATGGTACACATTCATTTGGCCAAAATAAACACTCTTTGAATTGGGTTTTAAATTACGGAAATACGAATAGAGAAATTCCTGATTTCAGAATAGCCAATTATGCATTACCCGGACAAACCGACCGTCAATTGGTAATCAATCCATTTTTTAATACAGGAACTGGTCGTTTCTTTTCTAACCTTGATGAACAAACATATTCAGCATCAGTGGATTACGGTTACACCATCAAAGCTGGTAAAAATACACATGTCATGAAGACTGGTGCTTATTTGCAAAATCGTAATAGGACATTCTTAAGTCGTCAGTTTGTATATGGTCCAATGGGTACAAGTTTATACAGTAACAATTTGCCAGAAATTGATTTAGCTGCCACAAATTTTGCTGAAAATACGCTTTATTTAACTGAAATTGATGTAACAGACAAAGGTGAGTACGATGCGTTTAGTAAATTGGCTGCAGGTTATGTGATGTTTGAAAACCATTTCCCAATTTTTGTGAAAGACAATAAACCATATTCTTTAAAAGTGATCTATGGTGTAAGATATGAGCAGTTTGAGCAAGAATTAGACAATGCTTATTTCAGGAAATTGTCTACAATCACAACGGTAACCAAAAAGATGGCAACACCTGGTGTTAATTCTGATTGGTTGCCATCAATCAATGTTACGGTTCCTGTTTCCGCAAATATGTCGGTTAGGGCAGCTGCATACAAAACACTGAATCGTCCTGAATTGAGAGAGTTGGCGCCTTTCGCATTTTATAACTTTAACATAAACTCAGAAATATTGGGGAATAATAAATTACAGAGGGCAACCATCGACAATTACGATGTTCGTTGGGAATTTTTTGGTAAAAAAGAAGACATGTTTTCTATTGGTGGATTTTATAAACGTATAACCAATCCAATTGAGTTTTCACTTGATCCAACACAACCTTTGATCAGAACATTCACGTATCAAAACGAGCGAATTGCAGATAATTTTGGATTGGAAATAGAAGCCCGAAAAAATTTGGCAAAATTGGTGGTTTGGACAGGGTTGAACTTCTTTAAAGATCTTACATTCTATGGTAACCTTTCATTGATTCAATCTGAGATTAAATTCGGACAAAACAGCAATGGAGTGGTTTCAAGACCCTTGCAAGGTCAGAGCCCATACGTAGTGAATCTAAGTTTATTTTATGAAAACAAACATGGTCTTCAAATTAACACAAGTTTCAATAAAATAGGACAAAGAATTGCATACATTGGTGTTCCACAAAGTGTTCAAAGATTTGGTGCTGATATATATGAATATGGAAGAAGTGTATGGGATTTGCAGATTGGAAAAAAGGTTGGCAAAAAAGGATTGGTAAAATTAACCATTGGAGACATTTTAGCACAAAAAAATGTTTTCTACCAAGATCTTGATAAAAATGGTCAATTGAGTGATAGTGAGTACAATGCCACTACAAAAACTGGCGATAACGTGCTGTTTAGTTTCACAAATGGAACTACTGTAACCTTGAACTATTCAATTACGTTTTAATTGGATTTTAACATACGCAGGAAGGGCCCTTAATTGGGCCTTTTTTGTTTATTAAGTCTACGTTAATTCGTGTGTTAAAACAGAAACACAATGATAACATTCTAGTAAAGCTTCCCTCATAGTGAGGTTGTTTTTTTGCAATAGAAAAATAAAGAATTATGAAAAAAATTGGACTATTAATTGCAGCTGCAGCGGGATTGACTGTTAACGCATCTGCACAGTTTGTTGAGCAAGTTGGATTTGTGGGTGCATTAGAGAATGATGCAGCCAAAGATTGGACAAAAGGTTGGGCAAATTGGAACCCTAAAACTACTGTTTATGGTGTTGCAACTGACTCTACTACATTGTCTGACGCTTCTGGTAAGAAAGTTATTTCTGGCACAGTAACGTTAAATGCTTCAACAGTATATTTGTTAAAGAGTTTTTGTATTATTCCTTCAGGTGCCAAATTGGTTGTTCCTGCAGGTACGATCATTCGTGCGATTGCCGATGCAAATGCATCTCCGAAAATGTATGCAACAATCATTGTTGAACGTGGTGGGATGATTGAATTAAACGGTACTTCTAGTAGCCCTGTAATTTTAACATCGAACAAACCTGTAGGTTCTCGTGAAAGAGGCGATTGGGGTGGTTTGGTAATTACAGGTAAAGCTGTAAACAATCAGGGCAATGATGTTCAGTTGGAAGGATTTTCAAACGTTGCTTTTGATAACACTTTAGGTAAACATGGTGGATCTGATGATGCAGACAATTCTGGATCAATCACCTATACCCGTGTTGAATTTGCAGGTTATGCGTTTGAACCAAACAAAGAAATCAATGGAGTAACATTTGGTTCAGTTGGAAACAAAACTGTTGTAAATGGCATTCAAGTATCTTATTCAAACGATGACGCTTTTGAGTGGTTTGGTGGTACAGTAAATGCGAAGCATTTGATTGCTTACAAAACAACAGATGATGATTTCGATACAGATTTTGGTTTCCGCGGTGCGGTTCAATTTGGTATTGCACACAGAGACTCATCATATTTTGATTTGTCTTGGAATGCTCCATCTGGTTCTTCTACTTCTGAAACTTTTGAATCTGACAATGATGCAAGTGGATCTGGATTGAAGCCTTACACTGCTCCTTTGTTCTCAAACATCACTTGCATTGGTCCAGTTGGTGAGGGACAAAAATATTCAAATTTGAGCAAAACTGCGCAATCTGCATTCCGTCGTGGTGCTCGTATTCGTAGAAATAGTCGTTTGTCTATTATTAATTCAATTTTCATGGGTTACAGAAACTTTGTGATGTTTGATGGTGACAGTGTTTTAGTTGCTTCTGGTGTTAAGCCAAGTGGTTCAATCACTGAAACTTCTAACTTGTTTAGAAACAACTACATTGTAAATACTGCAGCTGCTGCTACAGCAGGTGCTACCAACACCGGATTGGCTGAGGTTGATAGTAAGAATACACCAGCAGGATTAGATGCATGGTTGAGATTGGCTGCAAACGGAAATGCTATTGATGACGTTGCTTACGACAAAGGAACTGTATTGGTTGACATTGCAAACAATGATTTGAGAATTATAGCTGGAAAGTCTACCACAACAATGGCAAACTTTAACAACAGTGTTGTTGATCAATTTGGTAAATTCAATGGTGTAAATCATCTTGCTAATGTTGCTTCAATGAGCATTTACCCTAACCCAGCAGTGGACCAAATGAACATCGACTTCACTTCAAAAGTTTCTTTCAATGCTACTTTGAAATTGATGGATTTGTCTGGTAAAATGGTGGTAAGTGAGGTTGTAAACGTTACTGAAGGTATGAATGCACTTACAGTGAATGTTTCAAACTTGAACAATGGTATGTACGTATTGGTATTGACTGCGAATGGTGGTCAGTATTCTCAAAAAGTAATTGTGAATAAATAATATTTCTGAATAGTTTTAGTGTTGAAATGGCGGCCAATTGGCCGCCATTTTGCGTTAAATGCGAATCATTGATTCTCAATCATTCGCATTTAACGCAAAAAAAATCCCTCGCAAAACGAGGGATTTTCATTTCAACGGGTTTAGAGTTTTTAACTCAATCCGGTAATTTTTCCATTGACAACATCCATGCCCAATGCGCTCGGTTCCTTTGGTAAACCAGGCATTCTCATGATATCTCCGGCCACTGCAACAATGAATTCAGCTCCAGCATTGATAATTAATTGATCAATTCTGATTGTAAAGTCTTTTTCAACTCCTACTTTTTTCGCGTTGTCGGTAAAAGAAAATTGGGTTTTTGCAATGCAAACAGGCCATTTGTCGGCACCTAGTTCAATGATATTCTTGAGAGATTTTCTTGCGTTATCACCAAGAATTACATTTTTACCACCATAAACTTTTTGAACAATTTTTTCTATTTTCGTTTCTACTGGGTCATTTAAATCGTAAGTATGATTGATAGCTTTTGACGGGTTGTTTTCAACAATTTCAACCACTTTCTTCGCCAATTCAACAGCCCCATCACCACCTTTTGCAAAACCTTGATTTCGTGCAAATGCCGCTCCTAAACTTTTGCAGAAGTCCTCTACCATTTGCAGTTCTTCTTCACTGTCAAAATGGAATTGGTTTAAAGCTACAACCACGGTTTGTCCAAAGTTTTGAAGGTTTTGAATATGTCGCTCTAAATTAGCCAAACCTTTTTGTAAGCCTTCTTTGTTGGGTAATTTAATTTCTTTTTCTGGAACCATACCATGTAGTTTTAGACTTTGGGTGGTGGTTACCAAAACGGTGGCTTTGGGTGTTAAGCCAGCGGCTCTACATTTGATATTTAAAAATTTCTCTGCCCCTAAGTCGCTTCCAAACCCTGATTCTGTCACCGTATATTCAGAATGTTGTAAAGCAGCATATGTTGCTTGAATGCTGTTACAACCGTGCGCAATATTTGCAAATGGTCCGCCGTGAATAAAAGCAGCACCACCTTCTAAAGTTTGAACTAAATTAGGATGAATCGCATCTTTGAGTAAGGTAATGATGGCGCCAGTTACCTTTAAATCATCTACCCTAAAGGCATGTCCCTCATGAGTGTAACCCAATAAAATTTGCCCGATTCTTCTTCTCAAATCATCGAGAGAAGTAGACAAACAAAGGATTGCCATGATTTCAGAGGCTGGTGTAATGTCGAATCCTGTTTCTTGAGGAATTCCATTGGTGCTACCGCCCAATCCAGAGGTGATATAACGCAAAGACCGGTCATTCACATCTAATACTCTTCTCCAAAGCACCTTTTTTAAAGCAGTTGGTTTCCCTTGGTTGTTGTATTGATAATTGTCAATTAGCGCAGCTAAAGTATTGTTTGCAGAGGTAATGGCGTGGAAATCTCCTGTGAAATGCAGATTGATATCTTCCATTGGTAGAACTTGTGAATATCCTCCTCCTGCTGCACCGCCTTTCATCCCAAAACATGGACCTAATGATGGCTCCCTTAATGCAACAATTGCATTTTTGCCAATTTTTTTGAGCCCTTGTGTTAATGCAACCGATGTTGTGGTTTTCCCGCTACCACTTTTGTTAGGTGTAGTTGCTGTAACCAAAATAAGGTTACTTTGATTGATCCTATTCCTGTCTGCTTTGAAATCTATCTTGGCTTTGTATTTGCCATAAGGTTCAAGGCTGTTGTTGTCTACTCCAATTTCTTGGGCAATTTGAGTGATTGGTTTCAAATTGGCCTGTTGTGCAATTTCTATGTCACTAAGCATGCGGCTAAATTAGTTGAATTTGTATGGATGTGCAAAAAATAGTTCCTAGTTTTGGTTGAGCTGTAGTATTTTTTTTACACAAAATAATAAGTGTTAAAATAACACAAAGTGCTTCTAGGATTTCCAATTGTAATGGTGAATTTCTCTATCCGAGCTACCATCGTCATATAAGTTAATGACAGCAAAAGCGGGGGCGAATTGTTGGTATTCCCCTTTCCACCAACCTCCAGAAACAGCACCGTTGCAATAATAATTTGTGCCAAGGTAATTCACGTGGTCAATCAGGTGAATATGTCCACTCACACAAACCTTTACTTGATTGTTTTGATGGAATAAATCTTTTAAAATATGAGAATCTGCATGTAGCGTGTTATCAGGCACAAACCAATTGTTCTTTTGATGATTGATATGGTCAAACATGCTACAAATTGAAATAATCGGAATATGGGAGCTTATGAAAATATGCTCATTTTTAGCCGTATGGTTCAGTTCGTTTTTTAACCAATCTAGTTGTTCTTCATCCAATTTGCCATAGTAGCCGGGAATAGTATTTCTCATGTGAATGCTATCAATCACAATGAATTTCCAATTCCCTTTTTTAAATGAATAATAGTTCTTTTTCAATTGATATTCTTCACAACACCAAATTTTGCCATCTTCCTTGTTTGAACCTGGAATGGCCCAGCCATATAAGTCATGATTTCCAATGCAATGGTAAATGGGTAAGCTATTGTTGTAATTTGTAATGGTATGAAAAGTATTCCATTGGTCTTTGACCCTGCTTTTACTCAATGCAACCGCATTCATGATTGAATCGCCACCATTCATGATAAAGTCTACTTTTTCTTTTAGGTTTTGAACAGCACATAACGCAGCTTCGAAACCGTTACGTGATATCTTGTCATTTTGTACATGAATGTCGGTTAAATGTGCCACTCTCATTACTTTTTTCTTTTTAGTGAAGGAATTTGACTCACTCTCGGAAATGGAAGCTAAGGATGGTTGAAGCATTCCAATAGAAGCTGAAACACCTAATGTTTTTAGGAAGTTTTTACGATTCATTGAGGCAAAATTCAACTTTGAATGTTTGCTGAATTTTGGTTTTATTTTATAAAATCGTCAAATAAATGGTTTAAAAATACTTTTATGTGTCTACAATTTTATCAAATGTTGAACACCTAGTCATTCAATATTATTCAGAAACTTCAAATGTAACAGTACCCAACGACTCAATATTGGCTGAAACTACTTGATTTGCTTGAATAAATGCAGCTGAGGTTGCAGCTCCGGCCATCACATACATGCCGGCTTTGATTGGTTGATTGTATTGATGAGCCAAACGTGTTGCTGCGGCCAACGATTTCCATGGATCCCCCAAAATGTCGTTTGAGTTACCCTTTTCTACAACTTCTCCATCTATGAACAGTTCAATTGTTAAGTCTTTAATTGGAGTGTTCACAGGATGCCAATCTCCCACAACAAATCCAATTGAAGAACAATTGTCGGCAACCACATCTTCTAACGAAAATTTGAAATTTTTGTATCTAGAATCAATAATTTCGATTGCACCTGCAACGCCATTTACATATTCTTTCACTTGATTTTCGTCGAGAACGCCTTCAATGTCCCTCGAAATCATAAAACAAATTTCAGGTTCAACGCGTGGATGAATGTATTTCGAAAAGTGTGTTTTTCCGTGGTTGAGAATGAGCATGGAGCTTGTTAACCGCCCCCAAATCATGTCACTCACGCCCATTTGTTTCATTTTAGCTTCGGAAGTAAAACCCATTTTTATACCAATAAGGGTTTCACCTTCTTGAAAACGATGTGAAATTGAAGCTTCTTGAATTTTGTATGCTTCTGATAATGAAATAGATTGATTTAGACTAATTTGTTCTACCTCGTATGCATTTACTGCTGCATTGTGAATTTCCCTTGCAATTGTCTCTATCGTTTTCATAGTTGCAAATTAAGTGCATTTATTTTTACAATCAAATTTCGCAATGAACGACTTACCTTTGAAGCGAAATATGACACTTCAGGAAAAAATTGATGTAGCGGCAAAGCAAATTCGCGAAGCGCAACAAAACTACCTTCCTTGTACTCCGGTGAGAAATATAATTGGAGACACAGATATTGAAACGGCTTATGCCATTCAGCAAATGAATGTAGCACATCGCATCGAAAATGGTGCAGTGAGAGTTGGTGCGAAAATTGGTCTTACTTCTTTGGCTGTGCAAAAACAATTGGGTGTTGATCAACCTGATTTCGGAATTATATTCAACGATACCCAAGTGAAAAACGGCGGGGAATTGAGTGCTAGAGAAGTTTTGCAACCCAAGGCAGAGGCAGAAATTGCATTTATCCTTAAATCTGATTTGATTGGGGAAGAATTTTCAGAGGCCGACATTATCAATGCCACAGACTATGTGTGCGCAGCAATAGAAATTGTAGGGTCTAGGGTAGAAAATTGGGATATTAGAATTACCGACACCGTAGCAGATAACGCTTCTGCGAGTCATTTTGTGCTCGGAGATTTAAAACTGAGCCCAAATGATGTGGATATGGTGAACTGTAAAATGACACTTTTAAAGAATCAGGAGATTGTTTCTGAGGGAAGTGGGGCTGCTTGCATGGGTTCTCCTGTGGCTGCAGTTATTTGGTTGGCCAAAACAATGAGTCAGTTGGGTACACCTCTGAAAAAAGGCGATATTTTGCTGTCTGGAGCTTTGGGACCGATGGTTGGTGCACAAATTGGAGATGAGTTTTTAGCCAACATTGAGGGATTGGGCCAAGTAGCATTTAAAATGATAGAATGATGTTAAAAAAGTTTAAAGCAGCAATCATTGGTTCCGGCAACATTGGTACGGATTTGATGATTAAAATACTCAGAACTGCAAAACACATTGAAATGGGTGCTTTTGTGGGAATTGATCCAGAATCGGATGGACTGGCTAGAGCACAAAGAATGGGAGTTCCTACAACTCATGAAGGAATTGATGGATTGCTCAAAATGGAGAATTGGAATGAAATTGATTTTGTTTTTGATGCAACTTCAGCCAAAGCCCATCTCGTAAATTACGAAAAAATCAGCAAATTTCCAAATAAAAGGGTGATTGACCTTACTCCGGCTGCGATTGGGCCATTTTTGGTGCCTCCAGTGAATTTTAATGAATTGCAGGATGTTCCAAATGTGAATATGGTTACCTGTGGTGGTCAAGCAACCATTCCGATGATTGCCGCGGTTTCAAAGGTTGCAAAAGTGCATTACGGCGAAATAGTGGCTTCAATTGCTTCAAAATCTGCGGGGCCAGGTACTCGAGCCAATATCGATGAATTTACCGAAACAACAGCGAATGCTATTGAAAAGGTAGGCGGTGCTACGAAAGGAAAGGCAATCATTGTTTTAAATCCTGCAGAGCCACCTTTGGTGATGAGAGATACAGTATTTACCCTGAGTGAAATGGGAGATCAAGCGGCCATCGAAAAGAGCATTGCCGACATGGTTTCCGAGGTGCAAAAATATGTACCTGGGTATGAATTACATCAACAAGTTCAATTTGAAGTGATTTCAAAAGAAAATCCAGTTTTTATTGAGGGACTTGGACATGTGAGCGGTTTAAAAACCATGGTGCTTCTTCAAGTTAGGGGGGCAGGGCATTATTTGCCTGAATATGCAGGTAATTTGGATATCATGACCAGCGCTGCTCTGGCAACAGCGGAGCGAATGGCCGAAACGATGAAAGGAGAATCTCTATCATGAAAAAACTATACATTCAGGACGTAACTCTGAGAGATGGACAGCATGCGATTCGTCATCAGTACAGCAAAGAGCAAATGTTAGAAATTGCCATTGCCTTAGATAACGCAAAGGTTGATGCCATTGAAGTGGCACACGGAGATGGATTGGCAGGCGGCAGTTTCAATTACGGTTTTGGAGCACATACAGATTGGGAATGGCTGGGGATTGTAGCCGAAAATATCAAGCATGCCAAACTTACCACACTTTTGTTGCCTGGTATTGGAACAATTCACGACTTGAAAAAGGCAGCTTCTTTGGGTGTTAAATCTGTTCGAATTGCCACACATTGCACAGAAGCTGATATCTCGGCTCAACATATTGCGGCTGCAAAAGATTTGGGAATGGATGTTGGCGGATTTTTAATGATGTCGCACATGAACGATGCGGTGAATTTAGCCAAACAAGCCAAGCTCATGGAATCATATGGTGCAGATTGTGTATATGTTACAGACTCTGCAGGGGCTTTGTTAATGGATGGAGTTGTAGATAGGATAAAGGCTTTTAAAGATATCTTGAAGCCTGAAACAGAAATTGGAATTCATTGCCATCATAACTTGAGTTTAGGTGTTGCAAATACCGTTGTTGCAATGCAATACGGCGCTACTCGTTTAGATGCATCATTGGCCGGTATGGGCGCAGGAGCGGGCAATGCGCCATTGGAAGTGTTAATCGCTGTTTTGAATAAAATGCAAGCCAAACACAACTGTAATTTATACGCATTGATGGATGCAGCAGATGATTTGATTAGACCTCTGCAAGTGCGACCAGTTAGAGTGGATAGAGAAACCTTGTCGTTGGGATATGCAGGTGTTTATTCGAGTTTTTTACTTCATGCAGAGAAAGCAGGTGCAAGATATGGTATCGATACTCGGAGTATCTTAGAAGAGTTAGGAAGTAGGAAAATGGTTGGTGGTCAAGAAGATATGATTGTTGATGTTGCCTTAGATATGTTGCAGTCGAAATCGACTGAAAAGTAATCTTTGTGTCATTCATTGGACACTATCACTATTTCGTCGAATTCAAAAAAGAAAATTTGCCAACGGAACGTTATTTTTGCGAACGATTTAAAATGACCATGAAAAATCTAGTTATATCAAAATTTGCATCATTTTTTGTTGGTGCTGTATTTTTTACGAGCTGTATTAGCTCTCAAGAAGCCTACAACAAATCAAAGTTGTCTGGATTTGTAGCCAATCAAACAACAGATTTAATTAAGAAAAATACTCCAGC
>JACCDX011488711.1_pt1 | contig 13138 bp, 19 predicted proteins | sample 7449681 | NCBI WGS metagenome assembly JACCDX01 (sample SAMN15323450, study PRJNA562643) | freshwater metagenome | isolation source: river surface water | place: USA:Blue River Watershed | collected 2017-08-18
AAATCCTGCACAGGAAGAATGATTGTCTCCGCTGATGCAGATGCGGTGAGAAAGAGTGCCACTAGAAATGATTTCATTTCTTTTTTCCTTGAATTTCTAAATGTGTGTCGTATGCGGAATCGTCCTCACCTGTGTATGGGTGCATTTGTATACCTTTGGCTTTTGCCTTGCGTCTTACTGCACCGCTACCAGATGACCATATGTCACCAGTATGTACCTCACTTGCCCGACCCAGATCTCGCCTTTTACCACCATATGGATGGTGTATGGCACGAACCTCACCTCCGATGTCACGATCTTTCATCAAAGATTGCCAAATAGAAGCACCACCAACACTTTGCTCACGCCCACTTGTTATGGTGTACCCCAACCCATGAAGATGCTTGTACGCCGCCACAGCAAGCGAATGTCCGATCTTCTTCTTGGTATGATCCTTGTGTATTGCCGCCAATCCAACTTGGAGTTGCCTGCTCTTGTGCGGTGTATCGTTGGATATGTGTCCAACCACCCTGTTGGATGCATCGTGGGTGATGTAGAAATTTCCACTGGACTTGTGAATGGAATAATCCTTGTGTATCTTTCCAAGGTTCTTCTTGGGACCATAGGTGAACTCGTCTTGCGCGTCTTGTATTTCCCTCTTGCCAGTGCGACCGATGTCAGAGACAAGTTCAATGTCTTCGGAAATGTATTGCTTGAAAGATTTCATTATCCTCTCCTTGCCTTGCTGATCTCAATCGCTGCCAATTGTCTCATAGCCTTTTTTCTGCTGCTGTGTCTGCCAAAGACTTTTTTAGAGTGCTTTCCGCCACTCTCTCCTTTCACCACCCACTCGTCTCCCTGCTTGACGATGGTTTCCGAGATGTATTGCGAGAAAGATTTCATCCGAATTCTCCTCTTGTGACACTTGGTGGCTTCTTCATCTTTCTACCACCCTTACCGTGAAGAATGGGAGATTTTCTTTCCTTTTCTGCCGTTCTCTGAAGATCACGCAGTTCCTCCTGAGAGATATTCGGTTTATACAATTGCTTGAGCAGTTCCGACTGTCTCTCCCGTGTCTGTGCCTCACCGATGAAGTGTCTGAATGATCTCATAGGAGTCCCTTTTTCTGTATTTAGAATAATACGGGAGTGGGGGATCCTATTGGAAAACTTTACAGTTTTGGGGGGTGGTGTGCCTGACGGTATGGGTCCCAAGGGGAAAGTCTGTAGGATTTGGGGGTAGGGGTGTCGTTGAGGGTCTGGCGAGGAAAACGGTCCCCCTCATTAATAGGGGGTGAAAGACCCCCCACCCCATGCCGATGGCACTGTTTTTCCTTCCAAGTCTCGCGGGGTGTGCGGAAACGCTGTCCGCCTAGCATTTCTCGAGGCGTGTAGAAACAAAGAAAGCCACGAAGCAATTCGTGGCTTTCTCGGAAGGAATGAACGATTGTATTACGCTTCTAGTGCGTAGTTCGTTGTGGGTTCGGCGTAATACTGATTAGTGCCGAACATTCGATCATCGGCGTACTTCCTGGCATCGGTGAACATTGCCCGACGAGTTTCCTTGTTGAGCAGATACCCGGCGGCATACTCAACACCGCTGATGTAGTGCTCGAGGCGTTCGTTGATGGCTCTCACTGCTTCTAGATCGCTCTTGGCGAGTTCAGCATCATCACGCTGGCGCTTGACGGCATCTAGATTGTCGGCAGCGGCAATCATCAGTTGCTTCTGACGATTGAGTTGATCCTCAAGGTCGAGCACCATGTTACGCAGTTCGTACACCTCTCGTGGCGTCCAGTTGGCGCCACAGGTGCAGTTGATCGGATTGGCGTAGACGCAGATGCAATCCCATCCAGGCTGGTAGGTGGAGAGTTCTTCGGCAGTCAAAGTGTCGGGGTGCTTGCACATTCGTTCATTCCTTCTAAAGAAACCGATACCTGTTGGGGTTGCACCAACACAGCCGCGCTCTGGCGGCATGCTCTCGTAGTTACATCAAGGTCGGTAGATCGGCGAGGTGTCCTCTATCCCCTGCTATGAGGGTTTATGAGAGGGTTCGCATCGGCAACGGTCCTGTTGCCTGACTTACTTAGTCCACGATCTGTGGTTTAGAAGTCCTTGAAGCCAAAGCGTTCCTTGTTGCGGTCACGCCGAGACTGCTCTTCGTTGTAGCGCATCCACTCATCGCGGGTGCGAAAGCCATCGTGCGGGGGAGCGTCCTGCATGGCATCATCGCAGAGACGCTGAAGATCGGGGTCGCCGGTGTATCGGTTGTCAGTCATTGTGCTTTTCCTTGAGTTGGTCGATTTGCTTGTACGCTTCGTCCCGTTCCTTGATGAGTTCGTCCACCGCTCGGTCGAGATCACGAATCGTCTCGGCAGCGGTGAGGAGTTCCGTCCTCATGTAGTCGGGAAGTTTGACATGATCCTCTTCGCTGTTGGCGATGGTCGTCAGCCAGTGAATCGTTTCTTGGATGCTGCTCACAAGTGCTTCCTCACCTTCTGCCAATACTTGATCGTGGACTTCTTCTTCGCTCCACTCGGTCCACCGTTGTGAGTCCTGGCAACGGTCTGATCGTTCCAGGTCTTCACATAGCGGCAGAGGTATGCACGAACCACCTGTCGTGCGTAGGTTTCGTCCTTGCAGTCGGTGTAAGTACCACCGATGCTCGGATCGTGTTCAAGTGCGTCTTGCCAATACGCACGCGAGATCTGAAACGGACCGATGCTGCGTCCGTTGTCTCCGACCGCTTCGGAGGGGTTCTCTTCCCCGCCGGTTTCAACGATGCGAATGGCGTCGAGAACTGGGTCGAGATCGTAGTCAGCCGGCGGTGCGGCGACAGCGCCGTAGATGCAGGACAGAGTACCGATGATGGATGAGATGTAGTTCATGTTCAGTAGTTCCCGTTCTCGAGGTCGTTGATGGCGTCACCGATGGCGTTCTCGTTCGCCTGACGCTCCGCTTCGCACTTCCGCTGCTCGCGCTTCCTAGCGCCCTCCTGCTCCAAGATCCTTCCCTGCTCGTCAGCAAGTCCCTTCGTGTAGGAAGCAGTCCTAGCCAGGTGAATCACCGTGGACTTGAGTTCGCGCACTTCGTCGCGCAACTGGTCGATCTCCATGTTCCGCGCAGCGAGAAGAACACGAAGAGCATCACGCTCCTCGGTCATTTCGAGGGCAGACTTCTGCCAGTCGTCGCGCTCAATCGAAACCGCATCGACCGCAGCCTGGAGGGAAGCACGATCCTCCTGCTCGTCATCCTGACCGGTGGTCTGGGTCGAGAGATTGCGAAGCGCAATCTCCGCGAGTTCCAGGTCAGCCTGCTCGGCAGGAGTGAACTCGTCACGGTCGCAACCGTCGAGTCGAATCGCTGCCACCCGATCCGCGAGACGAGTAAGACCGCACTCGCGGAACTCGCTCACCCACTCGTAGTAGTCCAACACATCCGCAGAGTAGAAGTGCGACCAGTTGCGACGCTCGCAGAAGTGCGCGTTGAACCGATCACACTCGGCTTCGTTAGCGGTGCGAGAAACCTGTTCCGTCTTGCTGTTGTTGCTCATGGTGTTCATTCCCTTGCTGTTGCTGATGGCGAGATCGTCGTTGTAGATGCTGTTCATGATCAGATGTCCTCGTTCTCGTCCTCGAACGCGATGTGGTCTTCGTGAGGAATCGGCAGCGTCATGTTGTCGAGTCCGATCTCGACAACCGGCTCAAAGTCACGCGCATCGCCACCCGAGCGAATCGCCTCTTCGTACTGCTCAAGCGGCACGATGCAGATGCTGCATCCGCTGATGTCGGTGAAAGTCTGTCCATCATTGAGGACGACGACGGTGACGAACTTGTTGCTGTTGTTCTTGCTCATGTTCATTCCTTCTTTCTGTTCGGTTGTGGCCGGTGTTGTTGCTACAGTATCAGAGAACGCTGGTCTTGCCAGCAGCGTCATCGAGGTCGAAGATCGCCTCGTTGCGAGCGTCCTCGAGGTCGACCTCGATGTTGGTGAGGTCGCTCCCGATGTTGTTGAGCGTATCGCGGATCTTGTGCAGCGCGTCGATGAGCGCGTTCGCAGTGATGTCGCCCTCTGCGTAGCGCATCGTGACCTTGTCGAGCGCGGTCGTCGCAGCGTACAGGCGGTTGTCCGCCTTGGTGATCTTGCCGCAGTTGACGGTGCTGCAAGCGATCAGACGATTCGCAATGCGGCGGACAGCGACGACGGTGTTCGGGGTGCGGGGAGTGTTGTTACGGTTGTTCTTGCGAGTAGCCATAGGTATAGCCTACCATAGATCGGCGGGAAGTGCAAGCGAAACACCCACATTTTCCGTAAGTCGTGCTATTACAAGGACTTACGATGTGGATAACTTGTGGACAAGCCGGCTGACAGCGCGTTATCGGACGGTATATTGTCAATTCACCACACACAAACAAACAAACAAACACGGGGAGCCGTGCAGGTTCAAGGTCTGCCGTGCTCCCCGTGTTTGGGGGCTACCACCGTGCTGTGAACAGATTACGAGTTGCGAACCGGCGACGGAGTGCCATCAGCGTACTTGCCGTGGCAGTAGTCGAAGTCGTTGAACACACCAGCGAAGTCCGACTGAGCCACCTGACGGTCGAAACGCGACAGGATGTTCATCTGGCGAGCCGTCATGCGAATCTGACGAGCGGCAGCGAAGATGTCACTCGAACCCTGCGGACCAGCATCGTTGAGAGCGAGTGCGAGGTTGTCGAGAGTGTTGACGAGTCCGTTGGAGAGGGTGCTGAACGAATTGGTGCTGTTCTTGGTCTTGAGAGCCATGTGTCTGTCTTTCTGTCTGAAGTGAAGTGAGTGTGAGAAACGAGAAACGGAAACGGTGGTTTACTTGGACTTGCGAGGCATGCGGTCGTTGATGTCGTCGATGTTGCGCCACATCGCGGAGTTCTCATCGGTGATGCGACGGTCGAGCGCCTCCTCGACCTTGTTGATGTGATCGTACACATCATCGAAGCGGCGGTCGAGAGCAGCGGAGTCGCGCTCCTTGGCAGCGAGCCATGCCTGCGCGAGGAAGTAGAGGCAGCCAGTGGTGGTGACGATGAGGGCGATTGCGATGGGGAGGGGAATCTTGTCCATGTGTTTGTTCCTAACCTTTCTGTCCTACAAGTATACACGAAGTTTGGGGGTTGTCAAGTCTGTCGAGCACAGTCCGCGCGTTTTTGTTTGGCTCAGTCGAATGCTTCGTCGTTATCGTACTCGTCACGCGCCACGCCAAACATGTGTTCGAAGCCGAGATCAGAGATCGAAGAGATCAGCAATTGCTCCTGCTCCTCGGTCAACATTGGCAGACACTCGCTAAGTGGTCGCAGCGAGTTGCCGCTGGTGTACTCTTCCCAGCCCTTCTTCTCTACGGTGATGATGTGCTTCTTGCCAGTGACGATGCAGCGTTTGGTGATCTCGACCGGCTCCACGAACGGGTACGGCGTCGGTCGAAGTTTGGCTTCCTCCTCTGCTTGCTTGATGAGCGATGCTTCGGCGATACGAGTTGCGAGTTGTGCGTCTGTCATGGAAAGGGTTATGTGAGATTTCTCCCACATGCCCCGAATGCCCTTACGGGCGCGTTATGGAGTGGCGCTCGACGCTGCCGAGGTCGCAGCGGTCGGAATCTTGCGCGGAGCGCCACGAGTGTCGTTGGACACGGAGAGCGAGGTCAGGTCGTTCGACAACTCGGGGAATGAGTATGTCGCGCGTCCTGACTTGCGCTGCGGATCTCCTGTGATCCAAACGGGGATGACCGAGTAACCCAGTGCAGTCTTGGCAAGAAGCAACTCCTTGCGGGTGAACTTGGTCTGGCCAGGGAACATCTTTGAGAGCGTGAAGAGGAACTCGATTTGGTTCTTGGTGTAGGTCATGTTCTTGTCCTTTGCTCCTAAAGTATACTTCATTTGGAGCAATTGTCAAGGAGAACCCAAGATTTTTAAATCAATTCTTGGGCCAGTGATCTTCGCCAGTGTTGGGATCGCGGAAGTCGTCGTATCCCGCCTCGCCGTAGCCATCGCCAGAGTCCTGCTCCTCCTCGCGCCGATCGCCCTTGGCTTCCATCAGATCCTGAAGCAACTTATCGACCGCTTCGTTGCCACCGAAGAACTTGTCCAGCAGTTCCCCCATCATCTCGTCGTTGTGGCGACCGACGATGGTTTCGACCTCTTCGAAGGTACGAGCGCGAAGCACCTCGTTGACCGATGTGATCAGTTTCTGATCCCTCGGCTCGCACTTCACCTTGGCAACAGCCAGACGGTTGAGAAGGTAGGAGATCGTGGGAAGGATCGCGTTGAGTTGTGCCAGGTAGAGTTGGCGCTCATTGGTGATGCGGTTGAGTTCACGAGTGTTCACGAGAGCATTTCCTTTTCGAGAGAGGCGAGGTGGTCGAAGCCGGCGTCGGTGATGATCCCATCTTCATCGAAGAGTTCATCGAAGGTGGTTTCTTCGAAGTCTTCTTCGGTCAGACAGTCGAGGCAGGGATCCTCGTCATCGTAGATATCTGCGTCATCCATTGGCGTTGTTCTCCTGCGGCGCGGCGGACTGCGCCGGAGTGGTGTTGGTGTGCGTACAGGTGATGATCTCGGGACAGTAATACTTGCCCCGCTCAAGACGGCGAGCCGGATCCTTCATCAGCCAACGAGGCAGACGAAGACCCTTCTTGGTGCGAATGGCAACGCATTCGCTGCGAGTCAGGAAGTCCTTGTTTCCGAACCCGCACTCCCACGCTGCTGCGATGTATGCAGGATCAGCAGCGAGAGGATTGGGATGATTGTCCCAAATGGGGAATGCGGACGGCTTGCCAAGGTAGTAGGTGGGAGCGGGGAGTTGCGTGATGGTGTGAGACATTGTGTGTTTCTCCTATGTCGTGGAAGTTTAGGCGACGACCGGATTCCAACCCTTCCAGTAGGTCGGATCAGTCGAGTAGATCTGGCCAGTGATGTGCCAGCACTTGTTGGTCGGATCCCACAGACCACCCTTGTTCTTCACCTCGAGGCGAGAAGCGAAGGGAACGGTGAGATTGATGCGAGCAGCCACGGTCATCGGATCGACAGCGGCAGCAGCCGGGGTAGCAGCAGCGGTAGCACCACCATCAGCGACGACCTCCGCATCGACCTTGGTGTACAGGTTGATGAACGCTTCCTGCGTATCGGCGGTGAACCGCGCGATGGTCTGCTTGATCGCCTTCATCTTGTCACCGAAGATGCTGTAGTTGTCCACGATAGCGCAGAGACGACGAGTGGTGATCATGTCGTCAATGCCACCGGCGGTGAAGGTCTTGCGGACGATCTCCGACCACTTCGTGAGGTTGTCTGCGAACTTCTCGTCACGGCAGTTGAAGTTGTCCATCAGGTTGAGGACAATCTTGCGCTCCTGCGCGCGGCTCGGGTACTCCTGCTCAAGCGTGATCTTGAAACGCTCAAGGAACGCTTCGTTCTGAATGCGAGTACCGGCGAAACGCTCGGAGTTCTCACCACCCTGACCCTTCGTGTTCGCGGTCGCGACGACCGTGAAACCGGCAGCAGGAACGACCTTCTCGTTGATCTTCTTGAGGTAGACACCCTTACCCTCAAGCACCGGCTGGAGACACATCATCTTGTCGGTGCCGAGATCGACCTCGTCAAGGAGGAGAACCGCACCACGCTTCATTGCAAGCGTAACCGGTCCGTCCTGCCACACCGTCTCACCGTTGACGAGACGGAAACCGCCGAGGAGGTCGTCCTCATCGGTCGTAGCGATGATGTTGACGCGCAGACACTCGCGCTTCAGACGAGCGCAAACCTGCTCGACCATCGTCGTCTTGCCGTTGCCGGAAAGACCGGTGATGTAGATCGGGTAGAAGCGACCCGAACCGATGATCGTCTCGATGTCCTTGAAGTGACCGTAGGGGACATAGAGCGAATCCTTCTCGGGGATCAGCGAAGCACCCGACACGGTATTCGCAGCGGTCGGAACGACACGCGACGAGAGAGTGGTCGCAGCCGGAGCGACAGCGGCGACAGGAGCGGGAGCAGCAACAACGGCAGCGGGAGCAGCCGGAGCAGCGACGCTGCCACCGTTCGACTTGTGCATCGCGGTGAGTTCAGGGCAGTGATACTTGCCGTGACCAGCACGACGCGAGTCGTCCTTCATCAGCCAAGCCGGCATCGGGATGCTGTGCTTCGCCTTGAGCGCCTTGATCTGTGCGCGAGAGAGCGGCGAAGTGTAGCCAGCGTTGAAGGCGAGCGTAACGAAACGATTGATCTTCTCATTCATGGTAGCCATAGTTCTGTTTCCTCTGTCGTCTGTCGTGTGGACTGCGTTTGCGTTTGTTGCGTTTGGTGCAGTCGGGGAGAGATTGTGTCCGAGACTATAGCCTACCATATGGCTGAGCCGATGCAAGCGCATAAGCCGATAAATCCCAAAGATTTACGGAAATAGTCGTAAGTCCTTATGCCACAAGGTATTATCGGCGCCTAGGCAGACAGCGTATTATCGGACATTGGCTGGAGCAGTTATCCCCAAGTTATCCACATTCCCATAAGTCCTTATGCCACAACGATTTACGGAAATATCGCTCGTAAGTGCTTGCAAACGCTAGGGTTTATGGTAGGCTATAGGTGCTATGACTACTTTCACCGCTTCCAACGCTCTCCCCACTCGCAACACGACCGCTGTCCGCGCTGGCGCTACTGACGCTCTCGCGCGTCTCATGTCGACCGAGAACATCACGGTCGTGCGCGATCCCGCTTCGCCGACTGCTACCTTCAACACGAAGACTCGCGTGCTTACGCTCCCGGTCTACAAGACCGAGATGAGCAAGTCGGTTGCTGACGGTCTGATCGGTCACGAGGTCGGACACGCTCTCTTCACTCCGTCTGACGAAGCCACCATTCGTGGTGCGATGGATAGCATCGACCCCAAGAACCCGGCTGTCGTTCACGATTACCTCAATGTGATCGAGGATGCGCGTATCGAGCGCATGATGAAGGCGAAGTTCCCCGGTCTTCGTCGTACCTTCGTTGAGATGTACGCGGAGATGACCGAGCAGGACTTCTTCCAGGTCGCTGACAAGAACATCGACGAACTCCCGCTCGTTGATCGTCTCAACCTCCACTTCAAGGCCGGCATCAACGGTCACATGGTGATCCCGTTCACCGCTGAAGAGGAAGCGTTCGTCAAGATGATCGACGCTGCGCGTTCGTTCGATGATGTCGTGAACGCTGCGCGTGAACTCTACGACTATGTGACCCAGCCGAAGCAGGATCAGCAGCCGCAGCCGCCGCAGAACGGCAATGGTTCGGGTTCGTCGGGTGCTGACAACAACGACGACGGTGCTGATGGTTCCGCTTCGGGTAACGATCAGCAGGACGGCGATCAGGGTGCTGGCGACGCTAGCGGCAGCAACGGTGCTGGCGAGCAGGATCAGACTGCTACCCCCACCATGCAGTCGGAGAACGGCAGCAACACGATGGATCAGACGGGTGAGAATCCCGAAGGTGATTCCAAGACCGAGGGTTCTGCCAGCAATGGTGCGGGTATCGGTCCGAACAAGCAGAACGCTCCTGCTTCCACGACCAGCAGCGCGATGAACAAGAACATCGCGCAGCAGCGCGATATCAACGCGAAGAAGGCTGCGTTCTACCGTCTTCCGACGATCAACCTCGACAAGGTCATCGTGGATGCTGCTCGCATTCACAAGGACATCGCCGCTGTCCGCACCCATCTCGCCGCTGGTGGACACACCACTGGTCGTTTCGACGCTGCGAAGCACATGGCGAAGTTCACCGACAACTCGCGCGAGTATGTCCAGACTCTCGTTCGTGAGTTTGAGCGCAAGATGGCTGCTGACGAGCAGCGTCGTACCTTCGTCTCGCGTACCGGCTCGCTCGATATGTCGCGCGTTCACACCTACCGCTTCAACGACGATCTGTTCCTCAAGTCGTCGTGGGTTGCTGAAGGTAAGAACCACGGCATGGTGATGTTCATCGACTGGTCGGGTTCGATGTCGCGTACCCTTGAGAACACGATGTATCAGATGATGAACCTCATCCTGTTCTGCAATGCGCTTCGCATTCCGTTCGAGGTCTATGCGTTCAGCACCGCGACTCCGAACTTCGATGAGGTCGGTCACTTCGGTACTGACTACTACAACGCTTACGCATCCAACTGCGCTGCGGTGTGCAAGGAGTACACGACCGTCGAGAGCACCACTGCCGGTGCTTACGGCAAGAAGCAGTATCAGGTCGAGTACGGCGATTATGCCGTCTGCACCCCGTTCTCGCTCCTCAACCTCTGCTCGTCGCGTCTCAACAAGAAGGCGATGCGCGAAGCACTGGAGAACCTGATGTTCCTTGCGAAGAACCCGAACAACGGTCCTGGCTACATGCAACTCGGTGGTACTCCGCTTGACGAGTGCATCATGGCTGCCATTCCCGTGGTGAACAAGTTCCGCGAGACGACCAAGACGCAGATCGTCAACACGATCCTGCTCACCGATGGTGCGGGTGGTTCGGCGCCGTTCAAGGGACACTCCTACGGTGATCCCGTCACGGTTCGTGCTGCGAGTGGACACACCTACACTTCGAATCAGAATCAGGATTCGTCGTCGTTCCTTCGCAGCATCTTCCGTGCGGAGACCAAGTCTGCTCTCACCGGCTTCTACCTTGTCGAGTCGGCTTACGCGAGCGGAGTCATGTACGATTACTTCCCGAACGCGAAGGATCGCAAGGGTGCGGAGACTTCGTTCGCTTCCGACAAGTACGCGGTCGTTTCCGATGTCAAGCGTTGGGGTTACGACAACTACTTCCTGCTCGACTCGACCGTGAAGTCCGCGTCGAACAAGGATCTCGCCAGTGGTAACGCGGAGGAGTCGTTCATGCGTACTGCTGCCAACAAGAAGTCCACTCGCGCGGTGCTGTCGAAGTTCACCGACACCATCGCAAAGGACTTCAAGTTCTGATCGTAGGGGAATGGTGGACCGCTGTCCGCCAATCGTGTAGTCATAGCCGAAGCCCCACTGGTGTTTCCCCCGCCAGTGGGGTTTCTTTGTAGGTATTGGCCCGATTTAAGACGATACATAAACGCGGAGGATCGCTGTATGTCCAACGCCAAGCAGATTCCCAAATTTCTTCGCCATGTCCGCGCGCAATGTCGCAAACTGAATGTTCGATTTCGTTTGAGCAAGTCAGACGGAATCAATTCAGGAGACGGCGAACATCGTCTTGCCGGCATATTTGTTCATCCAACATCAGAAAAAGCCGGTAGTCTTCGTGTTGCAGTAAAAAATCGTCGAGTATCCGCATGGATCGTCGATGTGGCACACGAATACATTCACATGATGCAGTGGTTTCGAGGAGATGCTCTGTACGAAGATCACTTTCGAGGTGATGTTTCGTATGCCAAACTCGAAGCAGCCACTGAAAAAGAAGCACTTCTGCTCCTGAAAGCATGGGGCATCGAAGTCGGAACGCATCAGATCAAGCGTTCCAAGCGTTACATCGCTAAACTCCGCATTGAAGAGAAGCAATTGGCGTAGGTGGACTGCGCTAATTGAGCCAAATACATACAAAATCCTTGCGAGAGCAGCAGATTTTGTGTATTTGCGTATCAATTAGCGCAGTCAACTGGCGTTTTCGAGTGGAAGATTCCGACCCATCGAGATTCCGAGTGGAAGTTTCTGGGTTTTCGAGCGGAAGTTTTCAATAAGCGGCATTTCGAGTGGAAGTTTTCCATTTTCAAGTGGAAGTTTTCGTCGGCTCGAAGTCCCCCAGACAAATTACTCAGTAATCACCGCAAGACTTCGAGCGGAAGATTCGCCGGCATTAAAAGACCGCATTCCGAGTGGAAGTTACTCGACTGGGACATGTCCTTATAGTTCCATAAGATCGTTTGTGGAGTGCAGAAACTCCACTAAATACTGTCATATCAGTGAAATTTGTCAATATTGGAGCAAATTATGCCGTTTTATGACTACAAATGCGAGAAATGCGAACATATCTTCGAAGAAATGCTCAAAGTGGCTGATAGAAAGAAGCCCGAACGAAAGAAATGTCCTTCTTGTGGGGAATCTGGGTGTGTGAAGCAACACATATCTGGTGGCGTTGGAGTGGCAATGGACAAGAACCAGAGAATAGATGGGAATGCCACTGGTGGGTTTCGGGATGTCATGCAGAGAGTAACACAATCTCCTGGCATCAAAGGATCAAAAAGAGAACAATATTACAAAACCAGATGGGGTCTATGAATTTAATTTTGTATAGCCAATGGCGCCAGACCCACATTTAAAATCACATTTAAATAGATAAATTACTACATGATCATTTCCAGCAGAGATCATACTCATATGAATAAATCAAGACTACAAATACTACAAGAGGCTAGAGCATTGGTAAAGGAGAAACCAAAGGCGAAACCCAGTTTCGAAAAACTCTCAAAGAGTGTGGTCGAAAAAGGGCTAGAGGAGATTGGCAATAAAACTGGATTGAGGTCTTGGCTTCAAATCGGTCACGGAGAGGAGCATATGCGTGACAGAAAAGAACACGAAAAAATCGAAGCAATGAAACAAAAAGTCTTTGGCAGAAGAACCACAGGAACATCTGATCTTTTGTTTTATCATAGAGATCACGGCATCATCACACACCCTGCGACTGGCAATATAACCCACTACGAAATAATGAACAATCCTCCTCATTTGAGAAAAAACAGCACGGTGAACAAGAAAATAGCGGCAAAGGTGCGAGATGGGGGAAGAGAAGCGATCTTGGGTAGAGGAAGAATAGAACACCACGAAGGCGGCGGTGGCATCATATCCTTTGCAAGTGATGACTATCCGAATCCTAGAATCATAAGAACAATCTCACGGGCCTATCCTAAACACACTATCACGGATGGGTTTGGTACTGTAATAGAACAAAAAGAGGAAAATATGTCAATATCAAGAAAACACATCAAAGAAGTCATTCATCGTCTGATGGAAGCCAAGCGTTCCAAAGGACAAAAAGGTCTACAACCATGGTCAGAACCGAGTCCATATGAGGTTCATTCCGATTCACCAGTATCTTCGAGTAGAGTCGCATCTCACGCAGAAAGAACTTCGGCAGAGAACATTCGTACATGGCAGGGTCATATTGATCGAATCAGTGGCAGCATGAAGTTTCATCAAAATAGAAAACCAGGCT
>JACCDX010445792.1_pt1 | contig 13137 bp, 12 predicted proteins | sample 7449681 | NCBI WGS metagenome assembly JACCDX01 (sample SAMN15323450, study PRJNA562643) | freshwater metagenome | isolation source: river surface water | place: USA:Blue River Watershed | collected 2017-08-18
GGTGAGTTCTTCATTGAAGGACTTACAGTAGTACGATTGTACTTAGTACCAGTTGATTCAGGACCAACAGTAGTAAGTTTGATGTCACGACCTTCGTTTACATCAGTGTAATCACCTACTTCCTCATCAATTGCAAGTTGTAGAAGAGCCTCATATGTCTCTTTACCAAACTGCCACAAACGAACACCTTTATCTTCTTCACCACGTACAATTACAGGAGCAAAGTAACGAGCTTTTGGTTCGATTTTTTTAGCCAAACGCCAGTTATCCTTGTCGTTTGTTTTTTTCAATTGAGCTGCAAACTCAACAATTGGGTCTTTATCACCCCAGTTAATTGGAGAAACCATTACTGGTTTATCAATTCCATAGTGGAAGAACATCTCAGTAAAAGGCATTGACTTATTGTACTTAGAAGGTACAATACGAATGCTTTGCTTACCTACAGATGGTTTCCAAAATGCTTCCTTACGCTCACCACCACCCTTGTTAGCGGATTTTTGCATTGCGCCTAGGCGCGATCTGATTTCATTTAGATCCATAACTATAATTAATAATTGTTTATAACTAATTTAACATCAAAACCCATTCAAGCCAAACTTAAAGCTCAATGATCTTATAGATCTTGGTCTTTAGTTGTCTCAACTCATTTTGCTGGGTCAACAAAATAGTGTTTTTATAGTGTTGCCAATCAACCTGATAGCGTGTATCAACTACACCACCGTTTAATTTCTTGATTAGCTCATTGAGGGCATTAATTGTATAGAGTGTATTTGACTCTTTTTTACGATGCACTAAAATTGTATTATCTGGAATACTTGCGATGTTAGCCATCTCAATATTGTATGTTAAGACATATTCATTATTATCCTTAACTTCAAGGACAAAAATCTTATCATACATTATAGTATATGAGCGGGTTAAGGAATTCACTAGAGCATCTAGGTCTTCTAGGGTAGTGAATGTGCAAAATAACTTATTATTCAAATCTGCGAAATTTACGGGATTGTCTACCCCATAAATATCATATGGCAGGTTCAAAGTCGTAACTATTTCCATGCGTAACTTTTATTATTAATTTATGTTTTACAAACACTTGATGGATGTCTTGAATCACTTGCGGTTCCTCTTTGTCCCAATCAAACAAAAATGAATCATACGTGTATAAAACAATCCTAGTGTTTTTATTTTTTAATATTTTAAATATATCCCATAAGATACGAACATTGAATGAGGTTTCCAAGTTTTGAAGCACATAATTCAAAAGCTTTTGAGGATTCATGTTTTCCAGCTTATCCTTATAATACTCATATCCGGATATAGGACATTTAATAAAGCCTTGATGTTGGAAAGTATCCCATAAATCATCTACATAGATTTGAACTTTCTTGAAAAACTCGAGATCTTTATATTGAGGCAAAATTCCTCCATATAGTTGTTGTAGAGTTAGCTTTTTGGCTTCCTGTCTATCAAGTCTATAAATCTCTGCAAAGTGACTATAAATATCCTTATCACCAAAATCATAGCCAACCAACCTAGATAAAAGAGTAGGATGGTAAGCCGTAATATCAAACTCAATAAGTTTAGAATTACGTGCTCTAAACGCTTTCCTACACCCATTTTCTTTATTGAGTGCGGCATAATTTATACCATTAAAATTATTAGAGGGACGTGTAGTTAACGTTTTTATATTATATTGAGTATACACTACGCAACCATTGATGTCCTTGTCAAAGTAGTCGTTATACAACGTATTATCCACGAATAAACCGGCACGTTCGATACCATTGAATACCCAACTAGCCTTGTCATTGTAAAATTTATTGACTGGTTTATCTATTAAGTGTTCTAATTCCTCAAATAGGGCCTCACAATACTCATAGTGCTTGACAATGGGCACTATCGTATTTATATCTTGTTTTTGAGGGTATTTGTGATAGAGGAATTCATGGGCCGGTGTGAATTGTATATACGTAGGGGAGGTTAGTGTGATGTCAATAAGCTGCTTGAGAGGAAAATAATGTAGGAACTCTTTTTTGTCCCTACAATAAATTTTTTCTAAGTTCTTAATTAACAAAAATACCTTATCCTCAAATAGTTTTTCCTCTACCTCTGTATGGTAAATTGGAAATATATAACCTTTATAGTCTTGTATAGGTCTAATGTAGATACAACAGATTGAATTTTCTGCCGGATGAATAAAAGGTGAGTATGGAATAATTTCAACAAAGGCTTCTTTAACATTTCTGTTTTTGAATGCTTCAAATTGACCTTTATTTTCTATTAACCAGAACACTTATTTACCTTTTATTTGTAGTACTTAAGATAATCATCTTTTAAGTATCTGCCAAATTCAGGTAGTTTGAGTCTTTGAGAGGTTAATGCTACTATGTTGCGGTTTGTTTTTTCTACTTCCTCTTGAGCTCCAGTCAATTGCCAAGGTAGGTTAAATGGTTGATAAAGTGACCAAACATATTGAGGATCTCTAGCTACTAATTTATCAAATGTATCTTTACTAATTTCTAAATATAGTATAACATTTGTCTTTTTACAAAAGTACCTTCTAAATTCTCCAATTTGATAATCTTGTTCAGTTGGGACTGGAGCATTATAAACTGGAGAAATGAATTGAGGGGGTTGTATTGTTGAAGTATTGGTTAGTTGGGCATAATTAAGAACTGTAGTCTCATTGATTGGGGCATTAGGACCAAATTCATTACCCTCATATAAACCATCTACAGGTATAGCTATTGTACTTATATTATTTTCAATAGCAGTAGAAGTAGGAGTAAAATTAGCTTGACTAGTTAAAGTTATAAGTTCTAAATTAGGTCTATCATCTGGATTTCTTCCTGTGAAGTATTTTCCAGTAGAAATTTTGTAGTAGTATCCACTATAAGGCTGGTTAGTAGCCTTATATACAAACTCTGTACCTTCAGTATATAGATTAGGTTTTATCTGAGATTTAGGATAGTACATATATTAGAAAATATTTGGAACTGTTGGAGTTAAGAGGAATGGGGTTGATGCTCCTCCTGGGGTGCCTGTACCTGGGATATTAGGGGCTCTAAATAAGACTACTTTATAGCAAGTGTAAGATTTTGAATTATATACAAAACTTGAACCGTAATTTTTAGGTTTACTTGAAGCCCAACCTGAGGGGCTTATACCTGTACCTGTATATATTTGAGTATGCCCATAAGTGAATGAAGCTTCTGGTGTTCCTTCACCACCTGGTAGATAAGCTTTATATGCTACCACGTCACCAATATTATATTGAAGACCATTTATTTGAGCAATAGCTTGTTCTTTGGTTAAATTTTCACCTATTATCACTTGAGTATATCCTAATTTAGATAAATTACTCCAGTAAGTTACATCATTAGCATTACCACCACTAGGTGTTAAAGTTTGATCAGGGGATTTTTGATTAAGTAAAGATTTAATATATTTAAATGCCAAATTATAAGTGTAACGAGCACATAAAGCAGCATCACCATCAGGTCTACTATCAAATACAGCATTATAAGCGGCTTTCATAGCATTAAATCTTCTATTATCTGCAGGATTATTAGGTGGGGGTACTAATGTGTTAATATTAGGGGTACCACAAGTAGTGATAGGAGGTTGTTTATTAGTAAATTTAGGAACTACAGCTTTAACATCAGCTAAGACAGTTGGCTGCATTACAGTTTGTAATTCAGTAGTCCAAACATTGTTTTCTACAGTATGAGATAACCCAGTAATGATAAATTCCATTGTATCTGGGTAGTTGGATGGAAGGTACCTAGTATCAACTTTTATAGCGTTGTAAATTTTAAGACCTGAGATTCCATCCAAAGTGAGTCCAACACCTACAGGTATAAATCCTATAGTTCCTGAAGCTGATCCTTGTTCGATAGATGCTTTAGATTCTATATACTTGTAAAAAGTAGAAGCTAAATTAGTATATGAATATAACTGTTCATCTATTAATAGAGGACGTTTTTGTGGATTATCACCTGGAGGATTATTAGGGTCAATACCTATTTTAGCTATAAATTCATAAAAGTCTTCAGTAGCAAACTTGAATTTGTCATTTAAAGCTTCAATTTTACTTGTAGATTTATTTGGATCTATAGCGTTAACAACAGCAGGTTTAATTCTATCTTCTAAACCACGATTTAGTCTAGATAAAGCTGTAGCATCTTCTCCCACAACAGCACCAGCTGATTGAGCTCCAATTGTTATAATTTCAGCAAAGCCTGGTGGGATTTGAGTAGTTAATTTAAATTCTCTTACAAATCCAGCTAGATTAGTTTCAATAATATTTTGAGGAAAATCATATCCATAAATTTTAATTTCAGGATCAGATACTGGACTAGGTTTTTTAAGGGCTTTTAATATACTGTTTTTATTTGGAATCTTAGCTTCATCTATGATTTTTAAAGTATTTGTAGTTTTATCAATAAATGGTCTAAAGGTATTTATTGAACCTAAAGCTACAGACAAATCATTACAAAGAACTTCAAAGAATTTAATTAATGTGGTTTGGTTTTTAGGATCTCCATTACCATCTATAATGTTTACAATATGCTCAAAATTAACATATATGTTCATTATTTGACCTACTAAAGTTTTAGCTATAGTAGTTTGATATTTTTCTCCTTGAGGAGCAAATAAAAATTGAGAAGTACCATCAGAGGAAGGTACATTCACATTAACTACACAAATTTTAGGATTAGAACTAACTTGGACAGGGGTTGTGTAAGCTAGATTAGTATCTAAGGTATAATCAATGTTTAAAATAGGAGTAGAATTTTCTCCTTGTTTATATTTTGGTAATATTTTTTGCTCAAAAAAAGATAATAGAGAACCTAATCTTATATAGTATTGTTTAGACTCAGTTTGCCCTTCAGTATTATTACCTTGGAAAATTTGTTCAAGATAAGTTACTGTACTGTCTCCTGAAGGTTGGAGTTTTGCAGTTTGATATGCTTTATTTGAAATGATATTAGGATCACCATTTGTAAATTTCTGTCTAACATTATAAAATAGACGATTTATAATATGAGAGTTTTTAGCATCATCAATTGGGGGTGGTTGATTTGTATCCGTTACTTGCACATTACCATTCTCATCTTTAGAGAATTTAAATCGTGTTACTTGTTGAGCTTGGGGTAAAGTAAGATCACCACTAGCTAGATCATTAGCTTCTTGATCTCTTTGAGCGTTAAAAGTAGCGATTCGGCGAAATTCTTCAGGAGTTAATTCATCAGTATCTACTGAATCTCCATCATAATTAAAGACAGCTGTTTGAAATGCTTCCACAACATCACCTACACTTCTTAAAATAACTGTAATATCATATGAACCATCATCTACAAAAGTCCAGTTAAAGTTAACTACTTTACCATATACAGCGTCATAGTTACCACTAGAGGCTTTTTTTTTCTTTTCTATAGCATCTAATAATCCTTGAACATTATATTTTCCAGCTAAAAATTCAGATGAGAGACTATTTAAATTATCAGGTTGATAAACATTATCATTATTATAATAATTGCTATTACCCCATTCAACTAAGATGCCATAACCTAAACGCATGTACATCAAGTCTATAATTTCAAGTTGGAGACGGTTCCATGCTTTGATCCTAAGTGTGGTAGTTTCTAAAGAACCCATACCCTCACTTTTATTAGTCATTGAAATGATACCAGGCATAGGTCTGATACCAAATTCTAGACCACCAAAACCATAAGCTAAATTATTAATATAATTAGTCCCTAACAGTTCAGTAGGAATGCCTGCTTTTAAAACTTTACTTTCATTGGTTGTACCACCAAAAAGAATAAAATTTTTAGCTAATTTATCACCACCATAATTTTTAATTATAGCTTTAAGGTCATCACCTGCTGGGTTAAATGTAGGACCAATATTTACACCAGAAATAGCTCTAACAAAACCTGATCTATTGTCTAGATAAAGAAGTTGTTCAGAGGTTCTGTTTAGGGAACCATATATTTTTTGTCTAGTTTGGATTTGATTTTTTACATATGGAGCTAATCCTTCACCTATAATGTTCATAACGATAATTGATTTATTAGTCTAAAGTCATTAATTACAGCACTAATATTGTTTGGTATTCTGATTTGTACACCTTCTGGGATTACTAGGGTGCTTAATCCTATATTAGGATTAGCTGAGGCTATAATCCACCATAAAGATGAATCTCCATAATAATTTAAAGCTAAAATATCATATCTATCTCCTTGAGTAGTATAAACATAAATGTCATTTTCAGATAAAGGAATCTCAGGATAACGAGATGTAGCATACATCTGTTTTCCTGTTTCTGATTTTATAATTGGGATTCCTTGATATCTATTCATGTTTATAAAATATCTAAAGCAGTATTAATTCTATTAATATCTTCATTACTTAAAGATGAATCATAATTAGATAATTGTCCTTTACTACTTAAAGCTATATATCTTTGTGGACCATATGAAGTTACATCCCCAGATGAAGCAGCACTAGCATTACCAAGAGCTTGACCTGCAAATCCAAGTCCTTGTTTTTGTGGTGCAAATGTATGGATAGGAACAAATGTAAAGCCTGTAACTTTAACCATTTGAGATAATTGTTTAACTGTGTTATCAGGGTTACCAAATTCATCAATAGCAATTTCCCAAGGAGCATCTGTGATTAAATCATAAGCTAGGTTAGTTATAAAACCTGGCTGTTCATCAAGATAACCCCCAATGGTTAATTTAACTAAAGAACCTCTCATATACCCTTCATTACTATAATCAGGCATTAATTGGGAAGCTAGATAATTAAGTTTTTTATACATTGGAATGAGCTCTTGTTTAGATTGAGCTGCTGTAGTGAAAGATAAGTTAATTTCTCTGGTAAATCCATTGTAATTGTAAAAGTTTTCACCTCTACCCAAATATCTTACACTACCCCATTCTGCATTATAGTTGTCAGTAAAACTGTCTAATAATGCTCTAAAATGCATAAATATACTATACTTTGGATTATTATTATCAATTGATGCTATAGTAAATTTAACAAAATCATTATACTTAGGGTCTGTACTAACTTGTTCACTTCTATAAATAACTGAAGCATTTATTACATCAACTGGTCCTACTTCTTTAGTATTATCAGATAAACTCATTACTCCTTTAGAGTAATTGGCATATGATTTACCTGATCTTTGACCTGGATCCGTAAAATTAAAATTTTGAATATATCCTTTAGTTTGATAGTCAGGAGTATTAGGAGTGGCACCACTATTAGTAGCATTATTTAGGTCTGTTCCTCTTAAATTACTTCTTAAAATCTTTCTAAAATCCTGTAATTTAGGAGATTGGATTTGATTTTTATTAGTAATAGGAGGAACTATTTGCCCTGGTCTAACTCCTGAGGTATTATCAGTTACAGACTTGATTAAATTGGCACTAAATGTCCAATCATTTTGACCTACTGATTCTATATTAGAAGTAAAATTAAATGCTCCAGGAGCTAGTGTTAGAGGAGTTTTAGAATCTTTACCAAATCTAATTATAGTTTGACCTATACCTCTAAATGAACCTGGACCACCATTATACTTCATAATATATGCTGGGTCAGGTCCTTGGGCTTTATTATTCACTAGTAATTTACCCGCCATTAATTGATATAGACGGTTAAATTCAGGTTCTTGTTTTTTAGTAACTACTACTCCATATAAACTTTCATTACCATTAGCATAAGCACCGGTCTCAGCGAATGGATTTATACCTTGTTTATTTAAATGAGTACCTTGAGATACAACACCTGCTTGAGCTAATGTATTTAATGGACTATAAAGTTGCCCATTTAATCCAAATAAAGGACTAGCTTGAGTTCTAACAGCAGTTGCTGAAAGTTGTTGTTGTTTTAAGGTAAAGAATAAACCATTGGTAGACTTAGTGTCAGTAAACATTTGAGTTAGTCTACTAACATCTTGAGCTGAGGTTTGGAAATTATTAAGTGAACCTCCTCTTAAAATATAATCTGATGGGTTAGCTGTTAACGCATCAGGAATAGGAGACTTAATATAAGGTTGATTACTTGAACCTCCTCCTTTAGTATCATCACCATATGGAATACTTTTCTGACCAAAGGAACCGGCGTTAGAGACATGGCCTCTACCACCAGCATAAAACCTAAAGTTTTGCGGGTCAGTAAGTATTTGTACTAATGACATTATCCTGGAGGATTATCTAAGTATTTAGATGGAGTTTTTCCGTTTAAATCCAATTGAGATGGCTGTGGTAAGGCATTATTGTAACCATCATTATACTCAGTATAATCCGCGGTTACTTGGTTTTTAAACGAACCATTCAATGAGTACCCAGGTGCACCTCCATCAGCATGTAATTTAGATGCTTTAGTAGCTAATGGATTCACTGGTGGGGTAGTACCATGGTAAGCAGTAAGCTTAGTACCACCTACAGCATTTGGATTAAGTAATTTATCTAATAGTCCCATTTATTTGCAAATTTAAGGTTTATTATAAATATTGAGTAGTTTAACTCATGTATTTACTTGTATTCATAGCTTTAAAGACATTAGTACCATCTACAGCTACAGTTACATTTTGTCCCTGTTTAGTTGCTGAGATTAGTTCTTTAAGTAGAGAAACCATTTCTTGATTTGAACCTCCACTTAAGTTAGTACCACCCGCTACTACTATTTCATCTTTTGGATGAGTACGAATAGTAAAATCATTAGCTCTTACTTCATTTGATTTTGATGAAAGTATAGCTGATTCATCTGCGGCCCCAAATTTATAAGTTGGGGTTGCTGTAGGGGAACCAGCTGATGTTGCTGACTCTGGTATGTCGTAGGTTCCAAATAAGGCACCAAAAACACTAGAGCCTGAAGCTAGTTTATTGGCAAATTGAGTTAATATAGCTGTAAATTTATCAATTACACCTGAGTCAACTAATTTAGCAAAAGATTCTTTAGCTGAGTCTAATGCTTTGTTAAATTTAGTTTGGGCATCTTCAGCTAGTTTTCTTTGGTAAATTTCTTCACCTAAAGCAGCTATAACTTGCTCTTCACTTCTACCTAATTTTTTATTATCCTCAAATAATTCTTTAAGAGTTTTCTTTTCAAGATCAGATATTTTAACACCTTGTGATAAGGCTCTAGCTTGTAAAGCGTTATATTCTTCTTGTTTTTTAGTAGCATCAGCTAACTCATCAACACTTAATCCTAAAGCACCAGCTATCGCCTTTCTTTGGATTATGTTCATTTCTTGCAGCTTATTATAGGTAATGCCTTGAGCATTAATTTCTTTACCTACTTCTAAGAAATTACCATTTAAAGCTGCTAATCTAGCTTTTTCTAAATTAAGCTGTTTACCAGTTAATAATTCCGCTTCTAATTCAGCTGAAATTGAAGATTCAAAGTTTAATAAACTATCAGCTATTTTTTCGTTTTGTTCAAGAGTAAGTCCTAATAATTTAGCTTGAGCAACTGCTTTGGCTAATTCAGTTGTACTACCCTTAAATGATAATCTTAAATTACCTTGTATTTTAGTTGCTTCAGATAAAATTTTATTAACATCTAATAAAATACCTTTTTCTAAACCAACTGCTGCTACAGTGCCAAAGGTTTCTTTAGTGATATCTTCAACACTTTCACCAGTTCTAATAGCTTCTTTATCTAATTCAGCTACAGCTTCAGCACTTAACCCAAAATTATCTCTTAAAATAGAGGATTGAACTAATAATTCCTGACCGAATGTTCCTAGTTCTTGGGTAAGATCAAGTTGAACATCTAAAGAATCATTAATTTCTTTTTGAGATTGAGCAATTTGTTTTTGAAGAACAACAATTTTACCTTGAGTATCTGCTAAATTTTGAGAATTAGCTGAGATACTAAAGGTTCTTTGTCTAACAGCTTCAGCTTCTTCAGCTGTTAAAGCCATATCTCTTTGTAGTTCTGCTGTAAGTTTAGAAGCATCAAACATTGCTTCTACAAAGAACTTACCTATATCAGATAAAACTTTTATTATAGCTAATGGGCCTAAGGCTTTAGTTATAATAGGACCTAATGATTTAAACCCAGACATTAAACCAGTTAATCCAACACTTTGGGTTTTAGCTGTATCCTTAGCCATTCTAAGAGCTTGAGCAGCTGAAGATCCTCGTTTTTTACCTACTATATCTTCTAAACCTAATTGTTTAATTCTATCAGCGGTTAAACCTTTACCTGTGGTTAATTCTGCTTCAGTTAATTGGCCTATTCTTTCTCTTAAAGCTACAGCTTTAGCATTTTCTATAACTTGTTTTCTTGCTGCTTCTGCTGCTTCTTGGAATGGTTGTGAGAATGCTTTTAATCCTGGGATTCCTTGGCTAAAATCTGAAAGAGCTGAGAACCACATAGTGGATTTATCTAGTTTAGAAGAATCTTCAGCTAATTTACTATATTCAGTAGCTAACACTTTAGCGTTATCTCTAGCATTAGCTAAGTTTTCAGCTTGTTTCTTTAAGTTAAATGCGGTCTCAGCCGAATCTTTTTTACCTTCTTTAGCTGTAATAGCAGCTTGTTTATATAAAGCATCAATTCTAACATTAAGAGAACGAACAATATTTAATTGTTTTTGTTGTTCTTTGATAGAATCAGTAGTAGCTTTAGAACTTCTAGAGGCTTGATCTTGTAAATCAGCGAATTTTTTAGCTGAGTTGCTAATGCTTGAAAATTCTGATCTAATATCTTCAGCTGATCGTCCTGTTTGAATTAATTGTTTATTTAAATCACGAACTGCTAAATCAACCTCACGCATGGCGTCTCTAACGCCCTGCACGTTTCTTAATGATTCATTACTTAAACCTTTAAATTCTTCAGCCATATGTTATAAATATTAGAAGGCATCACTTTTTGGATGCCTTCGTAACATAAGTAGGTGGTTTTACTTTTTTATTTTTAGCCGCATTTTCTTTTGCTTCACCTGATATCCAACTATCTTCATTTTTGTTGGAGTTAGATTTATCATACCATTCTTTAATTTTATTGAAGGTAAATTTTCTTAACCAAATAGGCATGTTATAGACTGTTTCATAATCATAACCACCTTGACCATGAAATATTATTTCATGAATTTGACTAAATAAAGCCATACGGGCTTGAGGAGCTATCTCAGAGGTCAGGCCAAAAAAAGTTAAGACTAATTGGAATGTCGATGTCCTCCTCTACACCGTTTATTTCTACTCTAGTAGATAGGTTAATATCTGGGGAAATATTTTTAATATAGAGTCTTAATGCTCTTGAATCAGCTGCTAATAAATTAAATTCTACAAATTCCTTAATAACATTTCTATCAGTAGAACCATCAACTGCTACTAGGTGATGTTTTAAACGAGTAGTAACATCTGAAGAAATTTCTTTATTAATTTTCTTAAAGCCTTGAATTTCTTGATCAATTAATTCTTCATCCTTATCTGTTAGAAGTTTAAATTCTACTTCAGTTTGAGAAACTGGTAGAGTAAATCTAAATGTACCTCTTGGAGTAAGTAAAGAAGTATCAAATGGTTTATTATCTATAGTTGAAAGGTCTACATTATATTCTTTACCATCATAAATAAATGAATAATCTTTACCATAACCTAAAACACGTGATGCTACAATTAAAGCATTTTTATCACCTGGGATAATGTCTTTAAGAGAGAATTTATTCATAGTTAATGCTTCTAAAAGCTTATCTAGAACAATACCTTTTTGAATATAGTTTTGGTTAGTAAGGATATCTTCCTCTTTAGCAGTCATGTACTTCATTTCTACCTTACCACTACGTAGAGGATGATCTGCTGGGTAAACAAGACCTTGTGATGGTAATTCTACAATTTCTGTAGGAAATTTTGTTTCGCTCATAAATTATTTGTTATAACTAATATGTTTATAAATACTATAAAGGGAGGTTCTTTAACAGGTTAATTAATATGATTTATTAAAACTTAAAGATTTAAGTTCTTTTTTGGTTTTTTCTTCTAGTTTATCAGTTCTACTGTCTATATAACGGTAGAGTTTTTCTAATTCATCTCGGACATTTCTATCCAAGTTAGTTGAATAATCAATGCATCTATTTTCCATAGATTCAGCAGTGCGTAAAAGTTCTTGATCAATATTTTGAAGAATATTGATTTGTTTTTGGAGATTTTTGATTTCCATATAATTCATAAACGTAACCACAACCATTACAATAGTAATGACAGCAGCTACACCTAAAATAAATGATGTTGTTTCCATAGTTTGTTTAGTATTAGATGTCAAAGAACCTATCCCTTATAGATTGAGTTATAAGATAAAAAAAAGCTTGCCGAATGGCAAGCTTAATTTAAATTTATTTGAATTTCTATTAGAAGTTCAATACACAGTAGTCTGGTTGAACAGTCATTGTAATGTTAATAGCTGTATCAACAGTATCCCAGTTGTAGTCACCAAAGCTAGAATCAGTAATTAAAGCACCTTTAATAATCCATTCTGATACAATATCACCTACAGGTCCTAATACGTCAAAAGTTAAATCTTTCTTGTAGAAGTCTGAGTAACCATCTCTACCAGTTACTGATTCGTGGTGTAAACGTACCCATTCCATTACCGCTTGAGCACCTGAAGGTGTGATAGGATCGAATAATGTGAACTGGATTGGGTTCCAAACTGTTTTTCCTTTCACAAAACGTTGAACGTTAATGTGGTTTAGAGGTACAGTTCCTTGTGTTAAAGATACAGCACCGATTGCTTTAATTGTGTAAGATGGAATACCATCAATATACATGATAAAGTGGTTCGCCTGTTTTGGTTCAAACGCTGTGAAAAATATTTCGTTTGGGTCTAATACTGCCATTTTGCTATATTATTTATTTTATTATAAATATTATTAATTACAACTTTTAACCTGGGAAGGTAGCTCCAGTTGGTAATAAGTTGAAGTCTAGGTAGATGAATTCAGCAGTCTTAGTTGGTTGTAGATAAATCTGACCTACTAACTGGTTTCTATCAATTACGTCTGGAGTGTTATTAGAATCATCCATAATTACTCTGAACGCGTATAGACCTTGACGTTGTTGAACACTTTCTAGGTATGGGTTAACTTGGCTTAAGAATTGGTTTCTTGTAGCA
>JACCDX010932525.1_pt1 | contig 13135 bp, 10 predicted proteins | sample 7449681 | NCBI WGS metagenome assembly JACCDX01 (sample SAMN15323450, study PRJNA562643) | freshwater metagenome | isolation source: river surface water | place: USA:Blue River Watershed | collected 2017-08-18
GTATCCATGCTGGACGGTTCTTTTTGTTCGGGTGTTTTTTCTTCAACGCCAACTGTAGCTGGTGTTGGTGTTTTTTCGGCGGCGGGAAATAAACTATCCATGATGGATGGTTCTTTTTGTTCGGGTGTTTTTTCTTCAACGCCAACTGTAGCTGGTGTTGGTGTTTTTTCGGCGGCGGGAAATAAACTATCCATGATAGATGGTTCTTTTTGTTCGGGTGTTTTTTCTTCAACTGCAGCTGGTGTTGGTGTTTTTTCGGCGGCGGGAAATAAACTATCGATGATGGATGGTTCTTTTTGTTCAATTGGTGTTTTTTCGGCAGGAAATAAACTATCGATGATGGATGGTTCTTTTTTGTCGGTTGCGGTTGCGGGTTGTTTATTCTTATTCACAAACATGGAAAAAAATCCATTTTCTTTCTCAACTTCCTCTTTGTCTTTGGATTCCGTGAGTTGAGGCTTATTGTTGTTCGAAGATAAATCAACGACCATCTCTCCCGATGGTCGGGCGTTGTCAGCTAATCCCATGATGGAACTTATCAAACCTTTTGGTGCGGATGGTTTGGTTTGGACATCCGATTTGGCCGAGGGGTTGAATGCGCGAAACATGTATGCAAAATAACGATATGGATAAGACAACGTTTCAATCGGTTGTTCAGGTGTTGGTTCATAATCCAATAATCCACCGCCATACATGTTTCCAGATTCCAATGTATCTAAATGTATGGTAACATTCTTGAATCCGAGAGAATGAAAAATTTCGGGGTTATAAAATTTTATGTCTAAATCTGAATGTTTGGGGAATTTTATCACGACTTCGGTATCTGTTTTTTCTATTTCGGGAGAGTCAGCCATATTGTTCTATACTTTACCGCACTGTATTATATATACACATCTAAAATGCGCAAATTGGGCTACCAACCCCTCCTTTCGTCGGGATTTACCATTTTCCTACATTACCGGAGGTTGAGGAGGGTGTAAGAGGGAACGTAGTTCCCTCTAAAAAATTGAATCAAAATAATTATATGTATCATATTTCTATAACACATATACTCACGTATTATTTATAATAACAAAAACTCAGTTAAAAACTACTCACTACTAACAATCAGACCAGACATGTCTTCCGATTCCGCCTTAGCTACTCAGTATCAGCGCAAAACCGACAAACAGCACATCCTCGATAATCCCGACACCTATATTGGTGCCGTGGAAACCGTGGAAGCGCCCATGTATGTGTATGACGATGTGCTAAATGCTGAAGGTCAAGTGGATTCGGAGAAATCTGGTATTGTTTTGAAAAATATCACCTATGTCCCCGGTCTATACAAACTATTCGACGAAGGCATTGTAAATTGTCGCGACCATGTTATCCGCATGTTGCAATCTACCGCGGAGAATAAGAAACTCGTCACTTACATTAACGTATATGTGAATGACCAGGGACTCATATCCATGGAAAACGACGGCAACGGTATCGATGTTGCAAAACATCCGGAATACGACGTGTGGATTCCGGAGATGATTTTCGGCCAGCTCCGCACTTCAACCAATTATAACAAAGACGAAGAGCGCATTGTTGGTGGCAAGAACGGTTTCGGATTTAAACTCGTGCTTATTTGGTCTTCATACGGCTACATTGAAACGGTGGATCACGTCCGCGGTCTGAAATACTGCCAAACATTCCACCGCAATTTGGACGAAATATGTCCCCCCACTATCACCAAATATAAGGGCAAGCCATACACGAAAGTTGTGTTTCAGCCCGATTATGCGCGATTCGGCATGCCCGGTGGTTTATCCGCCGACATGTTGGCGCTCTTTAAGAAACGCGTCTATGATATTGCCGCTGTAAGTGAAAAGAAACTGAAAGTGTCATATAACGGCCAACCAGTGGGCATCAAGAATTTCCAGCAATACATTGACCTCTACATTGGCGACAAGACGGAGGCGAAACGCATATACGAAGAATCGAACGAACGTTGGGAATATGCAGTGGCACTCTCGGAAACACACGAATTCCAGCAAGTGTCGTTTGTCAATGGTATTTGCACATTCAAAGGCGGGAAACACGTCGATTATGTGTTGGGCCAAATCGTGCGCAAGTTGTCAGATTATATCGAGAAGAAGAAGAAGGTCCGCGTTAATGCCAACGCCATCAAGGAACAACTTATTCTGTTTGTCCGTTGCGATATTGTGAATCCCGCGTTTGATAGTCAGACCAAAGATTACATGAATACGCCCTCGACGAAATTCGGGTCGAGTTGCACCGTTTCGGATGCATTCATCGAAAAAGTGGCTAAAATGGGCGTCATGGATTTAGCCTGTTCTTTGACCGAAGCCAAAGAGAAGAAAGCCGCTGCACGTATGACCGACGGCACAAAAACCAAGACCATTCGTGGTATCGCCAATTTGATTGACGCGAATTTCAGTGGCGGACCACAGTCGAAAGATTGCGTATTGATTTTGTGCGAGGGATTGAGTGCTATGTCTGGTATCGTGTCTGGTTTATCCGCTGCGGATCGCAACACGATTGGCATTTATCCCCTCAAGGGTAAATTGCTAAATGTTCGTGGCGAAACGGCGGCGACCATTGCGAGAAACAAAGAAATCACGGATATCAAGAAAGTGCTTGGTTTAGAGAATGGACGCGAATACAGGAGTCTGGACGATGTGCATCGTTATTTGCGATATGGCAAGGTGATGATTATGACGGATCAGGATCCAGATGGCAGTCACATCAAAGGTTTGTGTATTAATCTGTTTCACAGCGAATGGGCGTCGCTCATTAAGATTCCCGGCTTCGTGTGTTTCATGAACACACCCATCTTACGTGCTCGCAAGGGTGCGCAGACCAAACTGTTTTACAATGAAGGCGAGTATCGCGCATGGAAACAGGAAATTGGTCATGTGGCGGCGAATACTTGGACAATTAAATATTTTAAAGGTTTAGGTACTTCGGGTCGCGACGAATTTCGCGAGTATTTTGCCAACAAGAAAATCGTGGATTTCGTCTATGACGGAGTGGAAAGCGACAAGTCCATCGACAAAGTGTTTAATAAGAGCCGCGAGAGTGCGAAGATGCGCAAAGACTGGTTAATGAATGTGTATGACAAGAACGTGTTTCTTGACACCAATAAACCCGCCGTGAAATACCAGGAATTCATTGACCGCGAGATGATACACTTTAGTACTTACGACTGTGCTCGTTCGTTGCCAAATGTGGTGGATGGTCTCAAGATATCTCTCCGCAAAATTCTGTATTGCGCATTCAAACGCCGTCTCACCAAAGAGATGAAGGTGGCACAATTCGCGGCGTCAGTGGCGGAAAATAGTGCGTATCATCACGGCGAGGCGTCACTGAACGGTGCGATAGTTGCAATGGCGCAGAATTTTGTGGGGTCAAACAACATTAATCTGTTGCAGCCAAACGGCCAATTTGGTACCAGACTACATGGTGGAGACGATTCGGCGAGTGAAAGATATATATTCACCCAGTTGTCGGATATTACACGCGCTATATTCCCTGAAGCGGACGATGCAATATTGACGTATTTAGAAGATGACGGAACGCCGGTGGAGCCAGAGTATTACTATCCCATCATTCCGATGGCGTTGGTGAATGGAGTAGAGGGTATTGGCACGGGATATTCATGTAGTATTCCGTCGTTCAATCCGATGGATATTGTGGCGTATTTAAAGAAGAAGTTGCTCGCGGAATCGACGGAAGGAATGGAGTTTGTGCCATATTACAGTGGATTCAAGGGCACAGTAACACGGGTGGAAAAAGACCAGACTAAGTATTTAGTGAAGGGAACATACGTGAAAACGGGCGCGGACAAGATTAAAATTACGGAATTGCCGGTGGGGACCTGGACGATGCCCTATATCCAAACGTTGGAGGAGATGATGGACGGTTCGGTGAATGAGAAGACGGGTAAGAAAACGGCGGCACAAATTAAGGATTTCGTGTCGGTTTCAACGGAATCGGTGGTGGATATTGATGTTACTCTGAATCGCGGGGATTTAGCCAAGTTGGAAGCGGAGGTGGATGCGCAAGGAGTGAATGGCGTGGAGAAACTGTTAAAACTGACCACGACGGTGAGCACAGCCAATATGCACATGTTTAGTCCGGATATCAAGATACATAAGTATGATACGGTTGCGGAGATTATAGATGCGTATTTTGATGTGCGATATGGCGCGTATGAGAAGCGCAAGGCGTATTTGGTGGAGAATTTACGGGCGAAATTGGTGAAATTATCGAATCGCGCCAAGTATATTGTGGAAACGCTGGAGGGCAAGGTGGATTTGCGTAAGAAGAAGGCTCAGCAGGTGGTGGAGTTATTGCAGACGCGGGGGTATGTTCAGATAGACGACGGATACGCATATTTAACCAAGATGCCTATGGATAGTGTGACGGAAGAGAATGTGGCGGCTGCGTTAAAAGAGAAAGCGGAAACAGAAACGGAGTTGGCGGAATTAGAGGCGACAACTTGTGCTCAAATGTGGATGCGGGAATTATATGTGTTTGCTTCAAAATATGCCGCAAAACAGACACAATTACCCGACCAGAATCAAAATCAAAATCAAAATCAAAAGCCGAAGCTCAAAATTTCGGTGCGAAAAGGTAAGTAAGTAAAAAAAATATGTGATAATACTGTAAGCATGAATTACAGTAATATTATTACAACATTAAAAAGTGTGACTAAATTAAATCCATGCGTTTATAGCAGCGCACTTTTTTTGTTGAATTCGTGGTTATGTGCATATTACGGTTTCAATGTTTATGCGGCGTTGTTTGGCATACTGACAATCACTTCGCTGTTGTTTCACACAACTCCGAGGAATCATCCACATAAAATATTTTTTAATGTGATGGATAAAATCGCGGTATTTTCAGTGGTGGTGTATGGAGCATGGACATTGTGGAATAATTGGAATAAATACAGTGTTAAAGCGAGATTTCTGGTGATTGCAACATTTTTAAGCACCATAATTTTATTCAGTGTGGGATATATGTTTGCAATTTTCTGCTATGACCCGGTTTGGGGCGATGTCTGGCACGCATTATTACATATAATTAGTGTGGTGGGTCATGCATTTTTGTTGATATTAATGAGAGTGTATTGAAAATATTAGATAAATAATTAATCTTGCTATATTCTATCATTACGACACATGGGGTTCATTCATACCGATGAAATATACGGATTCGGTTGGTCATTTTTAGACGGTAGAAGTTACACACACATAATCAGCGACGAAACCAGAAACGATACATCGAGAATCATATACGAAAAATTATGTGCATTAAATGAACGCGATTATTCCGTTGCAAATTACATGTTGTATCGCAAATGTTACTCTACATACGATAATTCCACCGAAGCACCTTATTGCTACCTTTGGATTCCCACCGACATAAATAATTTTATGATTCAATTAGAAAAAACACAATTGTAAATACTGTGACTATATTCCGGCAATCCACACTAATTAATACCGCATTTAATACGGTATTAATCTAAATGCGGAAGGTTATACCCATGAAAAATATTATATACGCCATTACAACACTTATATTAATTGCAATCTTTTTTCTTTTTATATACATAATAATAAAACCCCCACCTCCATTGGTAAGTGGGCATATACTTAGTCGAGATGGGGTGCAACGGTTTGGTGGTGTTGTGAATGAAGAAACTGTGTATAAATGGCAACAGTTAATTCGGGAGAAAAAACACGACCAAATGTTTCGTCATGTGCAAGACCATCGACCTTTGCGTGAATTAATGGACCGTGTATTCTCTCCCGAATACGAACTTCAAGATTACTATTGGGTCATTGAAAAAGCGGGTGTGCATACGTGTCATCGTGATAACAATGGCACGTTTTTTAATACGGAGAGAGGGCAGAAACACAAATCATACACAATGTTGCTGTATTTGGAACCAATGGAACGGGCAATAGGTGTAATACCTGGGTCACATGTATCATTAGATGAAGGTGCGTGGAATTTTCCGGAATCTAAATTGGAAGAAATCGCGTGTAATTCGGGAGATGTTGTAATATTCGACGCGAATTTAATACATGTTGGCACAGTATTGGAAAAACGCGACCATTTGCGGGTGCAATTAAAAATAACACATCGCGATGACCGCAATGTATTGGGGTATTATGAGAATTTTCACAAGGTGCAACAACGAGAGCCACATATGCCGCTGCAGATACGCAAAATGCAGCGGGATTTAAGTTGCATGGTGCCCAAAATATCGGACTGGACGCAGACGGAAAACATTCGAACCGCGAGAGGAACATCGCAGGGGGTGGATGTGGGTTGGAAACAGCGCGCATTCTCGACGTTGTTTTATGGCTCTCCCGATTTTTATGATTTGAAAGATTCAGGAGGTTCGTAACTGTTGAAAAATGAGAAAAATGAAATTTATTTTTTGAATAGAAAACAAAACATAAACTAAACATACAACTATTAAAGCACAAAAATGACCATTGAAAACAAACAAATAACGATTGAGGACTTGTCGCAGTATTATGCCAACGGACAATTGGTGAAACCCAGATTGAATCGCGATTTGCGCTGGGATTTTAATCATACGAAACTGTTTTTAGAATTTACATTCAAAATACGTCACATTTTAACGCCATTTCTTTGCACCCAGACTATTGTTACTAATGGCGCATGCAGTAAATACATATTCAGTGTGTTCGATGGAAACAATCGCATGAATGCCATATTCGCTTTCTTGGCCAAACCATTAAAATATATGACAAGTGTGAATAATGCATTAAAACATGTGTTGCGTGGGAAACCAGACGGTGACAAAATCTGCCAAATTATTGAAAATATGTCCTATGCGGAAATTATGAATACAACAAGTTTCACTATGTTGTGTCGCAAACACAATAAAACGTCGAATCCCAGTCAAGATATTGACATGTTTGAATGGTTTAAAAATAACGAAGACCGCGACGGCACCATTGAGAACGCTTACAATGAAATACACCAATCCGTAAGCGATACGAAATTCAACAACGTGAAGCTGACTCTGACTGTGTTTTCCGACATGACGGACGAGGAAATTGTGGATATTTTCCAAAATATAAACACATCCGGCGTTGAATTAACGCCGCAAGATATTTTGAAGGCGACGTCATCACTCACCAAATATCGCGCGGATGAAATAACGGAATTCGGTAATATTGCTAAATATTACAAAGAATATGCGGAAGCGCAAGAGGAAAAAGAGGTATTAGAAACGGGTATGGAATACACCTCCCTATCTGGTTTCGAAATTCTGTTTGGATTGCAATTGTGGATGCACCGTGATTATTCAAACGTGGTGGATGTGCCAGGGAAAGGTGCAGTGAAAATGGATTTGATTTTCAAGTTACACAAATTATTTTGCGAGAATGTGCGTGTGAAAAACAAAGACCGTATGAATTGGTTGATTCAAATATTTATTGATTCGGTGAAATACATGCACGGCGTTTATAATAAAATGTATGGTTTGGTCTCGTCGTTTGATAAACTGGGCTTGACACTGAATAAGCAGTTTGCTTTGCACGTGTGGTTTATATCGAGAAGTGAAGCATCATCCGCGAAATTTGACGGTGATTATTTGTCCGTGTTGTTGTATGATTCTCTGTGTCAATTCATCAAAGATAAATCCGACAAAAAAATCTTCGACGATTGCAACCCGTTGGCATACCACACCGGTGGTGAATACATTATTGATTTGACTGGAACTATAAAAGAAACGGGAACCGTTGAGACAATACCATCCAGTTCGCAAATTTCGCGTGTGATGAAATATATATTGAATAAGAATATCGTTCCATGTCATTATGCGGATAGAAAGCGTCAATACAAACCAAATAAAATGGAAAGTTTATTATTGAATTTGTATTATTATAAACACGTGCCTCCACATGTGCGCGAAGAATCGATGGATTTGGACCATATAATTCCTATATCAACGAACGGATGGTCGGGAGAGCTGGATATTAATCGCATTGGAAATAAAATGATGATTAATAAGCGTGTGAATATACGGAAAGGGTGCCGGAATTTGACGGATGCTTTCATTAAAGAGAACAAATTGACGTATTACAATTATCCCACGGAAGCAGAATATGCTAAAATTGTGGTGAATGGAGTTGTGCAACAAGAGGAATATAACGCGTTTTGTCAGAAAAGAGAAGATGCGTTTATTAATTATGTGGTAAGTATATTATAATTGAATAGCTTGATTATTAGCAAGAATATTCATTGTTTTTTTCAATAGACCTGTGATGGTATCTTTTTGTGCTTGATTATATGCTCCAGACGCTTGACTTGTCATTAAATACGCTTCTAATGCATTCAACACTGTTATTTTGTTTTCAGTAAGTGCATTGTGCGTTTGTTTTGGGCCACATGAAGGAAAGGCATTTGGCGGTGTATTTGCATAACCAATAATCTTATTTGTTTTTGTGTTTTGAAGCAACCAAACATTCGTATTTGGGAATGGTATCGCTTTCGTTGCTCTTACCCATTTCGTATCACCACATATAATCTCATTCTTTATAACGGGAGAGGGAGCTGGTTGTGGCTGAGGTTGAACAGGTTGTGGCTGTGGCTGTGGCTGTGGTTGAACAGGTTGTGGTTGAACAGGTTGTGGTTGAACAGGTTGAGGTTGAACAGGTTGAACTTGAACTTGAGGTTGGTCTAAACCTTCTTTAAAAGCACTTGACAATGAAGGTGTTGTGAGTGATAATATAATAATAGAAATAAGAAATAGGATGATTCGTATATTCATATATAAATCATGCAGTTAATTTTACACCTTTAACATTCTGTGGAATTGGTGTATCCGTCCCAAACGATGCCCAAATCACGGGCCCATTTACCTTTGGCACAATCCGCGGTCATGCCTGGGTATAATTGCGACCATTTATTTGATTTTGGATTGACTTTATGTACAGCAGGATCGTCAGTAGTAACATAATATATACTTGTGTTATCTGGTGTTGATGGGGGAGACGGCGCCGCTGTAATTGTAGAAATAAGTAATTCACCAGTATTTACACCACTATTAAATCTGCATCCACTTCCATCAAATTCCCAATAATCTGGACAAGGGCTTCGCAACGGCGCCTCCGGTTTGGCTTTAGCCGAATACATTAATAATCCCACCGCGGTGAGCATAAGAATTAAAAGCACGCCAATGGCGCCCAAGACAATCATGTAAAATTGGTCCATCTATATTCTACGTGAATTTTATAATCCCATGTCAATTACACTTCCATACGAAAGCGTTGATCGGGTCCATCAAATTTTGGATATGGAAAAATACAATGGCCGCGTAAATTTAGTCGAGCCAACGGACAAAGATGCGAGATTTAGGATGCAAGAAAAGGTCCATGTGAGAAATACGGCCTCGAACTATTATGACGCCCTAAATGGTCAATTGGAATTCAATGTGTTGGCACAAGTGTTTTTTTCGGCGGAAAATATCCAAATCATTCAAAACGGCCTGCGCGCTGGCGTGCATGCCATGTCCGAAGGCCGTTTCATCGTCCCGAATCAGAACATCGACACACTTAAAATAATCATGCGCAGTATATATTTGCAATATGCCAGACATATACCAGATAAAATCACCGAAGAAGTCGAACGGCTAAATACAATGGTATTGGATTATGCCGTGCCCAACGTGTATGGCGAGGCCGTAGCCTACATGAATTATATTCGTGACCAAAGCACACTCGTAACCCCGCTGCAAATGCCGCAAAAGAGTGACCGAGTATATAAACAACTGGAAACAATGGCCAGACCAGGTCACTATTAAGGTGCAAAATAATCCATTTCACCCGGGAGTGATTAATCAAACCAGAGTTTAATGCGTTCTGCGTTTGGATCGACGTATTTCCGGTATAAATTATTGAATAATAAACTTTCTTTATTATTATATTTTTGCAACAACGCATCGACCTCGGCGATTTTATCTGGGGCATAATGGTTATACCAAGCAATGAAAAAGGTGCGAACATCAAACATGTCAGTCATGCCGGATAAGGTTTCTGCATAATGTGTCTCAATTTCTTCCAAGGTTTCTTCCGCCCCCGATTTATCTTGTAAATTATACACATAATCAATGAGTATTGCTGTGCGCAAATACAATTCGATTCCGCTAAAGTGACGCGACATGATATCAAATATTTTGCGGTGGTTTTCTGTCTCGAAATCAAACACATCTACTGTCTCGGTGGTTCGGCTAGATGAATATAATTCCTCTTCCTCCTCTTCTTCTTGTTCCAATTCGGGAATGCTTGAGGATGCAACACTCTCACTTTGGCTTTTGTCACTTTGGCTTTTGTTTGTGGTTTTCGGCGCTCCTCGGGTTTGGGGAATAAATCCACTATAAACGAAAGATAATATACGAGGTTCTTCATTGAAGACGTGTGTGATTCTATCTAAACTTATTTCGTTTTGCAACAAGGAAACATTTATATCTCCTTCTTTTTGTGGTAGAATCATTTCCATGATTTCGTATTTCAATCCGCGTAATTTTTGTAATTCGGGCAAATAATTATCAATGTATTTTTTCATGGCTTCTTGATTGGACAGTTCATCAACGGTTTTATTCAATTCCGTAGCAATATCATACAACGTTTGCAATTTTTCAGCAATAGCTTGTTTTCTGACTTCACTGAAATAGGTTTCATTGTATAGATTCAAATAATGATTATAATAATATTTTACATCTTCATAATTTTCAATCAATAATTTAAATTTCTCCGCTGCTTCAGTTTCAGACATATATTTAAATAGAGTATCCATTTTGTGTCGAATAATCATCTCTTTACATCCTTCCAAATCTTTCGCAGCAGATTGCACCTCGGTATTCACTTTCGTGTGGATTCCGGTAAATATTGTTATATTTAAATTACAAGGATTCGTGGTATCTCCACACTTGGCGTATAATTTATGATTTTTCTTCTGCATGAATAATGTTCCGACTGGGCGAGAACATTGAATACACAAAGGTCTCACGGACTCAAGCGCACGTATTCTGTCTTCTCGTGTTTTTTTGGATTCATACGCACTTTCCAACATTTGTAATCGGGAAGATTCGTATTTGGATTTCAGTATGTAATACATATTTAATGACTGTTCGTAATCGTGTCTTTTTGCAGCGTTCTTCGTATTTTCACTTATCGTGGGTGAAGGCTCACTCAAACTTGCATCAATCTTCAAATCTTTAAGTGTTATTGGACTATTCGCGATTTTGAGGTTTGGATTATGTAAAGCATGCAACGTTTTCAATGCTGGAGCATTAACTAAATCCAAGAAGGATAAACGATTATTATTCACATATAATTCAATTAATGATTTGGGCAACTTGGCAGGCTCAGAACTTTTGACAGCAATGACTTCTTGTTTTCCATTTATTTCAACATACTTGTAATGATTTTCAAGATAGCTGAATTGTTCGAGAAGATTGTTATTCAGTGTGGCTTTTTTCAAATTGCTGTAACTCGTTAAATCTATATATCGTAATCGGTTATTGGAGAGATTGAGTTCTTCAATATAGGGCATATTGACGCTATTCCATGTTTCAATGTGTTGGTCTGTTGCCTCTAATACACGTAATTTCAACGGCGGATTAGGAAAATATATTTGTTCCACAGAACCTGGAACAGAAAACACTATTTTTTGAACATTTGACAACCCATACAAATTTAAATCGATGGACAGCTTGCCATACATGACAAGATTTATGTTTATGGTTGTGATGGTTTTGGGTAGCCCATACAATAGTTGATTGAGCTGGTTTTGTGACTGCGAGTCTTGTCTCATACTCACTCCAGGTGGAATATAATCTGGCGAATTTGGTATGGGTGGTGAGTTTGGTGCAGGGGGTGTTCCTGGTGGAGTGCCAAGTATTTGTTTCGCATAATAATTTGAGTTATTAGACGGGTTGGATGCTTCTTTATTATCATAATATTTCTCCGATGATTTGTAATCATTTCCAGTGAAATCAGTAACATTGGGTCCGGGAATATAATCAGAAATAAGCGTATTTTTAATATTCAGCGTATTTACAGTATCACTTAATGTTGAAATATCTCGCAAAGGATTGTCGTTGAGTATGGCAATTTTCAAACTGGGATAGCACTGTTTGGGGTTGTTGGTTGGGCATTTGTCCATGATTAACTCGCTTAATTGATTGTGACTCAAGTTCAAACTTGTCAATGTAGGCATATATGATGGCTTAAAAACTTCCAAATGTTGATGTGTGATAATGAGTTCTGTGATTGTTTTATGCGGCGGAATCATGAGTCGGTGAATTGTGCCAGGTGTTTCTAAAGATAATTTTTTCAGATTTGCAAATTTGGGAAGTTCAAAGAACACAAGCGGTTTAGCATCCTGCGCCGCTATATATTTATGCACAGCATCATCTCCTTTGAAACTAAAGTCAATTTCGATTATTTCTGTGTCTTTATCCGTATTTTTCAAATAGTCATCCAATCTTTTCTGGTCATCCATTATTGTTATTTATATTAAAGACATTTATAAAATTGAATGTTTCTCACATGCAAAAATCATTCTATCAATCTAAATAACCATGTCATCATACAAAAAAATCCCATCTCTTTATTTTGTTGCCACCGGATGTTTGCATCCCGAAGAAACATATGACCAAAATATTCACATGTTTGGAGATTTGCGAACCAGAAACACGATTGCTCAATATTCCATGGAAGATATAATAGATTATCTTAATCAAGATATTGCATGGCGTGTATCGCTTCATTCTCAAACCGGACGACATTTACCGTCTCTGAAATACGTTTTAACAGGTACGTTGCACGAAGATGAGCCATTTGACCCCAAAATACATAATTCATTGAATCGCAATGTGAGATACGCAGCCGCAGACAACATAATTCATTACTATGAGTTTGATTCATTCAATCTTTAATCACCTGGTCGTATTCACTCCCATGTGATACGACTATTTTGCAAAGCAAAATAGTCTTAAAGATACAATCTCTATGAACTGAAGTTACACTTCAGTAGAATAGACCTTAATATCACCACACTTCCACTTCCTTCTGTTCCACCCGAA
>JACCDX011135307.1_pt1 | contig 13135 bp, 8 predicted proteins | sample 7449681 | NCBI WGS metagenome assembly JACCDX01 (sample SAMN15323450, study PRJNA562643) | freshwater metagenome | isolation source: river surface water | place: USA:Blue River Watershed | collected 2017-08-18
GGACAGGTCCCATGTCTGGAATTTCATCCATAAAACAGACGCCCATTGCGACTCTGACGTCCACTATACAAAATTTACAGGCAAGTTATGCTCTAAAAACCTATGTGGACCAGAAAATTTCCGATGTGGTCGCAAACGCACCCGCCGTCTTGGATACCCTCCAGGAACTCTCTGCCGCACTCGGCGATAACCCAAACTTGGTGGCCGGCATCCAGACATCTTTAAATGCCGAAATCGCCCGTGCAACTGCGGCAGAGGGTGCACTGAGTTCTTCTATTGCCGCCATTGGGTCTGGTTCACTCACAACAGTAAGTACAACAGTCGGCCAGGAAATTTCACGTGCCACCGCTGCCGAACAGGCTATTAGTACTGCTCTCGTAAATGAAATTGCAAGAGCGAAGGCCGCAGAACAATCTATCTCAACAGGCTTGACGAGTGAAATTGCGCGTGCCACTGCCGCTGAACAGACAATTAGTACTGCTCTTGTGGCTGAAATCGCACGAGCTACCGCAGCAGAACAAACCCTCTCTACAGGGTTGGCCTCCGCTTTAGCTGGAGAAATCGCCCGTGCTACTGCCGCGGAACAGGCAATTTCCACAGGTCTCACCTCCGCTTTAGCTGGTGAAATCACTCGCGCAACCGCCGCAGAAGCCAATCTCTATAGTGCATCCATCAGTACCGTCGCGGGGCTCGGTTCCGCGGGCTATGTCTCTTCATCCCAACTTACATCCACTACCACCGCTCTTCAAACTGCGCTAAATGCCCTCCAATCCGGCGTCAACTCACAAAATGCAACTATTACCAATATTACAACCTCTACAGTGGAAGCTGATAGAGTCAATACAAAGGAACTCTATGTATACACAGGCGTTGGCGGTTCTGGTGGTGTCTCTACAATTCTTAGCACACAAATTAATACAACTGGTACAGATGTTTTCTTAGCTGCAGGGTTCCGCTATAAACTCGGCGACGGCACCTCTGTCAGTAATCAGTCTACCCAGAACATTCGTTGGTCCGCCGATGGCTCCAATTGGTCTGCCATTCAATCCATTTCGTCCTTCAACGTCGCAAATAACGGCCGCCCCTTCAAAGTCAAATATATGTCAACTGGACTCTTTGGTCTCGCACACCAAGAAGGGTTCTATACAAGTGCCGACGGTAAAAACTGGCTCAAGCGTGGATCCGTACCCACTACACTCACCTATATGAAAGACTTTGCCTATGCAGACGGCCTTCTTATTGGTGTCGGCGCATCTAAGGCGCATAAGACCGGCTCTATTGCCTGGAGTTCCAACTTCGGCCAAACCTGGAACAATAATGCGACCGGCGGTTTCAACATTCCTGGGAATGCTTTTAACTACCAAAATGATGCCGCAGTAGTCCGCGACGAGACAACAAATACATGGGTTGTCGGTGGCCAGGGTCATTGGTCCTCCAATGTTGCACCCCTCCAATACTCCACTGACGGCTCTAACTGGACAAATGCTACATTTACATCCACAATGACATCCACCACACCATACGTCAACGACATTGCCTATAATGGTTCAAATCTGTTCGTTGCCGTGGGTGACATGGGTATTGTCTGGTCCGCAGATGGCGCCTCATGGACACCCGCTACAGGAACAACCGCCGCCGCATCCGCCGTCGCCTATAGCCCCATCCTCAACCGCTGGGTCTATGTCGGTTCTGGTGTCATTCGCACCTCGACTGACGGCAAAAACTGGGCATCTACAAACTACGCCCGCGGCTCCCAAGTTCTCTGGGACGTGAAATGGGTCAAGGACCGATTTATGGCCGCCGGTCAATCCTCCAACGTCGCCGACGTCAACGCCCTCCAAACGGATACCCTCCTCCAAAGTGCCGATGGCCTCAGCTGGTCCCCCTCCATTACAAACACAGCCGACGCCTTTTCCGCCGCATACTCTGGTGGCGCACTCACCGTCGCATACGGCCAACAAATCACCCAAACATCCACTATAGTGAGTACCATTTCAACACTCGGCGGCTCTCCATCCATCAAACTCTCCACTGACCCCAGCGGCACTATCCTCTACCTCAACAACTCCTCCATTACACAGTCCTATGCCCTCACCACTACACTCACCAGCACGGCCACCGCCCTTCAAAGCGAACTCCGCACTGGCCTCACGAGTACTGCCACTTATGTGGACCAAAAAGTCTCCTCCATCATTACAAATGCTCCCTCCATTTTAGACACCCTCGGCGAAATCGCCACCTCGCTTAACGGCGACCCAAGTGCATTCGCAAACCTCACCTCCACTATACAAACCGCGCAAACTGTCTCTGTCACAAACTCCGCCCACGGCCTCCAGGCATACCATGACTCCCTCTATACCACTATTCACCGAACTCGCTACACTGGCCCATATACTCCAGGTACACTCTCAACTCTCTATAGTGGAAATCCGTATGAACATCCCTATGTCCGTGATTCCGTTGTTCTCCTGGCACCCTCCGCCTCTGATAAAACAACTGACCTCCCAGGGTACACCCGCAAATGGATTCGCGCTGCAACATTAGATGTCACCAATTCCACCCAAGCCTCCCCCACACTCGTATCCCAACTCATACCCACCTATAGTACAATCCAAGGAACATACCCTGGCTCAATTCCCTATTTTGACATTTATGTCCAACCAAGTAAACTCTATACCCCATCCGCCGATTACGGCTACATCAAATACGATGGCCAGCCCTCCTCCATTCAATGCCATGCCGGTCACGTACTCCTTGTCAATCAATCAACAATATACACCTCCCTCGGCTCCGCCGCAACTCCCCTTGAACCCTCCGCATCATGGTACCGCGCACCCAAAGAATCATTCACCGAGCTGGAACGCCGTGTGCAAATCGCCAATACAAACACTATAGGAAGTGATTTGAACCTGCTCATTAACGCCGGCTCGGCGACCTACGAAATCGCCCCTGGTGACCGCGCCGACTTGCTTTATACCCACAACGGCTGGACACCCATTGGGAACTTTTAGTTTTATGAAAGAATCAATTATTCATTCATAAAGCCAATACATCAGAATAACCCCCTATAGTGGAACCCAACGGAGAGCTCCATTGCGACCACGAATGGAAACAAAGCGACGAGATTCGCCTGGGCCAAGAGGGAAAAAAGGCGTAACCGCTCCATCCTGTTGACGAACATGAAGATGGATTGCCTTCGCATCTTCAGGACCAAATCCAGTCATAGATGCCCAGTTTACAATTGTAAGATTCTGCCCCTTACGATGAAGTTGGGGAAGAATGAGACGCGCACCCTCCTGCTTCGTAGCAAAACACCAGATTCTTCCATCTGCATCAGGACCAAGCGCACGCTCTCCCATAATCTCAATCTCATTCATACCCCCTTCTTCTCCAAGAAGAACGCCAGCAGGTGGGGGCATCATGGGCCCTGGCATCGGTCCAGGCGCTTGCGCTGATCCAGGCTGCTGGAAAGGAGGAGCAACTGGATTACTCATCCCTGGTGGCGGCGGGGGCGGCACCATCCCTGGTCCCGCAGCAATAAAATCCGCACACAGGCGACGCCCCTGGAAAAACAGGAAATAGGGCTGCCCACCACCAACCGCAATTGGCACGGATGTTGTGTGCGTTCCCTGAAAAAGCTGGATTGTAGGCGGACCCGCACCAACATTCAATTGCGAATTCATAAGCATTACACCGGAAAACTCCATATTTGAGGTGTAAGTAAGTTGGTTCCCGTCAATGCGGACGGCGGTCACTGGAAAATCGGCGGACATCTTCTCAAATAATACTTCTATAGTGTAGACTCTAAATTTATTTAGGCCATCATTTTATTCCGATTGCTGGCAACATTTTCCCCGTCTTAAGTATAAAAGAAAATGTCCTCCGTAACCGTTATTGGTCTCGTGACTATTCCTACGCAGAATAAGACTTACCTCGCCTACAGTGGTAATGTTGTTGGAACTGTAACCCTCCACAATGGTACCAATAACATTGGTATGCCTTTTACCCTTGCTTCTGGGTCAAACTTAGTTGCTGAAATGGGGTCTGCGGTTCCTGATTCTTTTACCTACAATCTCCGTACTCCTGGTGGAACTGTTTTCCAAAGTGGTATCACTTTCACTTCCACTCAGGTCAGTGGTGTGACCCAGTTTGTCTTCGGTACTCGTACCCTCATTGATGCTTACATCTCTGCTGGCTCTGTAACTATTCTTCGTTCCCAGGCTGCCACTGTGAATACCAACATTTCTACCCTCACTGGTCGTTCTGCTGCAAGTATTTCTGCTGTCGGTCTTGGCACCAATGGTACTTATATTACTTCCCAGGTTGCCTATATTTCTACTGCTGGGAACGTTCGTATGGCCATGGAATCAGTCGCTACTAACCTCCGTCGCGTTGAAACCACTTATGCTCCAACTGCATATGTGGATACTCAGATTGCCAACCTCATTAACAGTGCCCCTGCCGTGCTGAACACCCTGAATGAAATTGCGGTTGCACTCAACAATGACCCCTCTTTCGCCACTACCATTACTACTCTCATCAGCAACGAAGCAACTACTGCCCGTGCTGCTGAACTCGTTCTCCGTACTGACCTCAGTGGTGAAATTGACCGTGCAATTGCCGCTGAAGCCCAGCTCCGCTTAGACCTCAGTGGTGAAATCACCCGTGCTTCTAACGCAGAAGGCACTCTCACTGCCAACTTAGCCGGTGAAATTGTCCGTGCCACCGCTGCTGAACTTGCCCTCCGTACTGACCTCAGTGGTGAAATTGCTCGCGCCGTTGCCGCCGATAATAACCAGGGCAGCCGTATTAGCTCAATTGAAGGTATTCTTACCACCGGTACTGAGGGCCAGGTCGTCAAGCTCATTAGCAGTGTTGCCGTCCTTGCCACCAACGACACCGCTGGCGTCTCCCTCACTAGTGCCACCAACTTCCCTGGCCTTAATAACCTCCAACAGGCAATTGACTACCTCTTCAACTTCACTCAGATTCGTAAGGTCGTCCAGCACGTCGTGAACAGCTCCACCGCCTACGGTAACGCTGTTACCCCCAACGCTGACTTCGCCGCCGGCCGTGTCCATTTCATCAACTACAATGCCGCCCAGACTGATATTTTCCTCCCACCAGCCCACCAGAATGTCTCCTACGCTAACGGCACCGTCTATCGCATTGTCCACAACGGCGCCTACACTGATGGCAACTTAACCATCAAGTACCGTTCTGGTACCCTCAGTGGCGACGGTCTCTCCATCTCTGGCTCTGATGTCTCCGTCATTGAACTCGCCCCCCGCGATACTATCACCCTCATCTGGAACGCCGCCACCAGTTCTTACCTCGCCGCCGTTGGTGTCTAAGCACATAAATTATGTGAAATATTAAAATAATAAAAGTCCCATAACATAACTCCATAAATAATCCCTATAGTGCTACACTATAGGGATTACTTCTTTTACTGCCCCCGTTGAAAAATTGAGTCGGCACAAACGGCGTCTACATAAACAAACAATTCTCGTATAGTTAACAGAATGCCCGCAGGAATCCATGCCCCCACGAATGACGTCGAGCGTGTGGTCGGCGTTCAGTTTGGCATCTACAGTCCTGATGAAATTGTAAAACGATCCGTCGTGGAAATCACCACGCAGGCCACATATGAAGGCACGGAGCCCAAGATTGGAGGCCTCTTTGACCCACGCATGGGTGTGCTGGATAATGGAAAAACGTGCCGCTCATGTGGACAGACGAACCATAATTGCCCCGGTCATTTTGGGCATTATCGCCTCGCACGACCTGTCTACTTCAGTCAATTCTTCACGCACGTACTCAATGTGCTGCGATGCGTGTGTATTCGCTGCTCCAAGCTCCTCATTGACAAAAAGGCACACGAAGGGCTCTTGAAGAAGAAACACGAACACCGCTGGCACGAAGTGCTCCAGCTCTGTTCCAAAATCAGCCGCTGTGGCCAGGCCAACGGCGACGGATGTGGTACAATTAAGCCCAGCGGTGTGAAGAGCGAGGGCGTCTTCTCCATTGTCGCAGAATGGGACGCCGCGGCGGTCGGCGGTGGGCCCGTGGAAGGCGCAAAACGTGTAAAACAGCCCCTGGAAGTGGAATATGTTCTGCGACTCTTCCGCGCAATTACAGATGAAGACGTGGAATTCATGGGATTTCCTCACTACTGGTGCCGACCGGATTGGATGATTTGCACCGTTCTGCCCGTGCCGCCGCCCCAGGTCCGCCCCTCCGTCGTCCAGGACAACAACCAGCGGTCCGAGGACGACTTGACCTACCAGCTCGTCAATATTATTCGTGCAAATCAACAGCTCCAGGACAGCATTGACAAGAACAAGGAACGCAAACAAATTGACATGTATCACTCTGTGCTGCAGTACTACATTGCGACCCTCGTGAACAACAAGATTCCTGGTGTCGCCCCCTCGGCCCAGCGCGGTGGTCGGCCCCTCAAGTCGCTCCAGCAGCGTATTGGCTCCAAAGAAGGCCGTGTCCGCTACAACATCCAGGGGAAGCGTGTGGAACAGTCGGCACGTACTGTCATTACCCCTGACCCCAACCTTTCCATTGCGGAGGTCGGTGTCCCTATGAAGATTGCGATGAACCTGTCACGGCCTGAGAAGGTGACCATGTATAATCGCGATAAACTCTATAAATATGTACGCAACGGCGCGGACAAGTACCCTGGCGCAAAGTCGGTCGTGCGCTCAGACGGTCGCATGATTTCACTCAAGCACGTCAATACGGGTGATGTCGTCCTCAAGATTGGGGACACGGTCCACCGCCACCTCATGGACGGCGATACTATCCTCTTCAACCGACAGCCCACGCTTCATCGTATGTCCATGATGGGGCATCGCGTGCGCGTCCTGCCTTTCAATACATTTCGGCTGAACGTCTCTGTATGTTCTGCCTATAATGCGGATTAACAAGCAAAAATTGATTTGTCAAAAGTAAAATATAATTAGTAAAGCAAAATGGAAACTCAAGAATACGGATTTATATATAAAATCATTTGTATCCCAACAGGATTATCCTATATTGGGCAAGCAAGAGAGTTCAAGTATAAAAATGAAAAACCTTATAAGTATGGCGTAGAAGGAAGATGGAATGACCATGTGAGTGGTGCTCGTAAATCAACTACAGCATTTGCTCAAGCGATTACGCAACATGGCCGTGAAAACTTCTCAATTACTACTCTTCAGAAGGCAGTGTTGAATGAACTTGATGGATTGGAAGCCCAATACATTGAGCAAGAAAACACCGTCATTCCGCATGGCTACAATAAAATGCGCCACTCAAAGGTTAAGAATCGCAATTCAAGCAATATAGACACATATTTCCAAGATAAAGTCGTAAAGGCAACGCTACGACCCATTCGCAAGGATGGCTCCTGGAGATTAGTGTATGTGATGCTAGAGTTGAATGATGAAAGTATAAGACGAATGGTCTTCGGTCAGAATAAAGATGATACCTATAGTGCTGCTCGTGAACAGGCTATGGAATTTATAACATCTTTAGGATGTCCTTATGAAGAAGACAATTCTAATAGTAATGAACTCACTGAAAAATACTCCAAAAAACTCCAAGAGTTTCAGGAAAAAGAAATCACCCGTATTCGTATTGCGAAGTTTAATAAACACGTCGCAGTATATATATCAACAACCGAAACAAAAACCTATAAAGAACAAGCACGAATCTGCTTCTGTTCTAAGGGAAAAAGTTTTCAAGAATTATATAATGATGCTTTACAATTTGTAAATTTACTTCCAAAAACTGACAAATCGGTCATTGATGACTCTTTGCAAAGTTCGCAACAGGCGGCTGCTACTATGGATGCGCTATTCCCATAGTAGAAAAACAGTGTAATTAGCGTTGGGTGTTAAGGAGCCCTCCTTCCTTAATATCCAATATAACCGTCTAGTTTGGGCTATAGCCTGAGCAAAATCTTCAAATTCAGGGAAACCCCTAAAGCCAAAAGATACGAACTCCTTCCTGAAAGGGAATGAGGGCCACGGAGAAAGACCGCAATGGACCAACGTAAAAACTCTTTTGGATACGAGCCAACACTACATTTGAGAGTGAAGGTAAGTAATGGGCAATCCTGAGCCAAGCTCCTAATGACATCCCTATAGTGAAAACTATAGGGATTGTTTATGGAGAAGGTGCAACGACTTAACGGAGATTGGTAGTGCCTCGGCACTGTCTAAGATAAAGTCTAGTCCCTTGCGAAAGTAAGGGTATTAACGTTTGATGGAGACGAAATGAACGCGCACATCCCGCAATCCTACGAAGCTCACACTGAGCTGGAAGAGATTGCGGCAGTTCCTATGCAAATTATTCGGCCACGTGATGGCCAGCCCGTGATTGGTGTCGTCCAGGACACCCTTGTGGGCGCCCACTTGGCAACCAAGGCCGGCAACCGTTTCAACCGCCGTGAGTTCATGAACCTCATGATGCGCAACAAGCGCTTCCATGGACTCCCTATCGCTGGCGACGACGGCAAATACACGGGCCAGCAGGTAATCAGTACCATGCTCGCACCGGTCAATATGAAAATGAACAACGGCCTCTACGATTCCAATAAGGTCCCAGAAAACACCGTCATTATTCGTGAAGGTGAAGTTGTTCAGGGTGTCTTTGACAAGGGCACTTTCAATAAGCCTGGTGCTGGTATTGTTCACACCACCTATAATGATTACGGTCCAAAGGACGCGGTCCAGCTGATTGACAGTATGCAGAACGTTCTGGAGAACTACCTTATCATGAAAGGCTTCAGTGTCGGCATTAGTGACCTTGTTCCAGATGAAGAGACCAAGCGGCAAATGGAAGAAAAGATTGCAGTGGCCAAGGCGGAGGTCGCAGATATTGCTATGCAAGTCCACATGGACCTCTTCACCAATAACACAGGGAAGAGCAACCAGGACGAGTTTGAGGCACGTGTCAATGGTGTCCTTGCCCGCGCATTTGATGCTGGTAAGATTGGCCAGACTTCTCTCTCTTCTGAGAACCGCCTCATTGCCATGATTAACGCCGGTTCCAAGGGTTCGTCCATGAACATTGCCCAGATGTTGGCATGTGTTGGGCCAGTATCTATTGACGGTAAACGAATCGCCTATGGCTTCGCCGACCGTACACTTCCACACTATAAGAAGTTTGACGACGGTCCTGAGGCCCGCGGCTTCGTGGAGTCGTGCTTCCTCCGCGGCCTTACCCCCCAGGAATTCTTCTTCCACGCTATGTCAGGCCGTGAAGGTCTCATTGATACAGCGGTCAAGACCTCAGATACTGGCTACACGCAGCGCCAGCTCATCAAGGCCATGGAAGATGTCATGATTCAGCACGACGGCACCGTTCGCGACGCCGCCGGCGCAATTATCCAATTCCACTATGGTGAAGACGGTACAAACAGCACCAAGATTGAAAGCAGCGCGGTGCCCATGGAAAAGGGCTTTGATAAGGCCGACACAGATATCATTGCGAAATATTCCATGAACGGCGTGGACCTCTCTCCTTACCTCAAGGAAGACACCACACGCGAGGCTGACGCAGAGGCCCTCTTGGCCTATGCAAATGAGGTTGCCCAGGACCGCCATATGATTATCCAGCAGGTCTACGGTATGAGCAAGAACAGCCAGCCCATTAACACTCCCCTCAACCTGGAACGTATTATTCTCAACATGAAGACCAAGTTCGGCCTCCGCGTACAGACCATGACCACCGATGACCAGGGCCGTGAATCACGCGCTCAGGTCCGTACCAACCTCACCCCACTCACGGTCCTCAATGGTATCAATACGATGATTAAACGCACCCAACCCTATAATAAGATTTGGGTCGCCTCCCTTCGCTTCTTCCTTGCTCCCCACAAGATGATCGTAGACGAGCGCTTTACCCAGGAGGCCTGGGATGCCCTCGTGGAAACCATTGTCGTAAAGAATTACAAGTCGTGGGCCGTGCCTGGTGAACTCGTCGGTATTATTGCAGCACAGTCCATTGGTGAACCCACTACACAGATGACGCTCAACACTTTCCACTTGGCAGGTGTAGCCGCCAAGTCCAATATGACACGAGGTGTGCCGCGAGTGAAGGAACTCCTCAAGGTCACCCGTAATCCCAAGGCAACATCCCTTACAGTGTATATCAAGCCGGCCTTCCGTCAGAACAAGGACGCCGTCCGTGAAGTCCTCCAGGACTTTGAACTCACTCTCTTGAAGGACATTGTCCAGAAGTCGGCCATCTATTATGATCCCCACGAGCGCGAGACCATTATTGAAGAGGACCGCGAACTCATTGAATTCTACAACCTCTTTGAAGGCCTGGAACCAGAGGAAAAGAAGTCTCCCAGTAAGTGGCTCCTTCGTCTCACCTTTGACCGCGAACTCATGTTTAATAAGAACATTACCATGGACGATGTCAATGTCATCCTGTCCAATAAGTTCGGCGAACAAGTGAAACTCACCTATAGTGATTACAACAGCCAACGCCTCATTATGCGCATTCGCATTAACCCTGGCGACAACACCTACGGTGATGACCTGGAAGGCCTCAAGAAGTTCCAGAACAAGCTCCTCAACAGCGTCATTATGCGCGGTCTCCCTGGTATTAAGTCTGCTAGTATGCGTAAGTACAGTGACATGCTTGAATATGACGGCTCTAAGTACAGCGCCGTGGACCAGTACATTATTGATACGGATGGCAGCAACTATACGGAGGTCATGGCACATCCTGCGGTGGACGGGTCCAAGCTCTACAGCACCAACGTTCACGATATTAATGAACATCTGGGCATTGAGGCCACTCGTCAGGCCTTGTACATTGAACTCAAGACGGTCTTTGAAGATGCGAATGTGAACTACCGCCACATGGGTCTTCTTGTGGATGTGATGACCCGCGGCGGTAAGCTCATGAGTATTGACCGTTATGGTATCAACAAGATTAATATTGGGCCACTCGCCAAGGCGTCGTTTGAAGAAACGGAGAAGATGCTCATGAAGGCCGCGCTCTTCGGTGAAGTGGATCCAGTCACAGGTGTGTCGGCCAACATTATGATGGGCCAGACCATTCGCGGTGGTACGGCATTCAGTCAGATTATGCTGGATGAAGCATCCCTGCCGCGACTCCTGGAAGGTCTGCCGGCACACCCTGAAGGCGATGAAGACGAAGACATCGTACAGCTCAGCGATACGAATATTGGCACGGTTCTCTATGAAGACCCCAATGATGCGTGCTCCAAGACTCGCCTCCAAATGAACTTTGTCTTGCCGAAGTCAAAGACCATGATTGAGGAAGAGGACGAAGACGATGTGGAGTTTAAGGTGAAGTAGAATAATAGTAAATTAGAATAACTCCTATAGTGCTTTCTAATGGTTTACACTATAGGAATAGTTACTTATGAAAAATGATTGGGAATCTTTTTTCATAGTTTAGTGCTTGCGCTTTGTTTGGCGCTTCTTTGTTGCGCGTTTCTTGTACTTACGTTTCCCTCCAGTGAAAGATGGAGGCTGGGACATGGACTGAGGCGCTGACTGAGGCGCTGACGCAGATACTGGTACTGGTGGAAGTGTTCTACCGATTACACTTGATGGGGCAGATGAACTAGGCATACCTTCTTCTTTCTTTTCTGAAGAACCAACTGAACCAAAAAAATCACTAAATAATTTACCTAACTCCCAACCACCACGTTGAGTAGTCCGCCGTTTACGGTATCCACATCGCTTACGCATATCCTTGCGAGATTTCATTCTACTATTCTACTACCTTAGTCCTTTTTTTTCCGTGTATCCACGACACTGTTAATGTACTTATCGGCCAGTTGCGCGCCCACGGCCTTGGAGGCGTCGTGTAGAGTCTTGCCCCCTGACCCAATGCTACCGAGCATACGAATCATGTAGTCAATCTGTCGCATATCCATTGACGGATCAAAGAGCGCCTTAAAGAGCATCGGGTACTTCTCCGCGAATTCACTATAGCGAACCTTCAGCACATCCTGTTCTACACGCCGGCCCACCGCCTCGCGAATCAGGTCAACATGCCGTTTGATATAGGCCGCGCGGTCCTTGGGGTCGTAGTCCAGCACACGGTTCTTTTCATCGTCAATCAGTTCATCAATACGCGACTTTTCGTTTGACATAGTACCTCTTCTTTCTTCTATCCTATAATTTTTCCTTAAGCACAGGTAGTATGAACGCAGGAAAACTCGTCCCAGCCCCTATAGTGTCAAGCGATAACACGAGCCCCGAGGCCATTCTTGCACGTGAAGCCAAGCGTATTCAGGAGCAGGCCCATGCCGATACGAAATATGACGACAAAAATATAACCGATACTTTCATGAACTATAATGAAGATTCCTTTGTGGATCCCTCATCCTATGTTGACCATCGCAGCCGCAACTTGGCCTACGCCGCACTTGCCAGCGCGGGTTTCCTTGGACTTGTCGTATTTCTGGCTCGTAAATAGAATGTCAGTGAAAACTCTGGAAGAATTTAATGAAGAAATTTTAGAATTGAAAAATAGCTTATATGATCATATCATTCGCAATAATCCGACAAATAATCCTGGCTCCTTAGAATCACTTCGTCGTTATGAGGAAGTCATGAGCAAGATTTTCACCTATTGGAAAACACTCTATGAATCTGGCCCAAAGAACTATACCTTGAGAATGCCGTCCGAAGAATTAAACGATATATTCAATAAAAAAACGAAATGGTTTATTCAGAATATTATCAAAAATTCGGATTTCGGTTTCCGAACGAACGCAATGAAGAATCTTCAAACCAATTGTACGACAGATGTAATGAAGCTGTAAGCAATATGAAAGAACCACACCCTATAGTGTTTTTCTATGACCTACACTATAGGAATTGACTATTATGTTCACTCTTAAGAAGTCCTATCGTAGTAGCACCCGTAAGGCGTGCCCACGTGGTATGATTCGCCGCAGTGGCTACACACGGAGATACGCCACTGCTGTGCGTCGTGAGGGCTATCTTGTTCGTCGTGGGAACAAGACGGTGCGCGTGTATCCGAAGAGCAGCGCTGTTTATATTAAGAGTCGGTGTATTAAGGACCGTGGTGCTGCTGGGAAGGGTGTCAAGCCCGGAACTCGTTCCATTGTATCGGCGCC
>JACCDX011596759.1_pt1 | contig 13133 bp, 12 predicted proteins | sample 7449681 | NCBI WGS metagenome assembly JACCDX01 (sample SAMN15323450, study PRJNA562643) | freshwater metagenome | isolation source: river surface water | place: USA:Blue River Watershed | collected 2017-08-18
CCAGCCGCTAAAAAGACCACTGCCCGCAAAGCATGAAGCTGTGGGTCGTCGCAGTCGGCCAACGTGTGCCCGACTGGGCGCAAACCGCTTGGGACGATTACGCCAAGCGGTTTCCGTCTGAGCTGAAGGTCGAGCTCAAGGCCGTCAAAACCGAGCCGCGCAGCTCTAAAACCCTGGACACCATCTACGCCGCCGAGCGCGAGCGCATTGAAGCCGCCATTCCGCGCGGCTGTCGCATCGTGGCTTTGGATGAGCGCGGCACCAACCTCACCACCGTGGCCTTGGCCGGCAAGCTCAAGCATTGGCAGCTCGAAGCCGACGATGTGGCCTTGGTCATTGGCGGTCCCGATGGCCTGTGCCCTGAGTTCAAAAAGCAAGCGCACGAGCGCATCCGCATTTCAGACCTGACCCTGCCGCATGCCATGGTGCGTGTGTTGTTGGTGGAGCAGCTCTACCGTGCGTGGTCCATCAATGCCAATCATCCTTATCACCGCGAGTGAAGCCACGAGAGCTATATATGCCTAACGCCAAATTCGTTTACCTCGCCTCACAAAGCCCACGCCGCCGCCAATTGCTAGAGCAGCTGAGCATTCGTTACGAACTGCTGCTGGCTGACGAAAACGAAGACGCCGAAGCACTAGAAGTGGTATTGCCCAATGAAGCACCGCGTGCGTATGTACAACGGGTGACCTTGCTCAAACTCGAAGCCGCTTTGGCTCGCATGAAGCGTCGTGGCTTGCCGCTGGCTCCCGTGCTGTGCAGCGACACCACCGTGGCCTTGGGCAAAACCATTTTGGGCAAACCCGATGACGCCAAACATGCCACACAAATCCTTGGCGCTTTGAGCGGCCAAACCCACCGCGTATTGACATCGGTAGCGATGGGCACCTTGTCTAAATCAGGCAAGCCGCTCAAAACCGAGCAAGCACTCAGCGTGTCCAACGTGCGCTTTGCACCCTTGACGCGCACACAAATTCAAAGTTATGTGGCCAGCGGCGAGCCCATGGGCAAAGCCGGTGCGTATGCGGTGCAGGGCAGGGCGGCGGCGTACATCGAGCACATCAGCGGTAGCTACTCTGGCATCATGGGGCTGCCGATGTTTGAAACCGCGCAGCTGTTGCGCGTGTTTGGATTCAAGGTTTAAGCCGGATTTGCACATGCAACAAGACATCCTCATCAACTGGTCGCCCCAAGAAACCCGTGTGGCCATTGTCGAAACGGGCGCGGTGCAAGAGCTACATATCGAGCGCGCGCTAGAGCGTGGTTTGGTGGGGAATGTCTATTTGGGCAAAGTAGCGCGCGTGTTGCCAGGCATGCAATCCGCATTCATCGACATTGGCCTAGAGCGTGCCGCGTTTTTGCATGTGGCTGATTTGATGAGCAGTGTTGCTGCACGTCACGCCGACAACGACAAGGGTGACCCCGCGCCTGTGGTGCCGATTGAAAAACAAGTGTTTGAAGGCCAGTCGCTGTTGGTGCAAGTCATCAAAGACCCGATTGGCACCAAAGGCGCGCGTTTGTCCTCTCAAATCAGCATTGCGGGTCGCTTGCTGGTGTTCTTGCCGCAAGACCAACACATGGGCGTGTCGCAAAAAATCCCGTTTGAGCAACGCGAGGCTTTACGCGAACGCTTGCAAGGCTTGGCCGAAGCTGCTGCGGCTGATGGCAAAACCGGTGGCTTCATCTTGCGCACCAATGGCGAAGACGCGAGCGACGTCGAGTTGAGCGAAGACATTGCGTACCTGCGCAAAACCTGGGCGCGTATCAAGGACGCCTCCGCCCGTTTGCCTGCCAAATCGCTGCTGCACCAAGACCTGAGCCTGTTGCAGCGCGTGTTGCGTGACTTGGTGAGCGAAACCACGCAAACCATTCGCATCGACTCGGCCGAGCAGTTCAAAAAGCTGCAAACCTTCGGCCAAGAGTTCATGCCCAGTGCGGTGGACAAGTTGCAGCTGTACAAAGGCGAGCGCCCGATTTTCGATTTGTTCAACATCGACGAAGAAGTGGGCAAGGCCCTGGGGCGTCGCGTGGACTTGAAGTCTGGCGGCTACCTCATCGTGGATCAAACCGAAGCCCTGACCACGGTGGATGTGAACACCGGCGGTTTTGTCGGCGCACGCAACTTTGACGAAACGATTTTCAAAACCAACCTAGAAGCCGCGGGTGCCATTGCCCGCCAACTGCGCTTGCGTAACCTAGGTGGCATCGTGATTGCTGATTTCATCGACATGACGCGTGAAGACCATCGCGAGGCGGTGTTGGCTGAGTTCCGCAAACAGCTGGCCCGCGATCGCGTGAAGACAATGGTGAGCGGCTATTCGGCCTTGGGCTTGGTGGAGATGACCCGCAAGCGCACCCGCGAATCGCTGGCTCACATGCTGTGTGAGCCATGCCCTGTGTGTGACGGCAAAGGCAGCGTGAAAACCGCACGCACCGTGACGTATGACATCTTGCGCGAAATTTTGCGCGAAGCCCGTCAGTTCAACCCCCGTGAGTTTCGCGTGATTGCATCGCCTGATGTGATTGATGTGTTGCTCGACGAAGAAAGTCAGCACTTGGCGGGTTTGAGCGACTTCATTGGCAAGCCAATTTCCTTGCAGCCAGAGGCGTCGATGTCGCAGGTGCAGTACGACATTGTGTTGCTTTGAGGGCGCAAACCCTCAGCTCACGTTGCGGTCAGCGCCTGATACGGCGCCATCACGGCCCGCAGGGACGTCAAGCCGTGTCAGGTGCTGGCCGTGGCGTGAGCGTGCGAACGAAAAAGAGCGCGAGAAAACCGTCAAGCAACCAACTTGAAGTGCTTGCGACTGAAGTCCAGCCCAAACGCCTTCTCTAGCTTCATCAACCAACGGTGACGCTTCTCACGCTTTGTCAGCTTGTAGTCTGGGTCAATCGTGAAGCTCTTTTCTGCAGAGCTTTCCAGCCAAGGCTTCACCAGCTCTGGGTGTGTGCCCGTGAACGGCTGCAACACTTGGGCGTCAAACTGGCTGTAACGCACCGTGGGTGCTCCGTGTGACCAAAATTTGCTCACTTGGTCCAGCTTCTTTTGCATGGCCTCATTGCTGCGTACCCAGCCATAGTGGTAGATGTGCGCGTTCGCCAAGGCGGCTTGTGGGTTGCGGCCTTTTTTGTGGTTTGAGGTGACCAACCAATACTGACCATCTGGCGCATACGAGCGAATGGTGTTGCGAATCAGACGGCATTCCCGGCGGTACCACGCGGGGCTGTTGGCGACGAAGTCTGGCGTGCCGTAAAAGTGAAAGTAGTCAAACACCAAGGCTTCCACGGCTGGGTTGTTGTGGTGCTTGTCCACGCTGGCCCGGATGTTGGCCAGCTCGGCCTCGTGCACCACTTCGTCACCCTCCAAGTAAAACGCCCAGTCACCCGTACAGGCAAATTGCGCCATCATTTTTTGCTGTGCGTACACAAAGCCGCGGTCGGCCATGCGTTCGTTCCAGATGCTTTCAATTACACGGATTTTGGGAGAGCCAATGGCGTGGATGCGCGCCAGTGTGTCGTCGTTGCTTTTGCCAACCACCACCACAAACTCATCGACCAAGGGCAGGAGTGAGCGAATCGAGGCTTCAAACGGAAAACCCAGCTCGACGCCGTTGCGAATGAAGGTGAAACCGCTGATGGATGCTTGGCTCATAGAGGTAAATGCGTTAGATGATGGAAGTGTCAGCAAAATAGTTGTCGGTGCTTTGTGCGGCCACTTGGTACAACGCGGCATACGCGCCGCTTTGAGTCATGAGTTGGCTGTGCGTGCCGGTCTCCACAATGCTGCCGGCTTGCATGACCACAATCAAATCGGCATGCTCGATGGTGGACAAGCGGTGGGCAATGATCAATGAGGTGCGACCTTGCATGAGCACATTCAGTGCCTCTTTGACCGCTTGTTCGGATGCGGTGTCTAGTGCCGAAGTGGCCTCATCTAAGATCAAGATAGGCGCATCTTTGTAAATGGCGCGAGCAATCGCCAAGCGTTGGCGCTGGCCGCCCGAGAGCTGGGTGGCGTTGTGGCCGACGAGGGTGTTTTCTTGGTTGGGCAGGCCGCGCACAAAGTCGCCGAGGTTGGCCGCTTCGAGGGCGCTCCACACGCGGGCGGTGTCTACAGTTTCACCCAACGCAATGTTTTGAGCGACCGAGTCGTTGAACATGATCACATCTTGGCTCACAAACGCAACTTGGCTGCGCAAGCTGGCGAGCGACCAGTCTTTCAGTGGCACGCCGTCTAAGCGCACTTGGCCCGAAGTTGGCTCTAAAAACCGTGGCAACAAATTGGCCAAGGTGGTTTTACCAGAGCCCGATGGACCCACAAACGCCACAGTTTGACCGGGCTGGATGGTCAGGTTCACGCCGTTGAGGGCCGGTGAGGTGGCAGACGGGTATTGCAGCGTGACGTGGTCAAAGCAAATTTCGCCCTTGGCATGCGCACTGGTATGTGTGCCTTGGGTTTCGTCGGGGGCAAGGTCGAGCAGATTCAAACCGCGCTCCAGTGAGGTGACGCCGCGTGTGAGTGTGCCCGCCACTTCAGACAAATGTTTGATCGGCGAAATCAGCATTAACATGCCCGTGATGAAGGCCGCAAATGAGCCAACCGTGACGCTAGATGAGCTGCTGTCTGCGCTGCTTTGCCACAAAGCCACAGTGATCACCCCAGACAAAGCCAAGGCGGCCAGCATTTGAATGAGCGGTGTCATTACCGAATTGGCGACCACAGCCTTGAGCGCCAATTGACGCAACTTATGGTTAGACGCCCCGAACTTGGTGATTTGGCTGTCTTGCGCGTTGTGCAAGCGCACCATGCGGTAGGCCAGCACGTTTTCTTCCACCACATAAGCCAGCTCATCGGTGGCGTCTTGGCTGGCTCGGGTCACGTTGTCGAGGCGGCGCGACAGGTTTTTCACCACCCACGCGATGGGCGGAAAGATGGCAAACACAATCAGGGTGAGCTTCCAGTTGAGCATCAACAAGTAGCCAAGCAAGGCCAGCAGGGTGACCAAGTCTTTGGCCAGCGACAGCATGGTGGAGACAAGCAAACTTGCGCCGTTGTTGACTTCGTAGACCATGGTGTTGGTCAAGCCGCTGGTGTGTTTGTCGGCAAACAGTTTGGCATCCGCCCGCAAGAGCTTCTCAAACAGGCGTTGGCGCAACTTTTCCATCGAGTAGTTGGTGACACGGGCCAAGCAGTAAGCAGCGATAAAACCTGCAAAACCACGCACACCAAACAAAAGCAGCAACACCGCTGGGATTTTCCAGAGCTCAAGCGTTCCACGGTCAAAGCCATTGTCAAGCAAAGGCTTCATCAGCGCTGGAATGGCGGGCTCTGTGGCCGACCCGATCAGTATGCCCACAATGCCCAGCACCAGTGCACCAGGGTGGCCTGCGAACCAAGGTGCCACGCGTTTGAGCCTTTGAAACAAGGAGTCAGACGGAGTCGATGTGGCAGTGATGGTCATAAATTCTTCACGTGGCAAGAAAGGCAATACAGCGCATTATCGCCACTCGTTCGCCACTAAAATCAGCGGATTCATTTGGCTACCACTCACACCATGACACGTCATTTATTTCGCTTCGCACTTGGGCTATTGACTGCCGGTTTGTTGGCCTCGCCAACGTGGGCGCAGTTTCGCGTGGAAGTGTCTGGCGTGGGCTTGACCCAAGTGCCCATTGCCTTTGCTCCTTTGCGTGGTGAGGAGACGTCACCTCAAAAGATTTCAGCCATCGTGCAAGCGGATTTGGAGCGTAGTGGCCAGTTCCGTGGCATCACCGCCGGGGTGGTGACAGACGAAACCCAACGCCCCGACATCAGTGCCATGCGCCAAAAGGGTGCCGATGCGTTGTTGACGGGCAGCATCAGCCGCATGGCTGATGGCCGCTATGACGTGCGTGTGCGCTTGTGGGACGTGGTGCGCGGTCAAGACCTAGGCGCCATGAGCTATGTCGTGGTGACGGGTGATTTGCGCTTGGCATCTCACCGCATTGCTGACTTTGTGTACGAAAAACTCACGGGCGACAAAGGCGTTTTTTCCACTCGCATCGCCTACGTGACGAAAGCTGGCAACCGCTACAACCTGTGGGTGGCTGACTCGGACGGGGAAAACGCGCAATCTGCCTTGGCCAGCCCAGAGCCCATCATTTCACCCAGCTGGTCGCCTTCTGGCGGTCAATTGGCTTATGTGTCATTTGAGTCACGCAAGCCTGTGGTGTACATCCACGATGTGTCGACTGGCAAGCGCCGTGTGATTGCCAATTTCCGTGGCTCCAACAGTGCGCCCAGCTGGTCGCCCGATGGCCGCACCTTGGCTGTGACGTTGAGCCGTGATGGTGGTTCACAGCTGTTTTTGATTGATGCCCACGGGGGCGAGCCTCGCCGTTTGACGCAATCGGCAGGCATCGACACCGAGCCCGTGTTCGCCCCCGATGGCTCTGCCATTTACTTTGTCAGCGACCGTGGCGGTGCACCTCAGATTTACCGCATGCCTGCTTCAGGCGGCCCAGCCAACCGCGTGACCTTCAATGGCACCTACAACATTTCGCCTGCCATCAGCCCCGATGGTCGATGGTTGACCTACATCTCTCGCATTGGCGGCGCCTTTAAGTTGCATGTGATGGACATCGCCAGTGGCAACGTGGCGGCCATCACAGACAGCAGCCGTGACGAACGTCCAAGCTTTGCCCCCAACAGCCGCCTGATCGTGTACGCAACCGTGCAAGATGGCCGCGAAGCCTTGATGACCACCACCTTAGACGGCCGCATCAAAGCCCGTTTGTCTGGTCAAGGGGGCGACTTGCGTGAGCCCAATTGGGGACCCTTCAGCAAAATCTTGCCTTAATTTCTCTCTCTTTTTTGGAACACATGTCTATGAAAAAACTTTTGTTACTTGCCTCTGTCGTCGCAGTTTTGGCGGGTTGTGCTTCTGGCGTCAAGCTGGATGATGTGCAAGTGGATGACCGCTCTGGCGGTGCTTCAGGCCAAAGCGGTGTCAATGGCTTGAACTCACGCAACCTCGGTGCCATGGAAGGCATCAAACAAGGCCCTGTGGGTGTGGAACACATCATTTACTTTGATCTCGACAGTTACACCGTCAAGTCTGAGTACCAAAGCGCGTTGGAGGCCCATGCGCGTTACTTGCGTGCAGACCGCAACCGCCGTGTGAACATCGAAGGCCACACCGACGCACGTGGTGGCAGCGAGTACAACTTGGCTTTGGGTCAAAAGCGTTCAGACGCTGTGCGTCGCTCTTTGTCGGTCTTGGGTGTGCCCGAGAACCAAATGGAATCGGTGAGCTTTGGCAAAGAAAAGCCAGTGGCCCAAGGCTCTGACGAATCTGCTTACTCACAAAACCGCCGTGCTGCGCTGAACTACCAATGACATTGAATACTTCTTTTTCTCTCCGTGCTGTGGTTTTGGCCGCAGGTGTGCTGCTGAGCCTCAGCGCCACGGCTGCGTTGTTTGAAGACACCGATGCACGTCGCGCCATCTTGGAGTTGCGTGAGCGTGTGGAGCGCCAAGGCGAGGAAATTCAAAACTTCCAGCGCAGCTTGCTGGAGCAGCAAAACCAGTTTGAAGCCTTGCGCGAAGAAACAGCCCGTTTGCGCGGTGAAAAAGAAGAGTTAACGCAAGAACTGCGTCGTGCCCAAGAGCTATCTCAGGGTGTGGATGACCGTTTGAAGAAGTTTGAACCCACCAAGGTCAAGGTCGATGGTGTGGAGTTCGTGGCCGACCCCGCAGAAACCAAGGCCTACGAAGACGCGTTGGCCGTATTTCGCAAAGGTGAATTCGGTGCAGCTAGCACGGCTTTTAACGACTTCATCAAACGCAACCCCAAGAGTGGCTACGTGGTGCCTTCGTTGTTTTGGTTGGGCAACTCCCAATACGCCAATCGTGACTACAACAATGCCATCAAAAACTTCAACATCTTGTTGAGCAAAGCCCCCAACCACATGCGTGCTGCTGATTCAATGCTGTCTGTGGCTAACTGCCAGTTGGACTTGAAAGACCTCAAAGCCGCCCGTAAAACTTTGAGCGATGTGGTGAAAAACTACCCACACACAGAGGCAGCCTCCGCGGCTTCTGAGCGTTTGGCAAAACTCAAGTGACCGAGTTAGCCGCGCTCACCCAAGAGGTCCTTGGGGCCTTTTTTTTAGGAGGTTTGCTTTTAGGCGTGATCAGCCAACGCACGCACTTTTGCACCATGGGCGCGATCTCTGATGTGGTCAATATGGGTGACTGGACCCGCGCTCGCCAATGGATGTGTGCCATTGGCGTTGCCATGATTGGCTTTGCTGCGCTGTCAGACTTTGGTTGGATTGACCCCAGTCAAACCTTGTACGCCAGCACGCGTCTGATGTGGCTGTCTGCACTGGTAGGTGGTTTGATGTTTGGCTACGGCATGGTCATTGCCTCGGGGTGCGGTAACAAAACCTTGGTACGCATGGGCGGTGGCAACCTCAAATCGGTGGTCGTGTTTGTGGTGATGGGCATCAGCGCCTTTGCTTCTATGAAAGGCATCACAGCCGTGCTGCGCGCCAACACGGTGGACACTGTGTTTGTGGACATGCCTGCGGGTGCCAATCTGAGTGCATTGGGTATTCCCAATCTAGGCTACATCTTGGGCGTTGTTTTGGTGTTATGGGTGTTGCGACACAAAGACTTTTGGACGTTTGACAGCCTGCTGGCTGGCCTCGGCGTGGGGGGCTTGGTGGTTGCCATGTGGTGGGTGAGTGGGCATTTGGGGTTTGTGCAAGAACATCCACAAACCTTAGATTCTGTCTACCTTGGTACCAACTCGGGCCGCATCGAAGCATTGAACTTTGTTGCACCTGTGGCTTACACCTTGGATTGGTTGATGTTTTACAGCGATGCCACCAAAGTGCTGACGACCGGTGTGGCCGCAGTTTCTGGTGTGATTGTGGGATCTGCCGTGTCGGCTTTACAAAGCCACACGTTTCGTTGGGAGGGTTTTGCCAATCCCCGAGACTTAGGCCAGCACCTATTAGGCAGTGTGTTGATGGGCGTTGGCGGCGTGACGGCCATGGGCTGCACCATTGGTCAGGGCTTGAGTGGTATTTCTACGCTCAGTCTGAATGCGGTCATTGCTGTGGCTGCCATTGTGTTGGGGGCTGTGGTGTCTTTGCGTCAGCAAGCCGCGCGCTTAGAGCGCACCGCCTGTGAGTAAACCTGCTGATGACAACGCCATTCTTAATCGATCGCCGCTTTGGTGGCCTAGACCGTTTGTATGGCCTCCGTGGGGCGGCGCGCATTCGCGCTGCGCATGTGGTGGTGGTCGGCGTAGGTGGCGTGGGGTCATGGACGGTCGAAGCCTTGGCGCGCAGTGGGGTGGGGCGCTTGACCCTGATTGACCTCGACAACGTGGCCGAATCCAACATCAACCGTCAAATTCACGCGCTGGATGACACCGTGGGCATGGCCAAGGTCGAAGCCATGCGGCAACGCATTGCCCACATCAACCCCGATTGCCTAGTGACATGCATTGAAGACTTTGTCGAACCTGATAACTGGCCTGGCATTTTGAATGGGGTTGAAGTCGATGCGGTGGTCGATGCCTGTGATCAAATCAAAGCCAAGACAGCGATGGCTGCGTGGGCGATCAAACACAAAGTTTTGTTCATCACCGTGGGGGCCGCTGGCGGCAAACGCTTGGCGTACAAAGTGGACATCGATGATTTGTCTAACACCAGCCACGATCCACTCTTGGCCAAGCTGCGTTACAACCTGCGCCGTGAACACGGCGCAGCGCGCGATGGCAAAAAAATAGGTGTGGCGTGTGTGTTCAGTCGAGAAGCTGTTGCGCCGCCAGACGCCAGTTGTGACGTACAGGGCGATGGCTCGCTGAACTGCAGCGGCTATGGCTCAGTGGTGAGTGTCACAGCCACATTTGGTCAATGCGCAGCGGGATGGGTTTTTGATCAAATTTCTTCGCGTGCATTGCCAAAAGACTAAAAAATGCGTTATACTTTTAGGCTTCGCAGGGTACGAAACAAACGTTGAATACCAAGCGTGATGGGACCATAGCTCAGTTGGTAGAGCAGCGGACTTTTAATCCGTTTGTCGTGGGTTCGACCCCCGCTGGTCCCACCAAAAATCTCAAAAAGGACTTAGAAAAATCTAAGTCCTTTTTTTATTTGTGGGTTCAAATTGTAAATTAATCAAAAATAATAAAAACACGATTAATCTTATGTAAATATTAAAAGGCAAACACAAAACCACTTAGGAGAAGCAGTGGTGTTGTGCGCAGGGGGTTAGGCGGTGGCGTGGCCTGATAAATAGTTGGCGTAATTGTTAGTCAACTGGTCGTAGGCATTGGCAGCATCGCTGAACAGGTTTTGTTTTTGCAAGAGCCAGCCATAGTTGAACCAAGCCACGTGTTTACGCTCGTCTTGGCTGTGTTTGAGCCATTGGCGATAAAGTTCGATGGCTTCCTCATAGCGGCCTGATGCTTCAAGCATGTCAGCAGCTTGTGTGAGTTCGTTCAAGGTAAAAGTGGTTAACTTTGCGCCTGAGAGGTGTTGCTTTGTAGACATAGTTTGCTCCTAAAAAATCAATTCGTCTTTGCTAGTTGCATAATCTGTGCCAACGATTAATTGACAGGTGTAACTCGCAAACATGAATAGCCGAACGTTCTGCCTCGCTGCAGTTTTCATGCTGTCGTTGAACACCCAAGCCGCTGAGTTGGCAGCCTTTGACGAGGTTCGCAAGCAATACCATTCCTACAAAGATCCGACGCGTTTGTCTTACTTGTACAACCGTTGCGCGGCCTTGCAGCTCAATGTCTCTGCCTTGTTGGCTCGCAAAGGGCAAGCCCAACCGGCTCAAAACTTTGAGGCTTTGGCGCAGCACTATATGGTGCTGTCCGAGGCCAACGAGCGCGAGATTGATAAAAAGCGTGGAGTCAAAAGCAAAGACACCATGAAAACCGTGCAACGCAACGTGGCCAACGTGTCTGAGATTTACAGCAATCGATTCAAGGCTAATTTTGTCAAGCGTGGCGACTACCTTGTGGGGGATGTGCAGCTGGAGTCGGAATTGAATGAATGCTTAGCCGTCGAAGCTTTTGTCAAAAAAGCGGTCAGAGGCTCATAGGAATTTGAGTTAAATATACGAATAAGTAATTGTTTTCAAGTTAATTAGCACCTTTCAGCGGTGGCATCGAATGGAAATTGAGGGTGGCGCATTTATTGCTATCCATTAATTTCTAAAGTATTTCAGGGATCGGTCGAGTCCAAAGATTCGACCTTTCTTTACATGGCCTCGATGCGTTTCACAAAAATAAAAAATCTGACTGTCGATGCAATTGCTAAATGGTTAGGCCATGGCGGTCCGGACTCAGCTGCCACTCAGACTTTGTTGGATGTGCTCGCTTCATCACAGGCCATGGGCTGCCAACTTGTGCGCGATGGGCACGACCTGTTACGGGTTTACCCTGATGGTGGGGTAGAGCGTGTCGAAGGTTTGCTCGAAGGGCTCGACTCTGCTCAGTTGGAGCAACAGTTTCCAGCACAGTGGGCACAACTGCGCGCATTGCTAGACGGCTTAAGTGAGCCCGGTTCTACGTTCAAACTCGCGCAAGCACAAGTAGGCGACGCATCGACCCAAACTGATTCCTCCAACGACGTGCCAGTCCCGAAAGCTGACAGCCTGGTGGCTCGCGTTGCTGAAATCAGCGGCTCGGCCACGGTCGTACGTAATGGCATGGTCATCCAGCTTAACTTTGGCGACGCAATTTACGTGGGCGATATCGTCACCACCGCAGACAACGCCAAACTCAAGCTCACCCTCATCGACAACTCACAGCCCAACCCCTCAGGCAGTTCAGCCTTGCTGGGTGACCAAACCCGAGTGTTGGTTGCGGGGCAATTGGTCGCGGCGAACAACACCAAATTCTTCCAAGTCAATCTCAATGTGGATGCGGGCTCGCTGGCTGTAGACAAATCCAGTAATCCCGAGATGCAAATTCAGGTGTTTACACCTGCTGGGCAGTTGCCTGTGCCACAGAACGGGCTGAATGTGCTGGTGCAAGCCCAGACCGGCCAAACCGCAGTCAGCAGCTTGTTGCCGCCCAGCACCACCACCAGCGCCAATGCGGCCAGTACCAAACTCATCGCAGTCGATGGCAACACCAACACACTGCAGCTGAGCACCACGCCCACCGTTTTAACCCCCGCCGTGGACCCCGATGTGCGACTGGCCCAAGCCGCCAGCACCACTTCGCCGCCAGCGCTGGTCAGCGCCATCACGGGCGTGAGCCCGCACAGCCCCTTGTCGGGCAATCCCTTGGCAGCCCCGCTTTCTGCATCGCTGGAGGCGAATCCTGTATCTGCGCTTGCGGCAGGGCAAGGTACCAGCAATCCCACACCGTTGGTCACAGCAGTCGCACCTTTTGTGGTGCCCGCATCCCCTGCGCTCAAATTGGCAGATGAACTCGCGCCACCTGTTATTCCCAAGTTAGCCATCACGGCTGATCCAGCGACGGTGGATGAATCAGGCCCTCAGCCTGACGACCCCAGCTCTCAGCCATCGATGGTGTTCGAGGTCAACTTTTCCGCTGCTACCAGCTTGGTGGTGGGCTTCAACGTCAACTTCAGATTTAGCATCTTAGGCAATTCCACACCGAGCGATCGCTTTCCCACCGATCCACAAAAAACGTGGGTGGACATCACCTTTTCAGATGGCTCGACCGCACGTTCCGCCATTCGCTACCTACAGGGCGATCCTCAGGCGTTCACATTAGACACCCCTGTTCAGGTGCAACCTGGCCTGACCAGCATTCGCATGGAAGTTCACTTCCAGCGCGACACCTTGCGCCAATCCGATGTAACCGTTACCGCTGAACTCACCGACTTGCTCAGTGGTGTGATCGAGCAAGGCGCTGGCTCGGTAGAGTTGAGCTTGACTGATAGAGAGGAAATGCTCAGCGGCAACAGCCCCGCCGTTATGCAAGGTGATGGTGGTGACGAACTGTTTGATGGCAGAGGCGGTGCCGACACCGTCCTTGCCGGTGCAGGTGCTGACCGTGTGGTGTTTGATGCGGCCGACAGCATTGACGGTGGTACGGGTGTTGACAGCTTGGTCATCAAAACTTCCACGCTCGATTTACGCACAGTCA
>JACCDX010363256.1_pt1 | contig 13131 bp, 11 predicted proteins | sample 7449681 | NCBI WGS metagenome assembly JACCDX01 (sample SAMN15323450, study PRJNA562643) | freshwater metagenome | isolation source: river surface water | place: USA:Blue River Watershed | collected 2017-08-18
GAGTAGGGTGAAATATTCAAATGCCAGTGATCACCCTGTTCAGAGCGCGGATCAAAGCCGTCAGTCCAGCCACCCGGTGCAGTCAGTCCTTCTGCATGCGCGGAAAATGCACCGGCAGCCAACAGACATAACAACAAACCTTTGATGCGCGAGACTGGCGACGCACAAGCTAATTTTTCAGTACACGCATGAACAATCATTTTTGATCCCTGGACACGAATGCAGATTAAATAATATTGAAAATTTGAATGATTTTACTAGGAAACATGCGTGGAATCATGCTGAACCTGTCTTTTTCATGCCAGGGGTCGCGCACTTTGTACTTCTGTCATGAATATTTATTTCTCGGGGCTTAGCGGCCGCGTCAATATTCCCGTCATTGGCATGACTGGCATCGCTCTGCTTGCCGGACGTTTACAATGCAGCCTATGAAAATCCAAGCTATAAGCCCGCAGGCAGCGAGACAGGCGCAGCGCGCTTTCTTTATCGTTCTCATACTGACAACATCGATCAAGCTGTGGCTGGCATTTGCCATTCCGCTGACTGGTGATGAAGCGCTGTTTTATAAATGGGGCAATCACCTCGACTGGGGCTATTACGATCATCCGCCTATGGGCGGCTGGCTGTTATGGCTGATGCAGCAATGCTCTTCAGCTTTGGTCGTATTGCGGCTGCCGGCGATTTTGCTGTGGATACTCGTCACTGCCGGCATGATGGATCTTTTCCGGCGGATGCAGCCGGAAAATACCGAGCGCGTCTGGTGGCTGGGCGCATTATTTTTATTATTGCCCTTTACCTGGGCGCTGACCTTAGTCACGACTGATACGCCACTGATTTTTTTCCTGTTCTTTTCTGCATATGCATTTTTGCGTGCCGAACAAGAAGGCGGCCTTGGCTGGGTAGTGCTGTGCGGTGTATTGCTTGGCCTTGCACTGCTATCCAAATATTTTGCTGCTCTACTGGCTATCGCTTATGCATTTTATTTTATTGTCCTCATCAGGTCGCGCCGCGGCTGGCAGAGACTGATCATCATCGCTTTATGCGCATTGCCATTTTTCCTGCTGAATCTGGCTTACAACAGCACGCACTGCTGGAATAACATTTTGTTTAACCTGATCAATCGTAATCAGGGCTCGTCATTTTCGCTCGCGCATGCTGCGCTGTATCTGGGTATGATGATCTATCTGGTCACGCCCTGGACGCTGTTCGCCTTATCGCGCACATATCGCGCGACGCCATGGCGCACGCAGCTGCCTCTGCTGATTTTATTCACTGTCCCATTCACTATTTTTCTGTTCCTGTCTTTTTTCAAGACAGTCGGCCTGCACTGGGTACTGGCATTTTTGCCCTTCCTGTTCCTGTTTGCCGGTCTGAATCTGGCTGATGCAAGCCTGACAAAACTCTGCAAATGGACCCTCTGGTTCGGCCTGCCACATCTGATCGCATTGACGCTGCTGGCCTATATGCCAACCTCGGGCTGGCAATCGACGAAACTGCATGCAGCGATTGTGTTGCACAAGGAAACGCCACGGCTCATTGCAATACTAAAAAAAGAAATGCCGGCCGATGGTCAGCTGATGACGCACTCTTACTCTTCTGCTGCGCTGTTTGGTTACTATGAACAACAAGACGTACCAGTGTTTGGCTATGGCAGTTTTCATGCGCGCATGGATGATGAGCTGACCGACTACAGTCAATTCGCAGGTAAGACCATCCGGGTTTTTGATACCCGTCCCATTACCGAAGCAAGCATGGCACCATTTTTTGAACAGGTGAGCGTCAGTATTATCCGTTTAGATGGTGCGAAATTCTGGCTGGCCGAAGGCCGTGGATTCAAATTCGATGTCTATCGGGAGACGGTGCTGACCAGCACTGCAGCATCTTTTTACCAGATTCCCGCAGCCCTGCCTTTATACGGCTGCAAATTTCTGGAACAGTATCAGTTCTGGTCGCCGAAACAATAAGCACTTATTTGAATGACCAGCGCTTATGCCCGATATAGCTGGTAAAAACCGGCACGGCCACGCCTGCGGCATGCGCAATTTCTGGCGCAAAGGTCTCTATGCCCATCGCGGGCAGCAGATAATACGCCAGTAGCATGCTGATCGCCCAGGTCTGCGCAACCGCAAACAGATTAACCAGAATGAAAAAAATCGCACTACGATGCATGGCCTGCGCGCTGTCTTTAAAGACAAATATCTTTGCCAGAATAAAAGCGGTCACCATACCGGTGATATAAGCCAGCACTACTGCACTGGAAAAATCCAGCCACTGGTTGTACACAATGCGAGAACCAAAATTGACAGCTGCTGCAGTCGCACCGGTGGCGAGAAAGATCAGGAACTGTCTGGATAAAAACGGACCAATCACGCAACCGCCTGTTTGGCCATGTTCCTGCCAAAACCGATACTCTCAGAAATACCCCTGTCTTCCGGATAGTAATAAGACGTATCAGCAACCCACAAACCTTTTATCGGTAACGCAACCGGCGGCAGTTTGTCCAGATAGCCAGGATCGCAAACCGGCTGCGCATGCCGGTAACGGCTGGCACGCACATCGATAAAGTCTTCATCCGTTAAGGCCGGATTGATTTTTTTAAAATAGCGGCGCACCTTGTCCAGAAATACCTGATCCGGCTCTGCGAATTTCGGATGCTCACCCGGCATATAGAAAGGCACATAAGCGATATGCACATCCAGTGGCCGCAGGTTTGAATATTCGACCAGCCCGGGAATATCCATATCAGGATCATTTACATTCAGCCAGAAATTTTCCGTCAGGCGGCGACGTAATTTCACGATCACGCAGACCACCGCAATATTGTGTAGCGCCCTGAATTTTTCCAGCACGGCTGGCGGCAGATCGGGCATCAGTCTGGGTATATAAGGCAGCGGCACGGTGCTAATGACTTGATCAAATGCTTCGGTTTTTTCACCATCGGCCTGATGACGATAGGTGACGCCCGTCACCCTGCCATCATGTATCTCTACCTTGGTAACCGGTGACTGCAAATAGATGATGCCACCCTTAGCTTCGATTGCTGCCTGCATCGCATTTAACAGCGTTGCAGAACCGCCTTCCAGATAGCCCAGCTTTTCTCTGAATAAGTTATAGCGTGATCGACCAATGCGGCGTATCCGGCTCCATATCCATGCCGCAGAAAGATTGCTGGTGTAATCGTAAAACTTATAGTCGAACAGCCTGCGCCACAGGACTTCATATGCTTCCTCACCGACCCAGCGCTTGATCCAGCCTGTTGCTTCTACATGATCTAGTGGTTGCCAGTTATTGCGCTTGACCGAAAGAAAAGCATGCAGTCCGTAGCGGAATTTGGCAATCAGGCCCAGTCCCTTGAATTTCAGTAATGCGAAAGGATTGCCCCACGCTTGCAACTGATTGCGATACCAGTAACCCATGCGGGTCTCCACCCAGTGCATATTCTTTGCGATGCCCAACTCGTCTAACATGGTCAAAAAGGCGGTGTCGGAGGTGCAATGAAAATGATAATAGCGCTCAATCGACAGGCCGGAAAAATCAAACATCGCCGTCATGCCGCCAACGCGATCATCTGCTTCAAAGATGACTGGCTGATGACCATCGCATGCCAGCTGATAGGCGACGGCCAGCCCCATCGGTCCTGCACCCAGAACGGCTATGCGCTGACGCTCAGGTTGATCTTGCTGTTGTGCCTGCATTTAAAACTCCAGAACGACTTTGCTGTAAGCAGGATGATTAAAAGTTTCATTGACCGCCACCGTAAACGGTGTATAGCGCAATCCGAAAATACCCGGCCAGTCAATGACTTCAAACTCATCCTTTGCACACAGCGCGGCAAGTTGTTGCGTGGTGAACGGCGGATTTTTATCGAAACATCCCCATATCCAGAGCAGCGCATAGAAAAGGCTGTACGGTATGTGCATGATGATCGTACGTGCGTGCGTCACGCGCTTGATCGCGCGGATCATGTCAACGTAATCGATTTTTTCGTGGCCAGAAATATTGTAAATGCCTGAGGTAATCTGGTTTTCTATGCAACTGATGATCACATCACAAAAATCGCCGGCATACAAAGGCTGGCGCATATAACGACCATGCCCCGGTATCGGAAACACCGGCACTTTTTTCATAAAGCGCGACAGCCATCCTAAATGCTTGCGATCAAACCAGCCGAACATCAGCGTGGGCCGCAGCACTGGGCAGGCAATGCCGCTCTCAAGCACGATGCGCTCCTGCTCTTTTTTAGTGTTGGTGTAAAAATCATCTGCGACCGACTCTACCACCGATGAACTGATATGAACTAAGCGTACGCCCTTGCCGGACTTGATCGCATCAAGAATCAGGCGCGTGGCATCAATATTGTTCCGAACGAAATCCTGATATTCATGGCCACCTATTTGCGCCTGTAGCATCACGACGACATCGGCACCGGCAATATGCTGCTGCCATGCACCTGCTTCGGCAAGGTCTGCATATTCAGCCGTGATATCTGGCTGTACCTGTTTTAATACGGCGAGATTGGCTTGATGCTTGTCGAGCACGACGATATCGGTGTAGCCACGCGACTTTAAGCGCGCCACCAGATTCTGGCCAACCAGTCCTGCGCCACCTGGCAGCACAATCCTGATATTTTTCACGGCATCTGGCGGCATCAGCGCGGCGTTTATATGTCGAGTTTATTGAAGACAGCAGCAGGCAAATGACGAATGACCATCATGATCACGGCCCATCTGCCCGGTGCATACACGACTGGCCGGCCTTTGCGTATTGCATTGACGATGCGGCGGGCGACGGATTTTGAAGATGCCAATCCCTGTTGCGGCAGATGTGCTGTCATCGGCGTGGCCGTCGGGCCCGGCTTAATCAGTACCACCTTGACATTGGTACCGGCAAAGCGATGCTGCAAACCTTGCGCATAACGCGTGATCAGTCCTTTGGCCGCGCCATACACATAGTTGGACTTGCGGCCACGATCGCCCGCTACCGAGCTGATCAACGCCAGCGTGCCGGCATTGTGCCGCTCCATATGGCCAGCAAATCCTTCTGCAAATAACGCCGGCGACATGCCATTGATTTCCAGCGCTTCGCATACTTCAACCAGATCTTTCTGGCAGGCTGCCTGATCAGGCAGGGCACCATGTGCAATCAACACGATATCAGGGCTGCGATCGGCGCATAGTTTGTCAACCAGATTGGCTACGGTAACGATATCGAAGAAATCTACCGTTATCACGCGCACTTCGGATTGCAAGCCGCGCAGGCGAAGGTCAATTGCCAGCGCCTCGGTTTTTTTTGCATCACGTCCGATCAGTATGAGTTCTGTCGGTTCTTCGCTGAGCCAGATACGCGCGCACTGCTCGGCAATGGCCGAGGTGGCGCCGACGATGATGATCTGTTTTTTATTTGTTTGCACGATAGACTTCCTGATTAACTGCCTGTCAGTCGCCGCGATAGCGCCGAGCTGATGCCGGGATCCCGGTAAGATAAAAATTCATCCAGGCGAGGATAACCTGATTCAAACAATTCGCGTGGCATGCGTGCATCTTTAGCAGGATAGAGTTTTCCGCCTGCCTCGCGCACGATGGCATCAAGCCGCTCGAACAGCTGCAGCGTGACGGCACCCTGGTTGGCAAAATCCAGCGCCAGTGTCACGCCCTGCTCGGCAAAGCTCATCATGCCGGCAGGCTCGCGTGAACCAAAGGTTTTCAATACGGCCAGGAAGGAGCCGGCACCGGCGCGCGCAATTTCTTTTAACATGGCCTGTATGGCATCGCGCCCATGTTCGACTGGCACGACGCTTTGATATTGATAAAAACCTCTTGGGCCGTAAATACGGTTCCAGTTTAATACGTTATCAAGCGGATAGAAAAACGGCTGATAATGCATCAGCTTTTTACCGACCTGATGTTTTTTCAGGTTGAAATACAGGAAGTTAAACGGCTTGACCGAATATTTGTTCAACAATGAAACCGGTGGCACAAAAGGCATGTTCAGTGTGCGCGACTGCACTGCTGGCGTCTGCTCGGCAGCGGCATGATTGGCGCGCATGAAAATACCGCGTCCGGCGGCATGCAGGCAATCGACCCATGAAACGGTGTAGTCCCAGTTGTATTCGGATGCCGCGCTCAGTGCGAAGAATTCATCCAGATTGTGATACGCCAGTGTTTCGACTTCCAGCCACGGGCTGGCGATTTTATGCAATTGCATATCGACCTCGGTGATCACGCCCGTCAGTCCCATGCCACCGATGGTGGCCTGAAACCATTCAGGCTGACGGGTCGGGCTGCATTCAATCACGCTGCCATCCGTGCGCAATAACATCAGACGCCTGACATGTTCACCGAATGAGCCAGCAACATGATGATTTTTTCCGTGCACATCATTGGCCACTGCGCCGCCGACAGTCACATATTGCGAGCCTGGCGTGACGGGCAGTATCCAGCCGCGCGGCACCATCACCCGTTGTATATCGCGCAATAGCACGCCAGGTTCGCATACCAGCCGGCCCAGTACAGGATCAAAGCTGACGAACCTGTCCAGCCCGGTGGTTTGCCACAATACGCCATCAGGATTCAAGCACACATCGCCATAGCTGCGGCCCATGCCATAGGCAAGGCCGGTCAGGCCAGCGGCTACAGGCAATCTGGATGCGCCGCGCTGCAAATGGCGCACGTCATGCTCCCAACTGCCCAGCATGCCCCAGGATGACACGGCTACCATGGCCATCCTCTCGCACCTAACCATACGACCAACGCAAACATCAGGCCTGCCAGTAAACTGGCCGGATCGCGCAATGCGAATACCAGCGGATCATCATGCATCTTGCCGCGATGCGCCTGCATCCACACCCAGCTTAACCAGAACAACATGACCGGCACTGCGCCCCAGACAAATTCCGGTGTGTGATAAAGCCTCACTACCGCATCACTGTTGAGATACAGCGCCAACACCACCACTGAGGAAAAGCCTGAAGTCACGCCCAGTGCCTGCACCAGCGGTGCATCATCCGTGTAATAGCCGCGCCCGTGCGCCTTGATTTTGCCGCTGTGAATTTGCGCCTCGAGTTCAGCATAGCGCTTGACGAATGCAAGCGATAAAAATAAAAAGACTGCAAAGGCCAGTAACCAGAAAGATAGTCCCATCTGTGCCGCAGCTGCGCCGGCAATCAGCCGCAATGTATAGAGCACGGCCAGCATCAGGCAATCTATCAGTACCAGTCGTTTTAATCCCAGCGAATAGGCGCAGGTGAGCAAAAAATAGGCGGCCAGCGAGGCAGCAAAACTGCCATCGACCATGAGCCCCAGGAACAGTGAGGCCAGCAACAATAACGGTGCCAGTATCACGCCTGCGGATACTGGCACCGTACCAGCTGCAAACGGACGTTTTTGCTTGCGCGGATGATGACGGTCGCTATCGAGGTCGAGCAGATCATTGCCAATATAAACGGCTGAGGCGCACAAACAGAAAGCAAGGAATGCCAGTAGCAGCGCCTTGATACCGTCGCCATCAGGAATCTGGTGTGCGGCCATCAGCGGTACAAACAACAGGAAATTTTTCATCCACTGGTGCATGCGCAATACGCGCTGCCAGTCATGTAATCCGATAGCAGGCGATGGGAATTCCTGCTCTACGTCGCAACAGGCTGCGGCTGACTTCGCCAGTGACGCAGAAGCATTGACGACAATCGCGCGCCGCGCATGCTGCCATACCTTGAGATCGGCTGCCGCATTGCCCGCATAATCAAATCCGCCCTTGCCGTAGCGCGCCACCAATGCATCGGCCTTGTTGCTGCCAGCAAGGTTGTGCTTGCCATCGCTGGCCATGACGGCATCAAATAGGCCAAGGTGGTCAGCAACGGCCTGGGCGATCGATTGATCGGATGCGGTGCATAAAATAAGGGCGCGGCCTTGCTCGCGCTGCGCCATCAGCCAGGACAAAAATTGCTGGTTATACGGCAGCGAGGCGGCATCAAATCCGGTGCAAGCTGCAAGTCGCTGCTTCAGGCAGGCCTTGCCGATCGAAAGCCAATAGGGAATGCGCATCAGCGCGAGAGGTCTGTCGCGCAATGCACGTAACGCTGACTCATGCAGCGTATCAGTCAGGATGAGCGTGCCATCCAGGTCAACGATGAGCGGTAATTGACGCAATCTTTATATTTATTCTGTAATTCAGCTGGTCGCTGCACACTATTTTTCGCAAACACAGCCAGCCCGGCATGATGCGATACAAGCAAATTTATATATTGTAATTCAGACCATGCATGAAACCGCACAGCGAAGGTCATGCAGAAAAAAATGATTGCCGATACCGGCGCCGGCCAGCCGCTTGCAGGCTATCCGGCGCACTCTGCCCTCATCACGCTTGCCGCACGCAGGTAAATCCGGTATGCGACATGCAATTTATCGCTGCGATACCGCATCTACCACTGCCAGCGCGGTCATATTGACAATACGGCGCACAGTGGCCGATGGCGTCAGGATATGCACCGGGCGCGCACAGCCCAGCAGGATAGGGCCGATCGCCACGCCATTGCCGGCAGCGACCTTGAGCAGGTTGTAAGAGATATTGGCCGAGTCTATGTTCGGGAATACCAGGAGATTAGCGTCACCACTCAAGCGCGTATCGGGCATGGTCTGCTTCAACAGCTTGGCATCAAGCGCCGTATCACCATGCATTTCGCCATCGACTTCAAGGTCCGGTGCACGTTTTTGTATCAGCGCCAGCGCTTCCTGCATTTTTTTCGCCGATTCACTATGGCCGCTGCCGAAATTCGAATGCGACAGCAAGGCCGCACGCGGTTGCAGGCCAAAACGGCGCATCTCTTCAGCGGCCATGATGGTGATTTCTGCCAGTTGTTCGGCGGTAGGATTGTCATTCACATGCGTGTCGACCAATACGACCTGACGGTCCGGCAAAATCAGCGCATTCATCGCCGCATAAGTATGCACGCCCTGGCGCTTGCCCAGCACCTGCTCCACATAGCCCAGGTGCAGATCGGTCGTACCATAGGTACCGCAGATCATGCCGTCCGCATCGCCTTTGTGTATGGCCATTGCACCGATCAGGGTATGACGGCGGCGCATTTCCAGCTTGGCATATTGCTCGGTGATGCCCTTGCGTCTGGTCATCGCCAGATAGCTTTCCCAATAAGAGCGATAGCGATCGTCACGCTCGGGATTGATGATCTCGAAATCTATGTCCACGCGCAGGCGCAGGCCGTATCGTTCAATGCGCTGTGCCAAAACGGCAGGACGGCCGATCAGGATAGGCTTGGCCAGCCCCTCATCGAGCACCACCTGCACCGCACGCAAGACGCGCTCTTCCTCGCCTTCGGCAAAGACGATGCGCTTCTTTGCCGGAGGCGCTTTTTTCGCCATCGCAAAGACCGGCTTCATGAAGCTGCCGCTGTGATAGACAAACTGCTGCAGTTTTCCGGTGTAGGCTGCCATGTCCTTGACCGGACGCAGCGCCACGCCGGATTGCTCGGCCGCACGCGCAACCGCCGGCGCAATTTTCATCATCAGGCGCGGATCAAACGGCTTGGGAATCAGGTAATCAGGGCCAAAGGACAGGTTGGTCACGCCATACGTGGCCGCCACCACATCAGACTGCTCGGCCTGCGCAAGCTCGGCGATCGCATGTACAGCAGCGATTTCCATCTCGCGCGTAATGGTGGTCGCACCACAATCCAGCGCGCCGCGGAAGATATACGGGAAGCACAATACATTGTTGACCTGATTGGGATAATCCGAGCGGCCGGTCGCAATCACTGCGTCATCGCGCACTTCCCGCACTTCTTCAGGCAATATCTCCGGCGTAGGATTGGCCAGCGCCAGTACCAGCGGCCGTGGCCCCATCGCGCGCACCATGTCAGGTTTCAGGACGCCACCAGCTGACAGGCCGAGGAAAATATCTGCGCCCGGTATCACTTCGGCCAAGGTACGTGCCGTCGTCTCTTGCGCAAAACGCTCCTTGTCGGGATCCATCAGCTCCGTACGGCCCTTGTAGACCACACCGGCCAGATCGGTGACAAAAATATTCTTGATCGGGAAGCCCAGATCGACGATCAGGTCCAGGCAGGCCAGCGCTGCAGCACCGGCACCAGAGACGACCAGCTTGCAGTCTTTCATCTGCTTGCCGACGACTTTCATGCCATTCAAAATGGCCGCACCGACGATGATCGCCGTGCCGTGCTGGTCATCATGAAAGACCGGAATTTTCATACGGTCACGCAGCTTGCGCTCAATATAAAAACATTCAGGCGCCTTGATATCTTCCAGATTCACGCCGCCAAACGTTGGCTCGAGCGCTGCAATGATGTCGCACAATTTATCCGGATCGTTTTCATTGACTTCGATATCGAACACATCGATGCCGGCGAATTTTTTGAACAGTACGCCCTTGCCCTCCATGACGGGCTTGGCAGCCAGCGGGCCGATATTGCCCAGTCCCAGAACGGCGGTGCCATTGGTGATCACGGCGACCAGATTGCCGCGTGCGGTGTAGCGAAATGCATTGGCGGGATCGGTGACGATCTCTTCGCAGGCAGCGGCCACGCCCGGCGAATAGGCCAGTGCAAGGTCACGCTGATTGGTCAGTTGCTTGGTCGCGGTGACGCTGATTTTGCCCGGCGTGGGGAATTCATGATATTCAAGTGCCGCCTGGCGCAATTGCTGGCGGAGTTCTTGTTTTCCTGATTTGTCTGAGTCCATGCTATGCGGCTTTCCCTGATACTGTGCGGTATGGCAAAGGGGCTGATTCTATCAGACCCGTGACTTTTCAATGCGGGGCCAGGCCGCCGAAATTAATTGGCGCGCTTGTCATTCGGTACAATCAGAACATGTTGTCAGAATTTGATTTAATCGCCCGCTATTTCACCCGCATGCCACGCGCCGGCACGGCGGTGACTCTGGGCGTAGGGGATGATTGCGCACTGATCGCGCCGCCGGCCGGATGCGAGCTGGCGATTTCCACCGATATGCTGGTCGAAGGACGGCATTTTTTTGCAGGTGCAGATGCGCACGCGCTTGGCCATCAAGCGCTCGCTGTCAATCTTTCTGATCTGGCCGCCACGGGCGCACAGCCGATAGGCTACACGCTGGCTCTCGCGCTGCCGGCGATTGATGAAGCCTGGCTTGCCGCATTTGCAAAAGGCATGTTTGCATTGGCTGATCAGCATGAAATCGCATTGATCGGTGGCGATACCACCAAAGGCCCTTTAACGATCTGCATCACCGTCTTCGGCCACCTACCGACTGGTCAGGCATTGCGCCGGGACGCGGCCATCACAGGCGACGATCTGTGGGTATCGGGCACGCTGGGCGACGCACGCTTAGCACTGGCAGCGCTGCAAAATCATCTCCCGCTCGATCCCTTGCATCTTGCGCTGGCAACCGATCGCCTGCACCGGCCACAGCCGCGCGTTGCGCTCGGCCTTTCCTTGCGCAACATAGCGCATGCAGCCATCGATGTTTCCGATGGCTTACTGGGCGACCTCGGTCATATCCTCAAGCGCTCTGGTGTCGGCGCGATGATCCATGCAGATGCCCTACCTGTTGGCCCGGCACTGAAGGCCACGCAATCGCAGTCCATACAATATGAATTCGCGCTCAACGGCGGCGACGATTATGAGCTCTGCTTTACCGCCGCAGCCACAGACCGCGATGCGATCATCGCTGCTGCACAGTCATGCGATACGCCAGTCACGCGCATCGGCAGCATTACCGCTGCCGGCCTGCAGATCGCCGACGCCAAGGGTAATGCTGTCGCTATCACTTCCCATTCCTTTGATCATTTCAGCACACCATGACAACTCTGGAACAAGGACAAACCGCACAGATTCGGCATCCGGGCTACCGCTTCATGCTGGCGCATCCGGCGCATGTGCTGGCGCAGGGTTTTGGCAGCGGACTTGCGCGCATCATGCCCGGCACCGTGGGCACATTATTCGGATGGTTGTGCTTTTATGTTTTCACGTCGCGCTGGCCTGCTGTCTTCACGCCGCAAGTATGGATGATCATCATCGTGACAGGATTTTTCATCGGCATCTGGGCCTGTGAAAAAACCGGACGTAACCTTGGCATTGCCGATCATGGCAGTATGGTGTGGGATGAGATCATTGCGATCTGGCTGGTCATGCTGATGGTAACGCCGGCACATTTCTCGACCCAGCTGTGGGCGTTTGTACTGTTCCGTTTCTTTGATATGGTCAAACCAGCACCGATCAGTCATTTCGAGCGCCGCTTTAAAGGCGGCTTTGGCGTAATGGGTGACGATATCATCGCTGCGTTTTTTACACTGCTGGTGATAGCGCTGTGGCGCATGCTGTAATCTGACTCATGGATACGCTCTGGATACTCTCCGAACACGCAGCAGCTGCCTTGCAAAGCAAGGGCTGGATGCTGACCACTGCTGAATCGCTGACCGGCGGCAGCATTTCACAAGCCATTACCGATATCGCCGGTTCTTCCGGCTGGTTTGATCGCGGCTTTGTCACCTATTCGAATGCAGCCAAGACCGAGTGCCTGGGCGTATCGACGGATTTGCTCGCGCAATTTGGCGCTGTCAGCATGGAAGTTGCTGCTGCCATGGCACAGGGTGCGCTGGCGCATAGTCATGCGCATGTGAGCCTGTCGACCACCGGTATTGCCGGCCCGACTGGTGCCGTGCCGGGCAAGCCGGTAGGCACGGTCTGTTTTGCCTGGGCAGCCGGCCCGCATATCGAAACCGAACGCGTGATATTTACGGGCGACCGGCAAGCAGTACGCGAACAGACTGCACGGCATGCGCTGCAAGGCTTGATCAAATTTCTGGAGAACATCTGATGCTGGATAATTTCAATCTTGCGCGACGCAAGGTCAATGGCTTGGAAATCAACTTTCGCCATGGTGGCAAGGGCCCGCCACTGTTACTGATGCATGGTTTTCCACAGACGCATGTGATCTGGCACAAGCTCGCCGATCAGCTTGCCGGGCATTTCACTCTGGTGATGCCAGACCTGCGCGGCTATGGTGATTCCGATAAACCGCGCGGCACGGCGAATCATGAGAATTATTCCAAGCGCGAAATGGCCAAAGACATGGTGCAGCTGATGCAGTCGCTGGGCCATACCAGCTTTGATATTTGTGGCCATGA
>JACCDX010474824.1_pt1 | contig 13131 bp, 4 predicted proteins | sample 7449681 | NCBI WGS metagenome assembly JACCDX01 (sample SAMN15323450, study PRJNA562643) | freshwater metagenome | isolation source: river surface water | place: USA:Blue River Watershed | collected 2017-08-18
ATTCGTGGTCATCTATTGTTTGGGCTGCTGAATTAAATCTTTTTGTTGTTGTTGCTTTTACAGCATCAGGTACTAATGAACGTGTTATGACATCTCCAGATGGTATTACTTGGACAGCACGTAACACACCTAATACTTTACAATATAATTCTGTTGCTTGGGCTCCATCTATAAGTACTTTATGTGCTGTTGCTGATACTGGTACAGGAAATCGTGTAATGACATCAAATAATGGTATTACTTGGACAAGTAGAACTTCTGCAGCTGATAATGATTGGAAATCTGTAGTATGGGCTCCTGAATTATCATTATTTGTTGCTGTTGCTTCTTCTGGTACAGGAAATCGTGTAATGACAAGTCCAGATGGTATAACATGGACAAGTCGTACTTCTGCTGCTGATTATGCATGGTCATCAATTACATGGGCAGCTGATTTAGGTCGTTTTTATGTAGTAACTTCTGATACAAATAGTTTTATGATGACATCAACAAATGGTATTAATTGGTCACTTATAGCTACTTCAACTTTTAATACTTTTATATCAATTTGTTGGGCTCCTGAAATTGGTAAAATATGTGCTGTTTCATCATTAACAACAACATCAAATCGTATATTATCACATACAAATGCTGTATTTAGTGATGGTCGTACTTTTACATTATCTACAGCAAATGCTTTTAATATATTAAATAATATGAATGCATATGAATGGTCAGGTAATTTAATGGTTGGTGTAGGAAGTGGAACAAGTAATGTAATTGCAACAAGTAGTAATATAGTAACTTGGACAGACCGTACAAGTACAAATATTAATATTTATAATCAAAATTGGTCTTCATTAGCTTGGTCTTCATCATTAAATATTTATTGTGCTATTTCATCATCAGGTACTGGATATCGTGTAATGACTTCATCAAATGGAACAAATTGGGTTCCTGTATCAACACCTGCTGATAATAATTGGACATGTGTTATTTGGGTTGAAGAACTTTCATTATTTGTTGCTGTTGGTTCAAGTGGTACTGGTAATCGTGTTATGACAAGTTCAAATGGTACATCATGGACTTTACGTACTTCAGCTGCAGATAATAACTGGACATCTGTTGCTTGGGCACCTTCATTAAATCTTTTATGTGCAGTATCTTCAAATGGTACGGGAAATCGTGTAATGACATCACCAAATGGTATTAATTGGACAATTCGTACATCACCTGCTAATAATAGTTGGAATTCAATTGCTTGGTCACCATCATTATCTCTTTTCTGTGCTGTTGCTTCATCTGGTACAAATAAACGTATTATGACATCACCTGATGGTATTACTTGGACAACTCGTAATACAAATTACAATGATTTTGCTTGGAATAATATTATTTGGGTTCCTGAAATTTCAAAATTCTATGTAACATCATCAGGTGAAACAAATGATAATGTTATTGCTACATCATCAGATGGTATTAATTGGTTATTAACATATCCTCCTACAGATGCTGCTTATACATGGAAATCATTAGCTTGGTCACCAACATTAGGTGAATTATATGGTGTTGGTAAAAATACTAGTGGTAATATTTCTACAATTATGAGTACAAATAGTATGCTTTCTGGAAATGTATATACTCCAAATGAATTATCTGGAAATGTATTTTCATATACTTATAGTTCACTTTCAACATATCAAAATATGAGAGATATAACATGGTCTCCAAGTTTACGACTTTTTTGTGCAGTAGGTTCAAATAGTACAACATCATCTATTATTACTTCTTCAAATGGTGTTACATGGAATACTAGAACAGCACCAAATACGAATAATCTTTGGGGAGTATGTTGGTCTCCTCAATTATCATTATTTGTTGCTGTAGCAAATAGTGGTACTGGAAATCGTGTTACTACATCACCTAATGGTACTACATGGACAGCACGTACTTCTGCAGCAGATAATGCTTGGAGAGCAGTAGATTGGTCTCCTCAATTATCATTATTTGTAGCTGTAGCTGTTTCAGCAACAAATACTTCTCAAATGGCTATGACATCTCCAGATGGTATAACTTGGACTATTCGTAATACTTATAACGGTGGTACTTGGTCAGATGTATGCTGGTGCCCAGAATTAGGAATATTTGTAGTTGTATCTAGTACAAATGGTCATGTAATGACTTCATCAGATGGTATTACTTGGACACGTTATGCAGCTGCTTCATCAAATGCATGGCAATCTGTATGTTGGTCTCCAGAACTTTCATTATTTGTTGCTGTAGCAAATAGTGGTACTGGAGATCGTGTAATGACAAGTCCAAATGGTCAAACATGGACAAGTCGTACTTCTGCTGATGATAATATATGGGCTTCAGTTGTTTGGGTAAGTGAATTAGGAAGATTTTTTGCTGTATCAAATGATACAAATAAAGTAATGATGACTTCAACAAATGGTATTAATTGGTCATTAATTACAATTACAAATAATTTTTATTCATCTATATGCTATGCTCCTGAATTAGGTCAAATATGTGCAATGACATCTAGAACAGATACAACTGGTAGAGCTTTAACTTTTTCATCAGCTATTTTACCAAATTATCGTAACTTTACAATTACAAATACTACTAATAAACTTGGTAATATTAATTCATTAGTTTGGAATCCTTCATTAAACACTTTTACAGGTTTAGGTAATGGTACTGTTAATTTAATTCAAGATTCTTATGCAAATATTTCTGGAAATAGTTTAATAACATATACAACTGAATCAATGTATAATTATTTATCAAATAATTGGAAATCAGTTGTTTATTCATCATCACTTGGTATTTATTGTGCTGTAGCTTCAAGTGGTACAGGAAATCGTATTATGACATCTTCAGATGGTATAAATTGGGTTCCTCGTACTTCACCTGCAGATAATAATTGGGAAAAAGTTATTTGGGTATCTGGATTAAATATTTTTGTTGCTGTAGCTTCTTCAGGTAATAATAATCGTGTAATGACTTCATCAAATGGTATTACTTGGACATTACGTACTACAACAAATAATAATTGGAAATCAGTTGCTTGGTCACCTACACTTCCACTTCTTTGTGCAGTTGGTGCTTTAACATATACTAAACCAACAACTCTTTATACAACCATTAGTAATAATAAAGTAGCAGTAGTAGTAAATGATGCAACAGGATTAAGTGATGAAACTAGTGTATCATCATTTGGTACTTATAATACTGTAGTTGGAACAGGACCAACTTATTATTCATCAGGAGGTTATAAAAATAAACCATATATATATTTTACAGGCTTATCTGGAACTAGTTATTTAAAAGTATCTTCATTAGCATTAAATATGGCTACAAATGGTGGTTTTACATGTGTATCTAAAGTATATATAACAAAAAATACTGTTTCTTCAAGTCCTGTATTCCAATCAAATAATACAACAGGTAATGGTAATAATTTAGTTAATGTAATATTAAGAAATTCAGAAAATGGGTTTTCAGTTAATTTTGTATTATGGAATGGTACTTCAGCTGTTGGTGATATTAGTACACCATTATATCCTTATAATAATTGGTATACAATTACTGCTAGATCAGAATCATCAAATGGAGGTGCAATGGAAATATATGTTAACGAAGTACTTGTTGCAACAGGAAATTTAACTGCTGCTTTAACAAATCGTACAAATACATATAATTATTTAGGTCAAGCAAGTACTGGTACTACATTACGTTTTACAGGTTTATATGATTCACTCTTTGTTTATGATAAAAAATTATCAACTTCTGAACTTCAAACTATTTATAACTATATTGAAGGAACTTCTGGTGATAATAATTCTATTATGACATCAACTGATGGTACTACATGGACTTCTCGTTCAACAAATGTTGATAGTAATAATGTTATGTCAATTGCTTGGTCATCAAAATTATCTTTATTTGTTGCAATTGGTAATAATCATTTAGGAAATCGTATTATTCGCTCATCAAATGGTATAGATTGGACTGTTTGTAAAGTAAATTATGATTATAAGAATTGGAAAAATGTTATTTGGATTGAAGAGTTAGGAATGTTTTATGTAACTAGTACAGATGATACATATGATAATGTAATATTATCATCTTATGATGCTATTACTTGGAATATTACTTATCCTCCAACAGATGACATATATAGTTGGAAAAACTTTGTTTGGGCTCAATCATTAAATAAACTTTATTGTTTTGGTGAAGATATAAGTGGTAATGCATCTATATTATCTCATACAAATCAAATAAAATATACTACATCTAATGTATCTACTACAACACCAGTATACGGAAATATTAATATTCCTGAATACGGTAATATATTAACACCCGTTTATGGTAATGTATCCGTTCCATTATATGGTAATTTAATTACTCCTGTTTATGGTAATATTATTACATCCATTTATGGTAATCTTAAAATCCCTGTTTATGATTATTCAAATAGTGCTATTTATGGAAATATTTATTTCCCAAGTACTTCTATTACTTCTTCAAATATTACACTTTCTTCAAATATTATTTCATCAAATATTAATGTTACTCTTCCTTTATACGGAAATATATTAACACCAGTTATTGGTAATGTTGCTGTACCTGTATACGGTAATTTAACTGTTCCTCAATATGGTAATGTTACAAACCCTGTTTATGGTGATTTACTTATTCCTCAATACGGTGTTATTACAGAACCCATTTATGCAAATGTACTTGTTCCCGTTTATGGTAATATTACAATTCCTATTTATGGTAATGTTATTACACCTGTTTATGGTAGTGCTTATCTTCCTGTATATGGTAATGTTGAAGTACCTGTATATGGTAATGTATTAGTTCCTGAATATGGATTTATTCAAATTCCTCAATATACTGAAGTTACAACTCCTGTTTATGGTAATGTTGAAGTTCCTGTTTATGAATTACAAAGTTTCCCTATTTATGAAACACAAACCATTCCTATTTATACTGCTGTTCCTACACCTATTTATGATACAGTTATAGAAGATATTTATGAAACAGTTTATACACCTATTTACAATGTTTCTAATGTTGCTATTTATCAAACAGTAATTACACCAATTTATAAAGAAATAATTACACCTATTTATGGTACTATTTATTTACCACAATATGAAGAAGTATTAACACCAATTTATCAAGAAAGTACTGTTCCTATTTATGAAGAAGTTATTACACCTATTTATCAAGAAACAATTATTCCAGTAACAACTTATGTATATACTCCTGTATATCAAGATATTACTGAACCTGTTTATGAAAATGTATTACAACCGGTTTATGGTAAAGCATTATTACCAGTATATACTGAAATACAAATTCCTATTTATAGTGAAGTATTAGTATATGTTGACCCAACTGCTAAAACAAGTAGTACAAATGATTTATTTACAGGAAGTGCTACTGTTACAAATCTTCTTTCTTTTGCAAATGGTACTGTTAATAATCTCTTTAGTACTGATTCATTATATGCTCCTAATTTAACCATTTCTTCAGCTCCAACTACATTAAATCTTGGTAATACAAATGCTGGAAATATGAATGTAAGCAATTTAATTGTAAATCCAAACTTTAATGCTCGTAATAGTATTATTACTGACAGAGTATTAAGTTCATTCAGAAATGCTACTTTTAGTAACGAATTTTTTGTAGGTAATTTAACTGTTAATCGTTCTTACATTTCATTTAATAGTGATAAAGAATTTAATCCTGCAAATATTAGTGTAAATCAAACATTGTTTGCTACAAATGTAACTTCATCATCTTCAAATGTAAATATTCAAAATATGAGTACATTAAACGGTGCTAGTATGATACATATTAAAGATAATATTTCTGAATCAAATATTCGTGATAATATTATTAATACAACAACTTTAACTTCAAATAATAGCATTACTTTAATTGATGTTACAATTGATAATGATGCTACTACAAAAAATATTAATGTAACTAATGAAATAACTAGCTCTGGAAATATATATGGTAAAAACTTTGAATCTAGTAGTAACTTAAATGCTCAAAATGTTATTGCTAGTGATAATATGTTTATTAGTAGTAATGTTTCGGGTACATTTACTATGCCTCGTACTGAAGCTGGTAATTTAACAATTAAAGATACTGTAAGAAATAATAATATTAAATCATCATCATTACAAGATATATTAGATTTACATACTAGTAATATTTCATCCTCAAAATTATATACTTCAATAAATTCATTACGAACTGTTTTAAATAAAGATAACGCTGATAATCTTTACTTAGGTAGTGAAATTAGCGGAAATATTTATATTGGTGGTCCTCAACAAATTACTCAAACCATTTATATTGGTAGTGCTCTTGATACAATTTATATTGGTGGCGATCTTTCAAATATTTTAAGTAGCGATGTATCTGTAAAAGATGCTGCAATTGTTATTAATCATAACGGAACTTCTTACACTAATAGTGGTATACAATTTGAAGAAAATTCAGTAATTGTTGGTTCATTATTACTTAACTCTTCTGGAGAATTTGTATTTACTGATGCTACTGGTAATGTTTATTCATTAACAACTATTGCAAATGGTAACTTTGAAAATATGAATGTAAATGGAAGTGTATTAGGAACAAAAGATCTTATATCAAGTAATATTATTGTACAAAATTCTGTAACTGCAACATATCTTGAAACAAATACTTATGAAAATAGTTCAAATATTAATAGTTCAAATATAAATACAGTACTTATTAATACTTCATCATTACTTTCAACCATTATGAATAGTACAAATATGAATATTACAAATGATACTAATGTAAATGGTAATGTAACAGTTACAAATAATATGAATAGTAGTACAATCAATAGTGCTATAATGAATACAACTAATTTAACAAATAGTTCAAATATTAATGTTTCTCAACTCACTTTTGATACTTTAAATGGTACTAATATGGTTATTACAAACAATAGTACTATTGAAAATATTAATACAAATACTATTCAATTAAATTCTGGTAATTTAAGTACTACAAATAGTGTAATTACAAAAAATATTTCATTAGATAATGGTAATGTAAGTACATTAGATTCAAATTATGATTTAAGAATTAAAGGTACTACACATTTTGGTATAGCTAATATGATAGATAATAATGAATTTGGTATAATGAATATTACAACAGGAAATGTTAATCCTGAACCATCTTTATCATTTGTTCGTAAAAACAATTATGTATGGAATATGGGTTATGATGAAGGTTCAAATGACTTTGTTATTTATGATGGTAATGTTGGTGTACGATTAACAGCAACAAATTCACAATCATGGTCATCTGTTTCAGATGAACGATTTAAGAAAAATATTGAAACAATAAATGAAGTAGAAGCAATGAATAAAGTAATGAATGGACGTGGTGTTTATTACAATTATTTATCTGATAAAGATGAAACTCAACGCAAAGTTGGTTTTATTGCTCAAGAATTACAAACAATACTACCAGAAGTAGTTGATGTACCAGAAAATCCTGAACATATGTATACAGTAAGATATCAAGAAGTATATCCATTATTAGTACAATCACTTAAAGGTGCTCTTAAAGAAGTAAAAGAATTAAAAACGAAAGTTCAAGAATTAAAAGAAAAAAGAAAAAATTAAAAGAAAAAAAGAAAAATAAGTTAAAATAATATTTTTTTTTTATAAATATATGATAAATATAAATTTATATTTATTATAAATGTCTGAAAATCTTGTAGAAAATAGCAATTTTCAAGTATATGAAAATACTGAGAATGCTTACAAAACATTAAAAAATGAAACAATTTCAAAATTAGATATTTTAGGAAATCGTATTGAAAAATTAATGAATATTGATGAAAATACTTTAAAAAATCAAGAAGCCATATTATTATTATTAGAAAGTGTTAAAAATATTTATACTGAATTATATATATTAAAAAAAGATATTGAAGATTTGAAAAATTATAATACACAAGAATCTAATATGTAAAAAATATATTATTTAAGATGAGCAAAAGGTGCATTAAAATCTTTAGTATAGCGATAAAATTTATTTCGCTCATTAAAAAATTTAAGTAATATATCATTTACTATAAACGATGAAAATCCATAACATACAGTATTTACATCTTGATAATCAGAAAATGGTAAATATCTAAAATCAGCTAATACAATTTTCCGATAAAAATGATAACCACGCTTTTTATAAAGTTCATATCTTTCTTTATCATTAATTAATTTCATACATTCTTCATATATAGTTTCATAACTATCTTTTTCCGTATCAAATACTAAACAAAATTTTGAATAATCAAATCCAAATGGTGCTGAAAAATCATTAATTAGCACTGGAATTGCTCCACAAGCAATACTTTCAATAATTCTCATAGAACTATTTCCATTTCCTTTCGGACATAATGAAAGTTTTACATTTTTTAATGTATCATATAATTCAAAAGCTTTATCTTCAATCTCTTTTTGAGTACGTTCTTTTTGAAAACGCCAATCCCAATAAGATGTAAAATCTTCAATCATTACATTTGGATATATTTCTAATGCTTCTTTCATTTCCGTTCTCATTCCACTCCAAATAGAACCTTTAAAATAAATATCAATAGCACGAGGTTGATATATATCAATTTGTTTAATTGGATTTGAATAACGGAAAATAGCAGGATTTGTAACAAAAATTTGACGTTGGTAACGTTCTAAACCAGTTGGTTTAATTGCACAAGTATACCAAACACAATTTTCATCAATATGTGAATTTTGGTCACCTGATAAAATAAATATAATTTTATGATGATGTATAAAAGGAATTTGTTTTTTAATTTGTAAAATAGAATGTATGGGGTCACCATTTGTTTCACAAAGTATATAATTTGCTGTATTTACATTTGGTACAACTTGTAAAAAAGAATAATGACGAATCCAAATATTTGAAATAGGATTTACTAAATAAACTTTAATCATATTAAATTATTATATAAAAGTATAATTTTATATAATATTATATAAATTTCTTTATATTAAATTTCTTTATTTATTTTTTTATAATAAAATAATTTGTTAAAAAATAGTATTTTTAAATTTATTTTTATATTTTTTTATAATAATTTTTATTTTTTTTATAATATTATATATTTATATAAATATCATTTTATTCAATATCAGAATAATGCTTCTTTAGAAAAGATGCCATATTCATATATTTTACAGATTCATTTCCAAAAAACTTTTGAAGTTTTTCATTTGGAATAAATTCAGCACCACGTTCAGGGTTTTTAAGTTTATGTTCGTTGATATATGTATTCATTAATTGAATAATATCAATTCTACTTTTTGTACTTCCAGATGGAAGTTCAAAGAATTCACATAGTTCATCACTCATTTTAACTGGTGTTGTTATGCTACGTAGTTTCTTTTGTTTATTATCTTCTACATAAGAATTACTAAAAATAAAGTGTGTTTCACCTTCTTTTTCTTCAAAACGGAAAGGACAATGTGAATTTACAAATATTTCTTGTTCAGACTTACCAACAGAACAATTACTAAAACCGACTAAATCAAATTCTTCATATAATGGATTTTGGTAATCATTTGTAATAATCTCTTCGTGTTTCACGATAAGAGTAGTTGTTTCAATTTCACGTTTCACAGAAAAGTTATTACAATTCTTGGTGTAAACAGTGTGGAAAGGAGTAATACGAATTTCAATCATTTTTAAACAATATAAATTATTTTCTACTTGTAAAAAGAGAATAAAAAAGTATAAAAATAAAAAATCAATTTTTTATTTTTTTTAACAAATTAATTATTTTATATAAAAGTTATAAAAAATGATAAAAATAAAAATTTACTTTATAAAATAATTTTATAAAGTATATGCGGTAAAGTATAAATAATAATATATTATTAATTAATAGTATATAAAATGAATAAAGAATTAATAAGTGAATTAAACTATAATTTTGAAATAAATCAATTAAAAAAGGATATTCAAATATGGTTTGATGATTTAAAATTAAAGTATGATAATAAAAATCATGATATAGATAATAATAAAAATGAAGATATAATAAATAATATTGATAAATATAAAGATAAAAAAGATTTATATAGACAACAAATATTTAAAATTAAAAATGATGAAAATATTATTAAAAATTTAGATTTAGAAATTGTTTTTTGTAACACTCCTGAATTAATGAATCAATGGTATTATTATAAAATATCAACAAGTTCTGCTAAAACATCAAATAAAAAATTTAGGAGTTTAAAATATATGATTAAAGATCGTATTACAAATACTTATTTAGGGATTGTTGATTTAGGATTAGATGTTAAATCTATGAAAGATCGTGATGATTATATTGGATGGACACCTGTTCAAAGAGATACTAAAATTAATAATTTTAAAATTGATGGGTTTAATGTAAATGATAATTGTAAAGAAGGTATTCAATATAGATTATCATATATTGCGAATATAAACACTTGTGTTGGATTACAACCGGTTGCTTATAATTTAAATATTGGAAAACTACTTGTATCGTCTGTATTTAGTAAAGAAGTAATTGAAGAATATTATAAAAAATATAATAATTATTATGCTTGTGTTGTAACATTATCATTATATGGAAAAAGTATCCAATATGATAGATTAAAAGAAATTAAACATATTGGTTTTACAAAAGGATATGGAACATCACATATTTCTGATAATATTTATAGTAAAATTGTATCTTTTATGAAGGAATATCATAATGATGAATATAAATATTTAATGGGTGGATCATCATGTAAAATGAGACTAGTGTCAAGATGTTCACAAATATTAGGCTTAGATGATAATATTATTTATCACGGATTAAAAAGAGGTATTTATGTAGGATTTACATCAAATAAATCACGTGATTTTTTACAAGGAAAAATAAATACATTTAATCTTGATAATGTAAAATCATTTAATACAATTGTAGATGATTGGAAAATACGATGGGCAGAAAAACGTTGGATACATTTAAATATGACGAATCGTGTTAAAATTAAATTAGAATTATATGATATGACAAAAAAAGAAATAAAAAATGAAACTGCTAAACAATATCAATTTGAAAAAATGAAAGATAATAACTGGGTTTCTGAAAAACGTGAAAAGAATAGATCATATTATTATGATAATAAAAATAATTTATTAAAAGAAATAAAAATATTATATGATGAAGATTTAAAAAATGAGTCATATATTGATCCATCTTATATTTCTGGATTTTTTGATGGCGATGGTTCAATATATATAAATAAAGGATGTTTAATGATTCGATTTACACAATGTGTATTAAATGTTTTATTAAAAATACAACAAAAATATGGAGGTAATATATATAAAAGTGATAAACATAAAGAAAATCAACGTATACAATACAATTTAGTAATAGTAGGTATAGATTGTTTAAAAATATTAAATGATATGAAGAATTATTCAATTATTAAAATTAATCGCATAAATTATGGAATTGAATACTTAAAGTATTTAAATAAAAAAAATGATGAAAATAAAAATGAATTAGTTAAAAAATTACAAAATTCAAATAATTATAAAAATGATGATATACTTATTATAAAAGAAAGATTAAATTGGAAATATATAACTGGATTATTTGATGCTGAAGGATGCGTTACAATGCATTATAAAGTATTAGAAGAAAATAAATTTTATCCAAAATTATCAATTGCACAAAAAGATACGCCGAATTTATTAAATGAAATAAAAAATTTAATATGTTCAGATTTTAAAAATGATACTTTAAGTATAAATGTTTATAATGTATGTTTATGTATATCAAAAATGTCAATAATTAAATTATTATATAAGAAAATGGAACATTATTTAATTGTTAAGAAATATCAATATAGTTTAATGTATGATATTATTAATGAATATAATAATGATTGTAATTTTGATATTATTAGAAAATATGCTGAAGAAATAAAAAATAATAAACATAAAGATGTTATTTATGATATTGATTTAGATAAAACAAATATGATATATTATGTTAAAAATAAAATTAATAAAAATATTGAAGATAATATAAATAAAATAATTAATAATGAAATAAATACAAAAATAGTTCAAAGTTTAAAAAAAGAAGGTATTTTAAATCCAAATTATGGTCAAGAAAGGAGTATTGAACATTGTGTTAATATATCATTATCACAAATAAATGCTACAAGAAATGACAATTTATCAAATGAACGAATTAGAGAAATTTTTGAATTAAAAGATAAAATAGACGATAATAATAAAAAAATATTACAACAAGATGTTGCAAAAAAATATAATTTACATAGAGATACTGTTAGAAAAATATGGCAAGGTAAAATATTACCAACAGATGATAAAAATATTATTGAAAAAATAATTAAAAATAAAGAAATAAAAGAATCTAATAAAAATATTTCATTTAATGAAAAAGTATCAAATGGAAAACGACAATTAGAAATGGATGAAATTATTGAAATATTAAATTGGAAAAATAAAAATAAAATGGATGATGGAAAAAGAGTATCATCGCCGAATGTATCTAAATATTTAACAAACGTATTTAATAAAAATATTTCAGAAGATATGGTTAAAAATTATTGGAATGGACGAACAAAATTATTTGAATCACATTTTATAAATACAAATATGACATATAATCAATATTTAGAAATAGTAAATAAAAAATAATATATACTATATCATAACTATTTATTATTTTTTAAATAATATATAAATTTTTTATATATTATTTTTAGAGTATATCCGATTAAGTAAAATAGATATACTTTTCATATTATACTAATAAAATAAAAAAAGAACAAACATAATACAAAATTTAGTTACTATATGCTAAGCCTCCCATACCACTGATGATACGTAATACATTATAATTTACTGCGTATACGCGTATCTTTGAACCTAAAGCAGCTTTAGGGGTAAGTTGGAGTTGGAGAGTAGCATTATCGATACGAGAGAAGTTGCAAGTACCACTGGGTTGGTGTTGTTCAGGGAAGAGAGCAAATGAGTAAACGTTGA